>Ga0209278_1000600_pt1 | contig 26550 bp, 24 predicted proteins | sample JI81BgreenDNA_FD_187504 | JGI IMG/M metagenome (GOLD analysis project Ga0209278, IMG submission 187504) | Wastewater effluent complex algal communities from Wisconsin, to seasonally profile nutrient transformation and Carbon sequestration -... | ecosystem: Engineered > WWTP > Effluent > Algae...
CCAACCATGCATAGCCGTCCCATCGAACCGGTGCAGCTATGCGAAATCGTGTTCACAATCCGACGGCTAGTAGGCTGGATGGAGCGTGATGGCGCTTGGGATCAAGGATGGGATAGCGACGACTGAGGTGCGAACAATCATGAGAACGATCGACGGCCTCCGGGCGCGCCAAGAAGTGATCAAGGGAAAGCGCCAAAGCTCCGGCGACTTTGGTGCACCATCTCGCGCAACCGTTCAGGTTGAAGAACCTCGACTGCCGTCCCCCAAGCATAGAGGTGCCAGCACATCTCGAGCAGTCCGGACGCCTTGAACCGTACCAGCAGTGAGCCGTCCGGTTCATCCTCGACCGTTTGGGTCGGGTGAAAGACGAAGCGGCGGGCATGTGCCGCCGCCTCCGGCGAAAAGCGCCAGACGATATCGCCGTACTCAGCCGCATTCTCGAAGGAACCGAAGCCCTTTTCGGCATGACGGCGGATATCGAAACCGTGATCGAACTCGAAGGATTCCTCCAGCACCTCGGCCGCCTCGATTTCCTCAACGCGGAAGTGTTGCAGCGGTGCAGATGGCGGCTTTGCGACGTCTCTCGCGACCAGGTAGCGGCGAACACCCAGCAAGAGACCGTGGGGCGCGACGATGCGCTCGACCGGCTTGGCCTGGCCTCGCTTTCGGTAGGGAAAGCGAAGCAGAAACGGCCCCTTCAGCGCTTCATAGATCGCCATATCGACGTCTCGGTTGGCAGCCGGTTTTGGCCCGGGACGAGCCGCGTGGCCCAGCGCCTCGAGAATCGCTTCCTCATCGACTGCAAGGCGGGTGCCCTTCTCCGGCGGGACAAGCGCCCTCACCTTCCGGTCGAGGTTCCTCGCAAGTGCCGCCTCCTGAAGCATACCGGCCTGTTCGAGTTGCGCGATCCCGTTCGAAAGTGCGGCCAGCTCTTCTGGTGAAGGTGACAGGAGCGCTGCGACATGGCGAGAGGGCATCCGCCACCGCTTTTTCCGATCATCCCCCTCAGAGGTTTCCGTCTGCGGAAATGCCGCCTCAAGCGCCTCGGTCATTCTCTGTGCGGTGCGATAGACACAGCCGAATTCTTCCATAATCTCGTCAAGCGCCACGCCGCTGCGGCGCGTTGCCATCATCGCGAGTTTCAACAGCTCCTGCGCCTTGGCGAATGACATCCAGAATCTCCATGACAGGTTTTGTCATGCTGAACGGGCATAGCTTATGGTAAGGAGCTATGCATGCGATTTATCGAAGGAAATTTCCGCCTCTCGGCCTCGGACCTGATGCGTTTCAAGGGGTGTCGCCATGCGACCGTCCTCGATCTGCGCCTGATTGAACAAGGGGACATCAGCCCCAAGGACGACAGTGCTGAAGCATTGCTCCTGCAGCAGCAGGGCGATGAGCACGAACTGGCCTTTCTGGAACAGCTTCGCGCTGAAGGTCGATCAATTACCGAGATCCCCAAGGATGGGCTGTCACTCGAACAATCGGTCGAGCTGACCCACGCGGCCATGGCCAAGGGGGCAGATATCATCTTTCAAGGTGCCCTGCTGGACGGACCGTGGGGCGGCTACACCGACTTCCTGGAGCGGGTTGAACGACCGTCCGCGCTCGGTGACTGGTCCTACGAAGTTGTCGATACCAAGCTCAAGCGCAAGCCGGACCCCAAGCATGTGCTGCAGCTGTGCCTTTACAGTGATCTCCTGACGAAGGTGCAGGGGCTGGCGCCGAAGGAGGCGCATCTTCAGCTTGGCGACGGCAGCCGATACACGGTTCGTCTGGCCGATGTCTCTGCCTATGCGCGGCATGCGCGCTCAATGCTTGAAGGGTTTGTCGCCGAACGCCCTGCGACCCGCGCCGAGCCCAATGCCGCCTGTGGCCTCTGCCGGTGGAGCGATCATTGCAATGCGCAGTGGGAGCAGGACGACAGCCTTGCCCTTGTCGCCGGCATAACCCGCAGCCAGCGCCAGAAGCTCGAGGCAGCCGGGGTTACCACCATGGCGGCGCTTGCCGAGAGGGCGGAACGCGTCCCGAAAATGGCCGCCGAGACGCAGCGCAAGCTTGTGGCGCAAGCCAGGCTCCAGACGGCGCGGCGCGCCGGCGCAGGCCCGTCCTTCGTGCTGCGCGAGCCCGAGCCGGGCAAGGGCTTCGGTCTCTTGCCTGAACCGGCGGAAGGCGACGTGTTCTACGACATTGAAGGCGACCCATACTTTCCCGGAGGCCTCGAATATCTCCATGGCGTCTGGTTCATGGAGGACGGCGAATGGCAATTCCGAGCCTTCTGGGCGCATGATCGCGAGGAAGAAGGGCGGGCAATGCGTGACCTTCTCGCCTTCCTCGTCGATCGCATGCGACGATACCCGAATGCCCACATCTATCACTATGCCAACTACGAGATCGCAGCGCTTCGGCGCCTGACCGCGGCGCATCGCACTGGCGAGGCAGCAATGGATCAGTTGCAGCGCGAGCGCAGGTTCGTCGACCTGTTCAAGGTCGTCGGCGGCGGACTTATCGCGTCTGAGAAGGGCTATTCGATCAAGGATCTCGAAGCCTTCTACATGGAAAAGCGCGCCGCGGACGTCGCGACTGCGGGGGCCAGCGTCGTTTTCTATGAACAATGGCGGCAGACAGGGGAGCAGCGGCTCCTCGATGAAATCCATGACTACAACCGGACAGATTGTATCTCGACCCAGCTGTTGCGGGACTGGCTGGTCCGAGATGTTCGGCCTGCAGGCATGCAGTGGCCGGTCCTCGGCGATGTCCCTGCCAATGGCACACTGTCGAACGTCGAGGCGGAGGATGCTGAACTGGAGGCCCTACGCCAGCGCCTCGAGCCCGTGCGGGCGCGGCTTGGCGATCAGGTCGCCACCTTGCTGCTTGACCTGAGCCAGTTTCACAAGCGGGAGGACAAACCTGCCTATTGGGCCATATTCGACCGGCTAGCCCAAGAAAGCGAGGAACTGCTCGACGACCTGGACTGCCTCCAGGGGCTTGAGGCGATAGCTGCCCCGGTTCAGGTGACCACCAGATCCTCGGAACGGACCTACCGCTTTCCGGAGCAGGAGACCAAGCTTCGGGCGGGCAAAGCCCCCTGCATCAAGCCCGCTGCCATGCCGGAAGACGTGCAGCTTCAATCGATCAATCATGATGAGCGTACTCTGGTTCTGCGCCGCTCGCACGCGAAGGGCCCCCTCCCCGACAGGCTCGATCTTCTGCCGCCCAAGCCAATCCGGAACGATGTGCTACGCAATTCCCTCATGGCCGTCATCGATGAGATGATCGCCAGCACGGGACGCGTTCCGGCCCTTGAGCATCTTCTCACCCGTGCCCTTCCCGTGTTCAACGACGGGCCGAGGCCGGACGGTATCGTCCGAGAGGATGATGACCTTCCAAATGCTACGAGCCGCGCTATCGCAGCCATGGACAGGACGACCCTGGGCATTCAGGGCCCACCCGGGACGGGAAAGACCTATGTCAGCGGCCTATCGATTGCCGACCTCGTGCGGTCGGGGAAGCGGGTTGCGGTTGCCTCAAACAGCCACAAAGCGATCTGCAATCTTCTCAAGGCGGTCGCGGAAAGGGCGGAAGACCAAGCGCTCGCCTGTTCCATCGTCCAGAAGGTCTCCGATGCCGAGGATGCTGACGATCATCCGGCGATCATTGCCGTAACCGACAACAACGCTCCCGAGATCGGGGCCGCACACGTCGTCGGTTCCACCGCCTGGCATTTCGCGCGCTATGACGCGCCTGCATTCGACTACCTGTTCGTCGATGAGGCCGGACAAGTCTCTCTCGCCAATATTCTCGCGATGGGCCGCTGTGCCCATAACATCGTCCTCGTCGGCGACCCGATGCAGCTTCCGCAGCCGCTTCAGGGGAGCCATCCCGGCGAGAGCGGGCTCTCCTGTCTCGAATACCTTATCGACGGTCACCGCGTCATTCCGGCTGAGCGCGGCATCTTCCTTCCTGAAAGCCGCCGCATGCATCCCGGGATCTGCCGGTTCATTTCGCAGGCCGTCTATGAAGGACGGCTCGAGAGTGATGAAGCTGCAGCGGCACAGACCCTTGTCTCCCCCAAAGGCACAAGCCTTCTGGGCGCACGCCTCGAACCAATTCAACACACCGGACGATCGCAGGTCTCACCCGAGGAAATCGCAGCCATTCGCGGGCAAATCGAGGCGATGGTGGGTTCGGTATACCGGGACCGGAAAGGCAAGCAACGCGTGGTCACCCACGACGACATTCTTGTCGTCGCCCCCTACAACGCCCAGGTCAACGCCCTTAGAGTGGCATTGCCATCAGACATCCGTGTGGGCACGGTCGATAAGTTCCAGGGTCAGGAAGCGCCAATCTGCCTCGTATCGATGACGACCTCCAGCGGCGAGGAGATGCCTCGCGACCTTGCCTTTCTGTTCTCGCTCAACCGGATCAATGTCGCGGTGTCCCGGGCGCAGGCCGCAGCCATCGTCATGGCGAGCCCCCTGTTGCTCGAAACGCCGTGCCGGACGGTTGAAGACATGGCCTTGGTGAATGTCCTGTGCCTTCTCAATGAACTTGGACATGACAGGTTTTGACGTGTTGGCCTGCGATACTCCTCTCATCGGAAGAAGGAGCATCGCAGATGGCTTACTGGGACCTTGGAATGAAGCACATCGTCGACGTTGACGGGCAGCTGCTCGCGATCGACGCCGATGTGATCGACACTACGCGCCTGCTGGAAAAGGCGAACCGGCCGACGGATAGTCACCTCGCCATGGTTCGGGCCGGCGAGCGCATCCTGCTCCAGCCCCGGCAGTTGATCCGGCTTCCCGCCGATGAAGTTCTCTTCTTTGAAACGCACGAGAATTCAGTGCACTATGGCGAGCATCGTCTCGCGGCATAGGTCAATACGAAGGTGTCGGCAGTTATTGAGGAGGTGGTGTGATGCAGACTGACAGTGCTTCAGGGAAGAACATCATCATCTTCTCGGATGGGACCGGACAATATGGCGGGGTGCTGCCCGACCAGCGCCTTTCCAACATCTACAAGATGTACCGCGCCATGCGTCCTGGCACCCAGACCGGCTTCGACCCTGCCGATCAGGTGGCCTATTATGATCCCGGTCTAGGGTCAGGAGAACTCGGAGGCAGGGTTCGGAACATCCTCGCAGCCGCGTTTGGCACCGGCATCAGCGAGAACATCATCGATTGCTATGAGACAATCCTGCGCCACTACGAGGATGGCGACCGGATCTTCCTGTTCGGTTTCAGCCGGGGTGCCTACACCGCCCGGTGCGTTGCCAACGTGATGAATCTGTGCGGGATCCCGCGCCATGACCAAGACGGAAAGCCGCTCCCCACTGGCGGTGTCGCCTTGCGCAAGATTGCCGAAGAAGCCGTCTACCGCGTCTATGAGCATGGCTCTGGCAGGGATCGCGGAAGGTATGAACCGGAGCGCGAGGAGCTGGCACGGCGCTTCAGGTTGAAATACGGAAGCGAAGGCCGGGGTGCCAATGGCGAGTCCCAGGGCAACGTCGCTCCGACATTTATCGGTGTGTTCGACACGGTCGCGGCTCTCGGGACAGTTATCGTCAAGAGGGCGCTGTTCGTCCTGGCGGTGCTCAGCGGCGCCCTCGGGCTTGCCGCCTGGACGAGCGATCTGGGCCTCGCTTGGAAAATCCTCGCATCCGCTCCCGCAGCTTTCTTTGCTGGCAGCTTGGTCTGGTCGGCGAAGAAGCAGTTCAAGTTCATCGAGAAGCCGCCGCAGGGGGGCAAGATGAGCTGGCACTTCGCAGCCTGGAACCTCAAGCACTACGATCGCTTCCTCGACAGCAGCGTTGGCTACGGGAGGCACGCGCTCTCGATCGATGAGAACCGAAAGCGCTTCCCCCGGGTAGGCTGGGCGAACAGCGGCGATGCCCAAGAACAGGATCGTGGGCCTCTCGAATGGCTTAAGCAGGAATGGTTCGCAGGCAATCACTCCGATATCGGTGGGAGCTATCCGGAAGACGAATCCCGCCTTTCCGACATCGCCTTGCGGTGGATGATCGATGAGCTGAAATCGATCCCGAACCCCCCGCTGATCGATGAGCGTTTCGTGCAAACCTTTCCCGATCCGCTCGGCATCCAGCATGACGAGGTCAGGGCCAGCCTGGAGCTCTGGCCGCGCTTATGGCCGACATGGGCAAGATTTGGCTGGTCGGCCGAGACCAGGAAAATCCACCCTGAGGCTGCCCTGCATGAGAGCGTCAATGTCCGGCTCGCCGCCGCTTCAGTGGCCCAATATGACCAGCGGGCTCCCTATCGGCCGGAAAACCTCCGCGGGCATGTCAACACGGCGGGCTACTATGCGACTTGCGATGTAAGCCGCGAGAAAAATTGAGAGACTTTCCCAGCTGCCCGGCGCAGCATTATGCGAGGGTATTGAAAGGGCCAAAGCGATGAAATTGCTGTTTGCGAGCTTGGCATTGGGGCTGGCCATCACTGCGGCGCCCGCATCGGCGCAGCGTTTGGTGTGCCGCGGGACAACGAATTCGCCATATCCGCAATTCGTCTCGACCTACCATGATCACCAGCGTGTTGCTCCGGGCGCGCGCGGGCTGTCGGACCAGTTCACGTCGTTCTCGGCGGTCTTCGACGATGCTGATGACGATGATGGCGACGGACAGCCCGATCTGCGCCTCAATCCCGAATACGTCGTGTATGAGCTGCGAGGCCTCGCGCCAGGGCGTAACGGCAATTTCGACGAACCACCCGTCTCACTTGACCGCCCGAACAAGTGGTATGCCTCGCCCGGGCTGGTGCCGCTTGTCGAGGCGATACAGGGTGTCACCAATCGCCGTCTCGATGACAGCTACAGCGGGGCTGGTACAGTGTGGAACCGTGGACATCTCGCTATGAGTGACCATGCCCAGCGGATCAGTCCCGAGGCAGGCTGCAACACCCATGTCTTCTGGAATGCCTCTCCGCAGGCCGCAGACCTGAACCAGGGGCCTTGGCTTCATCTCGAGAACTACTCCGCCGCTGCCTCGAACAAATATCGCAGCATCTGGGTGATCGCCGGGCCGATCTTCGATCCTGCCACACCGAAGCTCACAATCGGCGATCCGGGTGAGCTGAAGGTCGAGATTCCTGACGGGTTCTTCAAGATCCTCATCCACGAGAGCCCCTCGGGCATCGATACGCTGGCCTTCATCTTCGAGCAGCCGAATGCACTGGATGCTGACGGGAAGCCCGTGCCGACGCAGACATGGGTCAATTGCAATCGGGCGAGCCAGGTCGGCCATGTATACGATCACCGGCCCAACCTTGTTACGATAAGGGAAATCGAGCGACGAACCGGGCTCCAGTTCTTTCCGGATCACCCTGATCGGGAAGCTCTCCTGGGCAAGCGGCCGCGTAAGCTGTGGCCGATCGAGACCCGTTTCTGGGATAGCAATACGCCCTGTGGCGGGCAGAGGAGCCATCCGTGATAGAGGCAAAGGCTTCAGCGACGGCAGGTCGCCTGGCGCGCTGGGCCACCTGGCCCGAGCCCCTGATGTTTCGCTATTCAATTGCGGACGACGCACCCGTCTGATGAAGCTTCGCAAATGATTGACTTTTCTGAATTCATCCGTGAATTCTCGTTGTCCCTGATTGGGAGGGTTGCATGAAGAAGATGTTGGTAGCGGCAGTGGCAGCGTCGTTTGTTTCGGGCATGGCTGTGCACGCGCAGCAGGGTCCGGTCGTGGAAGCGCAGCCCGTCGATGCGACTGCACAGACGCTGCCTGTCAATACGCTGGTCCTGGTGACGCCTGCTGAAGAGATCTCGTCGAAGAAGATGAAGGAAGGCACCCAGCGGCGCTTCCTCGTCGTCGAAGACGTTGTCTACGGCGGCAAGAGTGCGAAATTCGAGCTCAGCTTCGACTGGGTGCGCGTTGGCAGCACAGACTGGCGCCTGCGCGGCCAGCATCGCCAGGAAGGTAAGGGCAATACGGCAGGGACACTTTTGGGCTCAGCGATCATCACCGGCAAGTCCGCCACGATGACGCCGGGGCGAATCGTGAATGTGTTTACGGCGGAACCGATTCCGTTCCGGTAATGCGCCCTCTATTCAGAATGGGTTCGGGGCAGAGAGGCGATCACCAAGCGCGTGGATTGAGCAATGCCCGGACCGCTCGCCCTCTGAAACGCAGGTGCAACCTTTATAGAGCGCGAAGCTCGCCTATATCGACGCAATGACTGCTGTAGAGCAAGAGGGCCCGCCCGATGACCCGTCGCTGATCGTGGTCCCAGACGCGAACGTCATCATTCATGGCAAGTCACTTGTCGATCTGCCTTGGGTAGAGTTGGGATATGCGCATATCGAGGTGGTGTTCGTCCCGCCCATGATCCGCGAACTCGACAAGCTCAAGACCCAGACCGGGCGTCAGAACAAGATAGCTCGGCAGCTGAGCAGCGAGATCAGGACACTGATCACCTCCCCTGGTCGTCGGGCGGAAGTTCGCGTTGCGAGCCCGAAGGTTGTAAAGCGTGTCGAGCTGCAGGCTGTGACCGAAGCGGTCAGCCCGACGCTGCGACTTGAACACGCAGATCAGGCGCTGATCAACTATGCTCTCTTGCTGGGGCAGACAGGGGCCAACGTACTGCTGCTAACAGACGACACGATCTGCGGCACAACCGCGCAAGAGGTGGGGCTGCCGGTCCATTTTTTGCCCGAGCACTGGCTTCGGCCGCCGGAGCCGGACGAGAGCGCAAAGGACAATACTAGGCTTCGGGCCGAAGTTAAGCGGCTTAGCAGCGCCGAACCTAAGATCGAACTGAGATTCCGGGATGAAGCGGGAACGGCCGTTACCGAACTGAAAGCCAGCCTGTTGCGGTGGCCGGCACTCGAAGACCAACAAGTCGAAGGGCTCATGTCGGAGGTAGAACGCCTGAGCCCACGTGCAGTCTCGTTCGAGCGACCGGAGCCGCGTGCAACGGACTCCCTCGTTGGCCGATTGGCGGCGTTCGAGCGCATGTCTCAGATTTCTGCCTTTTCGGCCCGCTCGGTGTATGAGCCCGCTACGGAGGAGGAGATAGAGCAGTATAGGACGACCGACTATCCGAACTGGCTTCATGAGGTGCGTCAAGCGCTAGAGACGCTGCATCATCGACTAGATGCCCGGACGGTCTGGCCAGATGTCATTGCCGTCGCGGAGAACGTTGGAACGCGACCTGCGGCCGAAGCATTACTTGTGATCCAGGCGCGGGGAGCGTTCGAGCTTCTGAACGATGAAGGCGCGGATGAGGATGACGAAGGTCAATCGGCCAAAGCGCCGACCGCTGCTTTCGAACTGCCGCTTCCGCCTGATCCACCACGAGGACGAACGAAAATCGTTGATCCTCTCGCCAACTACCGCGGCCTTCATAGTGACCACTTTGCAACGGCGCGTCATTTCCCGCTGACCCTGCCACACTTCTCGCCGCCGAAATCGCGGGACTCTGACGCCTTTTACTGGCGCGTCGGCCGACGGGACTGGACCACCCTGATGGAGCTTGAGTGCGCCAGTTGGCGCCACGGTCAAGCCGATCTCGAGTTCCCCCTGCGGGTTCGGCCGGTCGAGCAAGAGAAGACGAGTGGTCTGATCGAATTCAGCTTACATGCTCACAATATCTCTACGCCGAAGCAAATTGGGCTGCCTGTTCGGATCGACTTTAAAGACGGGCAAACCCTTGCCGAGGCGAGAGTATTGGTAGCGTTGCTGGGCAAAACCGCTCGCGCGAAGGGGCGCCTATAAGCTTGGGGAGTGCCGCGCGGCCATCCCTTCGGCAAGGTGCCGGCGAGGCTGCATTAGTAGCCCTTCAGCCATTTGCTCAATTCGGTCGCAGTGTTCTTTTTCTCGTCAAGCACCATCCAGATGTTGCCATTGTAGCTCTGGTGGCCTCCCCAAACGATGCGGCGATAGAGGCCAAGATACTCCCAAGATGCCCAAGCCTTTTCGTAACTGGAATCCGACGCCGGGAAGAGCGCGATCTTCGACATGCCTTTCTCGCCATCGGCGATACCCAGCTCCCAAGGTACCCATTTGCTTTCCTTACTGTTCTTGCTGGCAAGGAGGACGAAGCGGCTCGTTTCGCGAATTCGGGTCTTCAGAAGCTCGGCGGTCTTGTCGCTTGTATATGGAGGCATCTCCGGGTCGATTTCGTCGACATAGACCATCGCCCCATGGTCCTCGAGAATGCGAATTGCACCCGCGACCAGATCATCGTCCTTGCTCGAATGCGAGAGGAATGTTGAACCTGCTAGCGATCTCGAAGCGGCGGCTTTTCGGACCCTTGCCGTCTCAACTAGACCCATTCGGGTCGCGTAACCGCGTAGCTCTTCGCGGGTAACGTATTCTACCATGAGAATTCAGGCTCGCTTGTCGATGCGCGTCAGGATCTCGGCAACCAGCTTCACAATCTCCTCGACTGTCATGTCGGCTCGCGCGAGCTCCCTCAGCTCGTCATCCGTGGGACGCATTGCACTTTGGCCGGACGTCTCGACGTCAGACCCGATGAGGCTGTCGGCGATTTGAGCCGCTGCACCGCCAGTCGAGCCGATTGGGATCACGAAGCAGTCGGCGGCCCTGGCGGCTTCGAACTCGTCGAGGACGCCGCCTGCGATCAGCGGCATCCCGGAGGATTGATCGATCTTCACACCACCAACGAAGACGACGACGCCCGCGATCCTAGCCAATTCCGCACGGAGTGCCGCCCATTGGGCTCTGTCTGGCGCCTCGCCAGGGATTGGCTGTGGGAAGGGGCGTGCGATGAGGCGCCGCTCGAGATCCCAGCCACCGCTCGACCGCAGCGCGTCGAGAAAGCCAGCGATTGAGGCCGACCCGACGACCAGACCCGCGCCGCTGACGAGGTCGCGGTTGCGATCGCCCACTAGCCGGCCGATTGCCTGGGCAACGTTATAGACCTTCGCGATCTCGTCGCTGGCCTCGGGAGGCCAGCTGCCGCTCACCCACACCCGGCGCGCGGCCACGCGCCGTTCGACTTGGCGCAACAGCTCGGGCACCTCGGCATAGTCGTCGATCTCGACCACGACGAGGCCGTAGCGCTTTAGATCTCGGCTCCAGAGCTTGTGCTGGGTGCTGCGCGCCTCGAATTCGGCGTCGGTCTTGTAGTCGTCCCGCTGCGGAGGGCGGACGATGGCGAAATGCTCCGGCGGTGCGGAAGTGAAGCTCTCGCGGATGAGGGACAGCACGTGCCGGATGTTGGGGTCGGTGAAGCTGATGCCGAGGAACAGCATCGACATGCTGGAAAGGTGTGCCTGAAGCAGGGGGAGGAATGCGCCGCGCTTTGACCGATAAAGTTCATAATCGTCGGTGGAGATGACGACGTCGTCCAATCGCTCGACCGACCCATGCATCTTAAACAGGCGGGTGGCACCCGGTGTGGCTCGAAGTGCGAGGTCGGCGGCACCGGAGACCGTGTCGATCGGCCGATTCACCAAGCCGAAGGCGCGTTCGACTAATCTATCGTAGTTAGTCGTCCAGATAAACTTCACCGGCAGACGAGCGATGATCTCCAAAGTGGCAGGAACAGCGTGTTCGACGCCGATCTGCTCTTTGATGACGTTTCGTACCTGAGTGGCGGACCCGTTCTCCTGGATGCTCCATTGGGCGAGCGCAGCAAGATCGTGCAGTTCACCGGACTTAACCCCAAGCTCCTCGCCAACTTCGGTGAGCAGCGAGGCCCACGATGGATATCCTGCGCCCATGGACACGCCAGCACCGACAAACACTGCGCCCCCGCCGCCTATGAGAGCCTCGGGATAGTCCTTCAGGAACCGCTTCGTCGTCGCTGTCACCATGTCGCCGACCCCGATCTACTTAGTTGCGGCCACGGATCGCGATCGCATCTTCAATCCACCTCTCGATGCCATTCGAGATCGAGGCGTAGACAGCCTTGCTGTCATTTCCGGTCGGAGTAATCAGTTGAACGACATCAGATAGCTTCTTGCCGGAGTTGAAGGTGATCCCCTCGAAGGGATTGGCCCCCGCAACCGATTCTTGGCTGTTGCGATCGAGCAGCTTGTTTATGCGGATGCCGACAACACCCCTCTTGTCGTTCCAGGCCTTGACGATCTCGTGCTGGACCCACGGGCGGCTCGCCGTCTGGGAACCAACCAGTACGACGACACAACTCTTGCCGTGCATGTTGTCGGCAATCCATTGCTCAATGGACGCCTTACCCTTTCGCTTGACCTCCTCCCAAGCGTTCGGAGTGCACAACGATTGCCCCTCGAGAGCCCCCATATTCCTGACCTGCTGTGTCCGCCAGAAATCGTTGTCAAAATGGAAGCTGAAGAAGACACGACGAGCCACGTAATTCCCCCAATATTTAGCTGCTTAGTCTGGCACGGAGGGCGGAGATTGCAAGCGAAACGACTTCGATTTGGTTGAATTCAAACGAAATGCGAACACAGATTCGTTGGCCGTCATCCGCTGCCTGCAACGAAGCTATGGATCAAGGGCCTTGGGCGGACCACATTGCCCTCGCCAGGATCGAGAGCGCTGGTCTCGATCCCGGTTACTTGGCAGGTTCGCTAGATGCAAAAGCGCGAGAAGCTGCAAAGATAGTGGCCACGTTAGTCGGGTATCGGCGCAATCTGACGTTCAATGCTGGGTTCTGGGAAGACGGCGTTGTCCCATAGTCCGTCATCCACAGCCATCAGCGGTCCACGCTTGATTGTAACGTTTTCCCCCGCCCCTTACCCTGCATCTCCAGCACGCGCTTGGCTCTGGTGCGAAGCTCACCGTCCGGGCTGACATAGCGATACGCAGTCGCTTTCGAGATGCCGATCTCGGCGACGAAATCGCGGACGGATTTCTGGCGTTTGCCCATGGCCTTCTGAAGCAGGCGGATCTTCTTTGGGGTCAGCTCGTATGGGCGGCCGCAGTGCTTGCCTCTTGCCTTTGCCGCGGCGATTCCAGCCTTCGTGCGCTCGACGATCAGCTCGCGTTCGAATTCGGCAAGCGCAGCGAATATCCCGAGCATGAGGCGACCGCTGGCTGTCGTCGTGTCGATCATTGCCCCTTCGCCAGTGAGAACCTTGAGGCCGATGCCGCGGGCAGTCAGCTCGCCGACGGTGTTAACCAGATGGCGAAGGCTGCGGCCGAGCCGGTCGAGCTTCCAGATCACCAGCGTGCCCCCCGGGTCCAATGCGGCGAGGCATGCATTCAGCCCCGGCCTGCTGTCCCGGGTACCCGAGATGTTGTCCTTATAGATCCGCTTGGGATCGACGCCTGCGGCGATGAGCGCATCGTGTTGCAGGTGATGGACCTGACTGCCATCGGCCTTTGATACGCGAGTGTATCCGATCATTGAGACGTTTTCGGCCATTGAGCCCTCTCTTCGAAGCCAACCTAGTTCTCTGCATGAAGGGGGCGCAGGAATGTGACGGGGCATCAAGTCCCGTCAGTCCTCCAAGGGTGCAGCATCTGATTTGATTGGGGCTCCAGTACACCTGCCTTCCGTCTCAGAACCCTCGCTTTTGTGGGCGCAATCTTGAGCGCTGACGTCGCGGAGTGGGTTTCGACGCATGTTTCGCGTAAGCGCGATTGCAGACCGCTGACATGTGCGCATTATCGTGTTAGGACAATCGCGTTTTCTTTAACACGTTGCGAGTGTCATGTTAGCGCCGACCTACATCATCCCACCACTTCCTCCGGCCGTCGACCTCGAGACGGTGCCCATCCTTAAGGCACTCAATGCAGCCAGTCGGGCTCTTGCCGACCTGAAGGGGCAAGCGCGCACAATCCCCAACCAAGGGATCCTGATCGACACTCTTGCCCTTCAGGAAGCCAAGGCGTCTTCCGAGGTCGAAAACATCGTCACGACACAGGACGAGCTGTTCCAGGCCGACCTTTTTCCTGATGACCCACAATCGCCTGCTTCCAAGGAGGTGGCGCTCTATCGTGACGCCCTGCGGCTCGGTTATGCCCGGATTCACGAGACCGGGGGCCTCATTCCCAATTCCGTTCTCATCGACATGTTCAGGCTTCTGAAGGGGCGCGATGACGGGTTTCGGGTGACGCCCGGCACTGCGCTCAAGCATGACCGGACCGGGGCAATCGTCTATGTTCCGCCGCAGGACGCGCGGGACATCGTCGCGCAAATGACCGCGCTCGAGCGCTTCGTGAACGATGACACGGTCAGTGATCTTGATCCCCTGATCAAAATGGCTCTGATCCATCATCAGTTCGAAAGCATACACCCGTTCCCTGATGGAAATGGGCGCATCGGTCGCATCCTCAACGTGCTCTATCTGACGCGGACCGGACTGCTCGACATCCCCGTCCTCTACCTTTCCCGCCACGTCACCCGGCACAAGGCAGATTACTACCGCCTGCTTCAGGCTGTGCGAGACAGCAGTGGGTCGCAGGAGGCCTGGGAAGCTTGGGTGATCTACATACTCGAGGGTGTCGCCGAGACTGCGGCAACCACGCTTCGCATTGTCGAAGGGATCCGCGACCAGATGGCCAGGGCCAAGCACAGAATGCGTGCCGAGTTACCGCGGCTCTACAGTCAGGAGCTCCTCAACAATCTCTTCCGGCATCCATATACGCGCATCGAATACGTGCAGCGGGACCTTGGTCTGAAGGCCCGGCAGACCGCCGCAAAGTACCTCGATGCGCTGGCTGAGCACGGGTTCGTAGTTAAGCAGCGCGCTGGCAAGCACAACTACTACATCAATACGGAGCTCGTTCGGCTGTTCCTTGAGGTGTCGGAACAGGGGTAGCTCGTCCAAGATGTGGCCGTGTCAGCTCACGACAAAAGTCCATGGTCCACGGTCGCCGGAGGGAAACTTTGATGACACCAAGAGCTCCCATTTGGTTTTCAGGAATGAGCGACGCTGAAAATTGGGATGACATCCATGCGAAGGGGCCTATTGGCTCTCAGAACGTCATGAACAAATTGACGTTGGCAGTGTGATCCGACCGGTCCTGCCCTTCGCGGAACACGTGCTGGTTGAGGTAGCCCGGGACCACCTCGATGCCCTTGGCGAGCGGGATCGAGACTCCCACGAAGTTGCGCCAGATCGACAACCCGCCGCGCTGCACATCGGTTTCATTGAGGTCGATGAAGGGCTCGGTGTAGGCGACGATCTTGTTGTTTTTGCTCACAGGCACGCGCAGCTGGATGAAGTTGCGAAAACGCCACGATGTGCCTTCACGCTCCTCGAAGGTGCGCTGTTCAAGTCGGCTACGGCTATCGAGCGTAATGCCGTCATTGTCGATCAGCCGGACGTTGAGCTCCTGGTAATAGCGATGCTCGTTCAGCTCGACCGGGCCGACCGGATCGGTCAAGATGAAGGCATAGCCCACTCCGGCATTGACCTTGTCGTTGAGCCGGTAAGCGACGAGCGAGCGCAGCAGCAGCTGGCCGAGGCGCTCGGCGTCGTTGGTGAACCGCTCTTGCGCCTCGAGCCGGACATAAACCTTGTCCGTTGCATTGATCGTGGCGAACTGGCCAAGCCAGATGTTCGCATCATCCTCGGTGGCACGGGCGGGAGTCGCCGTGACAATCATGGCGGCACAGGCGGCAAGTAGGCACAGTTTCATCATGGCTCATTTCGCATCAGCTGGAACGCGGGCCCTGCGACCCTGTCGCATCGGGCCCGCGTTCCATCCCTCCACAGGGCGGGGGTTCAGGGGAGAATTTACGCCCCGTTATAGGGAACGGACGACTGGTGCACGACGATCTTCAGCGCGCCGTCGTTGCCGCGGATGTAGCCGAAGGTATATTCCACCTTGGTTTCCTCACCGCCGCCCACGGGCGTGAAGTAGTAATTGCCCATCGCCACAGCCATCGTGCACGAGTTGTTGGTGATGCCGACATTCTTCCAGCGCACCTTGCTCCACGGCTTGATCGCGAAGCCCTTGTCCTCGGGGTAAGTGGGGTTGCCGCCGACAAAGTAAGAGAGCGCCGAATCGAACGATGTGCGGAATTGGTCGACCGAAGCCAGCGTCGGCTTGAACAGCACCAGGCTCAGATCATAGGCATAGAATTGGTCGATGTGAGCGGCAGCGGCAGCCGAGTAGTCGCCGCCGTCCTGATAGACCTTGCCGATTTTGACGATGCCCTCGCCCCACGCCTTCTGCGCAGCGACGACTTCCTTTTCGGTGATGCAATTGACGGTCTGCTCGGCAGGCGCAGCGGCGGCGCGCGGACGCTCTTTGGCATAGCCGGGGGTGCACGCGGCGGCCAGAAGTGCGGCTGTAACAAGGGAAAGAGGTCCGGTTTTCATTGGTGTCTCCATGTCTACATGGCATGATTGCGATGAATGGAGATTTCGCATGCCTCGCACCGCGCGGCGTCCGCCGGATGGCAGGCCGATTGACCTATGCCGTTCGGCATATGACAAAGCCTTCGCCAGGGTTTAGCGTTGCGGCTATGTTGCCTCTCCCTTCTCCTGCACCACCCACCGAAACAGCATCCGATCTGCGCGCGCTCTACCGCGCTTCAGAAGCGCGCGCGGCGCGGTTGCGGGTGCTCGTCGAGGCGAGCAGGACGCTTGCTGCGAGCGCTCCTGGCGAACTCGATGCTGCCGCACAGACAATCGCTGACCAGGCTGCGCACTTGGCCGGTTATGCGCAAGGCGCCATTGCGAGCACCGATAATTTGCCCCGGTCCGGCGAGCTTGGCGAGGACAGCCTTGTCATTCCGCTTGAAGCACCGGGGAGCGGACGGGACCATGTGGGCATGTTGGTACTCGAACAGCGTGTCGGCACGCCCACGGCTGATGACCGCGAGGCTCTGGGAATCCTTGGCCAGCTGGTCGGTGGGGCGCTGGCAGCCCACGCCCGCGAGGCGCGGCTCGCCACGCTGCTGGCAGAATTGCTCGGCGCGCAGGAGGCTGAACGCAGCAGGGTCGCCCACGAACTCCATGACGGGGTTGCGCAGACCGCCGCCGCATTGGCGCGGCGGCTTGACCTTGCAACGGATGGCGATCCGGCGGACCTTGCTATGGCTGCGCAGCAGGCGCGCGGGCTGGTTCGCGAATTGCGGCAGGTGATTTCCGGCATGCGCCCCCCAGTGCTGGATGATCTGGGACTAGCCGCAGCTCTTCGTCAGCTGATCGATGACGCCGGGGCAGCGCAGGATGTAACGTTTGATGTGAAGCTTGGCGCCCGTCCGCCGACGCTGGTTGAAACGGCGCTGTTCCGGATCGTGCAGGAAGGGTTGAACAATGCCCGGTCGTACGCTGGCGCGGGCGCGCGCGTCAGCATCAGAATTGACGAGACTGATGGCCAATACCGCGTCGAGGTTGGCGATAACGGCGCGGGCTTTGACCCCAGGTTGCATCTCGCCGCCGCCACCGCCGGACGCGGGTTCGGCCTTTCCTATATGCGCGAGCGGATTAATCGCCTTGGGGGCACGCTCCACATCGCCAGCGCGCCCGGCGAGGGCTGCCGGATCACGGCAGAGATACCTGCCCCATGACCGGTGACGGCAGCGCCACCCGCGTGTTGATCGCCGACGATCACGATCTCGCGCGTGAAGGCCTGCGCGCGCTGCTCGAACGTGCCGGGGGCTATCTGATCGTTGCCGAGGCAAGTACGGGCGAGGAGGCGCTTGCTCTTGCGGCTGAGCACAGTCCCGATCTGGCCCTGCTCGACATCCGCTATGCCGGCGGAGGAATCGACGGGCTGGAGATTGCGCGGCGCTTGGCGGACACCATGCCAACTCTTGGCGTCGTGCTGATCACCATGCACGACAGCGCCGATTATCTGCGGGCCGGCATCGCAGCAGGCGCGCGCGGGTTTCTGGCCAAGGACGCTGCCCGGGCTGACGTGCTCGCCGCGCTGGCGCAGGTCGCATCGGGCGGTGTCGCCTTCCCGCCCGCCCTGATGCGCCGGGCCGTCTCTGAAGATCAGGCTGGTCCCGCGCTCGCCGCAATCAAACGCCTGACCCCGCGTGAGCGCGAAGTGCTCTCCGCGCTGGCTCGTGGCAGCACCAACAAGGAAATCGCGATTGCGCTCAGCATCACGCCGGGCACTGTCAAGACCCATGTGGAGCGCCTGATCGGTAAACTCGGCGTGCGCGACCGGACCCAGGCTGCGATCCTGGCCACCCGACATGGCATCGGGCGGGGGGCGTGATGGTGCAGTCCGTGTCGAACTGGTGGGCCAATCGGCCATTGGCTACCAAGGGTCTGGTGGTGGTGGCTGTCCCGCTGCTGATCTTCCTCGGCTCGGTCGCGGCGCTTTACAGTATCAGCCGGATGGAATCGCGGGCCGAGCAGGATGTCCGGCTCACCATAGCGATCCAGAACGATGTGAACGAGGTCCACGCACTGCTAGCCGAGGCATCAAGCGGGGTGCGCGGCTATCTGCTGACCGGCGAGCCGCGCTTTCTCGAACCCTATGACCGGGCTGAGCAACTGGTCCCGCAAGTCACGCAGCGCCTGCGCGGGTCGATCCGCGATGCCGAGGCATCGGTCCATCTCGCCCGGATCGAGGCACTGGCCAGCCAGAAGCGTGAGGGGCTATCGCAGCTGGTGGCGGCGCGCAGGCGAACAGGGGCGGACGTTGTCAGCGATCCCACGATCACTGCGGGTCTTGCTGCCAACAAGCAGGTGCTCGACGCCCTGCGCGGCGAGATCGAGGGGATGCAGGAACGCGAGCGCGAGCTGCTCGCGGCGCGTCAGAACCGGCTTGATTATGTTCGCTTCAACGGCCTTGTCATGACCGGCCTCCTCACCCTGGCTGGGCTGGTAGGCAGCCTGTTTGCCGTATTCCTTTTCTCCAGCGGGATCGTGCGGCGGGTGCAGCGGCTCGAACGCGATGCGGTGCTGCTGGCGCAGGGCGAAGCGCTGGACGAACGCGAGGCCGGGCGTGACGAGATCGGCCTGCTGGCCGTGCGCATGACCGAGGCAAGCGCGCTTCTGCGGGCGCGCGAACAGGCCCTGCGCGAGGGCGAGGAACGCTTCCGACTGGTGATCGAGGGTGTGCGCGATTACGGCATTTTCGCGCTCGATCCGCAGGGCAAGGTGGTCAGTTGGAACACCGGTGCCGAGCGCATCAAAGGCTGGACGAGCGACGAAATCCTCGGCCGCCACTTCTCAACCTTCTATCCGGGTGATGATGCGCACGACCGGTCCATGCGCAACCTTGCAGAAGCGGTGCGCGATGGCCGGATGGAGGATGAAGGCTGGCGCATCCGGAAAGACGGCACCCTGTTCTGGGCCAATGTCGTCATCACTGCCCTGCGCGACGAAGCGGGCGAGCTGCGCGGCTTTTCCAAGGTGACGCGCGACATCACCGAACGCCGCCGCGCGCAGGAAGCGCTTGAGCACGCCCGGCAGGAAGCAGAGCAGGCGAGCACCGCCAAAAGCCTGTTCCTGTCGCGGATGAGCCACGAATTGCGCACGCCGCTCAATGCTATTCTGGGCTTTGCGCAGCTGCTGGAACTCGATCATTCCGGGCGCGGCAACACTGATGCGGCCAGCATTGACCAGATACTGCGGGCTGGTCGCCATCTGCTCGCGCTGATCGACGAGGTGCTCGACATCGCCCGGATCGAGGCTGGCAAGTTGGGCATGGAGATAGTGCCCGTCGCGCTGGGTGAAACCATCGCCGAGGCGGTCGGGCTGTCGCTGCCCGAGGCGGAAAGTCACGGGATTACAATCAAGCATAGTATCGGTCGCGTCGCCCCTGTCGCGGCGGACCGGCGGCGCCTGTTGCAAGTGCTGCTCAACCTGCTGAGCAACGCGATCAAGTACAACCGGCCCGGCGGCGATGTCGTCATCAGTGCGCAGGTTGCAGGCGAGCAGGTCCGGGTCGAAGTTGTCGATACCGGCATCGGCGTCGATCCGGGCCAGGCGGGCGATCTGTTCCAGCCCTTCACCCGGCTCGCTGCTGGCGCGGCTCGCACCGAAGGCACGGGTCTGGGCCTGTCGCTTTCGCGCGCGCTGATCGAGGCGATGGGCGGGGCGATCGGCTATTCGCCGCGCGCTGACGGCAGCGACGGGGCGTGCTTTTGGTTTGAGCTGCCCTTGACCGCGCCCTCCGCGCTCCCCGACCTGCTGCCCGTCCGGCTCCCTCTGCCGAACCATACTGCCGACCATCCCCTGACAATCCTGGTGGTCGAGGATAATCTCGCCAACGCGCAGCTGATCGAGGCGGTCGCGGCCCGCCATTGGCCCGAAGCGCGGATTGTCCATGCCATGCAGGCCCGGCTCGGGCTTGACTTGGCATTGCGCCACAGCCCCGATCTGGTGCTGCTCGATCTGCACCTGCCCGACATGGATGGGGACTGGGTGCTGCGCGAACTCGGCGCGTCCTTCCCCGATCTCCCGGTGATCTTGCTCACCGCCGACGCCATCGCCGCCCAGTCCGACTGGACTTCGCGCGGGGCTGCGGCCGTACTGACCAAGCCAATCGACGTCCCTGCCCTGCTTGAGGCAGTCGAACAGGCGATCATGGAGCGAGAGTCATGACCACGGCCCGCAAACCGAGCGATGCCCGCATTCTTGCGATCGACGATGAACCGGCCAATCTCGCACTCGTGGAGGCGGTGCTGACGCGCGAAGGCTATCGCTACTTTGAAGCGCTGACCGAACCGCGCTTCGCAGCCGAACGCCACCTCGCCTTCAAGCCCGACCTCGTGCTGCTCGATTTGATGATGCCGAGCATTGATGGCTATGCCCTGCTCGACAGCCTCGGGCGGCTGACCGGGGAGGGCGATCTCGTGCCGATCATGGTCCTGACGGCGGATACCACGATCGAAGCCAAGCGCCGCGCGCTGGCGCTCGGCGCACGCGATATCGTTACCAAGCCCTTTGATGTGTTCGAATTTGCCCTGCGGGTGGCAAACCTGATCGAATTGCGCCTGATGTTTGAGCGATTAACTGAAGAGACCCCCCAGCCCTAAGCAGGAACGTGGTACGTCTCAAATCTCTCAGTTTGTCGAACGACACAGGGCGGAGTGCAGACCGCAGAACGCAAGCTACGAAGCTGGATGACTAGAACGTCGAAAGGCTTCACAAGTAGCAGAGCATGAGCACGCCTACTTCGCTTACCTGACGAAACACGGGATCGATGCCTTCGCCTCGATCAAAGATAGGCCGCATATCGACGACATTATCGCCGACCACCCCATTGGCCACCGCCCAGTCGATGGCTCAGTCGGACAAAAGTGGGACAATGCCTGGCGAGGCCACCGAGGCGACAAGGAATTCTGGTAGGTTTCTAGCGCGCGGAAGCGTGGAATTTGCACATGATGGTCAGGTGAATGCCGAGAGCGTCGTGGCACCCAGCGCGAGAACGTTACCGCCGTGCACCCGGTCCTATTATTGGGACGCAGGTTCACAGTAGGTCCGAAACCGTCAATACTGGTAGTAGGCCTCTCCCGGAGCCATCTCGGCAAGTTGCTCGCAGGCAAACTCATCACCCTCCTCACAATCGGAAGCCAAGACGTCACGGTGCACCATGCCGCCATGGCCGGTTCCATCTTCGGCATTCGGCATGTTGAGCCGGTCGTCGGTTTCCAGTGTCGAAGATTGGTCCTCGTTGACCGTCACGTCCCCCGCAGCCGACTGCGGTGCAGGAAACTGGATGCCAACCATCTTCCAACTGAACCAGTCTCGTTCGAAGACGAAGCTCGCCCCCTCTTTGGTGACCAGCTTGAAGGTACCGAACCCCGATCGCTCGATAGACCCGTCGCTCGAAAGGTTTCCAAAGAAGTCGGTCTCCTCGCTTTGAGGCTCTTGGGCAGCACGTCGCTCGAATGCGATTCTGATCGCGGTTGGGGTCACAAGTCGGTCTATGAGCGGGTCTGCTATCGCGGCACCCGCCGCGATGCCCATCTGCTCTAAGGGATTGTCGCTCTCGGCAGCGTTGATTGCTGCTTGCGCGGCAAGTTCCTCTCGCAAGGACGCACGCAACTGATCAAAATCAACGTAGCTCGAAAACGCCTCGTGATCCCGCTGCTCGAGCGCTGTTTTCATTCCATTGAGCGCGACAATCGGAGAGGCGAAATACATGTAGGCTGCCAAGCCCGCGACAACGATGGCAGCGACCCCGATGATGGATGACTTCCCAAATCTCATTCACTCGACCCTCTCTTCATGTCGGCACACGTTTATGGCCATGACGATAGCGCCAACTCACCAAGAAACCGTTCCCGGCTGCGCCTGTAGCAACTCTCCCGCGCCCTCGCCTGTCGTCTATCCCCACGAAATACGCGCAAAATTAGTGCTTTGGGAAGGCTTGCCTGATAGACGCCGCCGCGCTCAATCCTGAGCGGACAAAGGACATACCATGAAGTTCGTAACTCTCGCGGGAGCGGTCGCAGCTGTCTCCCTTGCCAGCCCTGCCCTGGCACAAGACGACAGCACCGCAGGTGGAAAGTTCATCGCAGGGGCCATCGTCGGCCTCGATAGTGTCGAGACCGAGTTTGACGGGATCTCCGAGAGCGAGGAAGATGTCGTTCTGGGGCTGACGGTTGGCTACGACTACGAAACCACCAGCGGGATCGTGTTCGGCATCGAGGCGGAATACACGGATTCGAGCGTGGGTGTGTCGGCCACCGACTTTGACGTGCCCGGCGACCGTGTCTCGGTGAACGCCGGCCGCGACCTCTATGTCGGCGGCCGCCTCGGCTTTCGCCCGGGCCGCAACGGCATCCTGTATGTGAAGGCTGGCTACACGGACGCCTCGATCGAAGGCGAATATGACGATGGCACCGGCGAGATCTCCGATGAAGTCTCATTCGGCGGTGTGCGTCTGGGCGCAGGCGGTGAGATCGACCTTTCGAGCAACTATGCTATCCGTCTCGAATATCGCTATTCGGACTATGGTAACCTCGAGCTGTTCGGCACGGACACCGGCCTCGGCGTGAGCCGCAATCAGGGCATCATCACGCTGCTCGGCAAGTTTTGATGAACCGGGGGGCGGCGCTTGTGTGCCGCCCCGCCACCTGCCTATGGCGATAAAATGAAAGCGTTACTTCTCGAGCGTGTTGAGGGTGTGTCGCATCGCGTATCATGCTAGTGATCCGGGACCAAACGATGACACTCGGAGTCCCGCATGGCCGTCGAGGAAACAATGGCTTCCCCTCTGATTATGGCGCCCCAGCCAACCGGGCGGCGGCTTGTCAGGTTCGAGAAGGACGGCGGGGCAAAGGAAGCCTTCAAGCTGCTAAATAGCATGCTCGACATTCCTCCCTTCATCGCACCCGAATATGGCTCGCTCGTCGACACCATGGCAGCAGCTGCCGAACGCGATGCGACAGTCATCCTGCCCAGATTTTCCGTTGCCGCGATAGGTGGCGGGTCTGCGGCATCGGTGTCGATTGCCCAGATGCTCCAGGTCGAAGGCCTGGTCGTGGACAGTCGGCCGGAGTTCTGGATGTTCGCATTAGGCGATCCACCTTGGGCGGACGATACCGAGCGAACATGGGGGTTGTCGGCAACCGGAGCTGATCTGAGCGCCTTCACCGGCGCAGGCATCAGGCTGGCTGTTCTCGATACGGGCATCGACCTTGCCCACCCCGACTACGTTTCGCGGGCAATCACGCATGCGAGCTTTGTGCCCGGCGAGACCGTCGACGATGTTCAAGGTCACGGCACGCACTGCGCCGGCACAGCCGCAGCTGGGCCTCCACAAGCCATCAATGTCCCACGCTACGGCGTTGCGCCCGGTGCCGAGCTGTTTGTTGCTAAGGTTCTGAACAACCGCGGCGCAGGACGCGAGCTCGACATCATTGCGGGGATCGAGTGGGCGCTCGACAATGGCTGCGACATCATCTCCATGTCGCTCGGCCGCGCCACCGGCCCACAGGAGCCGTTCGACCCGCTTTACGAGGACATCGCGGCTGACGCTTTTGATGCAGGCTGTCTGATCATTGCAGCTGCTGGGAACGACAGCGACCGGCGATACCGATACGTCGCTCCGGTCAGCTCACCCGCAAATGCACCATCAATCATGGCGGTGGCGGCCATCGAGGCAGATGGCAGCATCGCCCCCTACTCGAACGGGGGAGTTGGCACTGGCCGCATTGACGTGGCGGCGCCCGGGTCAGGTGTATTCTCTTCAGTACCGCGTCCGCAGCTCTACCGGAACCTCAGCGGGACGAGCATGGCCTGTCCGCATGTCGCGGGGATTGCGGCACTGTGGGCCCAATCCGATCCAGCGCTGCGAGGACAGCGCCTCTGGGATCAATTGGTCGCGGTCGCCGAACCGCTCGCAGGCCAAAGCGCGGTGGATATCGGTAAGGGCTTGGTTAAGGCACCTTGATGCATTACATTTGCTACCATGGGTAACACGGCAACAAAGCGTGCGAACAAGTCCGACGAGCTGACAAGCTTCATCGTAACCGTTCACGACCGTGAAGCGATCGCCGGTGTGGCCCTCAAGCTGGAGGCGCTCGGCGTTGATGTTGAGCGGGTAATGAAGAGGACCGGCGTTCTTGGTGGGCGCGGACCTGTGCGGCTTCTTTCCAAAATCTCTGCTCTGCCCGGCGTGAAACACGCACGTGAAGAGCACGGGTTCCAGCTGCCACCGCTGCATGGCTCCATCCCGCAGTGATGATTGGCGAGCACTGGAAGTTGGAACAATTTTAGAACACTTGGACGACCGCCCCCCAAAACGAATTTCAACTCACTCCTTGGTCGTAGGTCTCACGCAGGATCTGATCGCCGATGGCTTGGACGGCGTCGCCATCGCGCAGGCGCTGCGCTTGACCGCACCGTCCACTGCGCTGCGCTGCGGCGCGCGGCTCAAGACCCGATCGGGCGCGACCGTCAAGGCGCTGGGCGCAATCTGAAACTGAATCAGTCCCTTGTTAGTTTCAGAGATAACGAGATATACTCAGGCTGGGCGTGCGGGTGGGGTTCCCTATGCCGGAGGGGGGCGCATGGCACACTATGACAACGTCATGAAGGTGATGGGAGCGGTAGCCAAGTACCGCGAAGATCAAAGCCTGCCCGACAATCCGCACGAGATCGACCGCCTCTGCGATGAGCTCCTGGCACGTGACGGCTTCGATGAGGTTGCGGTCGAGTGGATGCGCATCTCTGCCTACGAACGCGAGGTTAATGGCGGCGACTGGCCAAAGCCCGATTGATGAATAAGCCAGGCTTGTTAACACGAAGGCATGCCAAAGAAGATCTTGCAGCTCTACCATGAAGCAATCGGCCGAATGTCGATCAGCGCAGACGCTGATATCGAGAGCATACGGCGCAGGATCATCCGTTCAGAGTTCAATGACCTCGAGGCAAGCCCGGAAACTTTGGCGAGGATCGCGGAACGGGACGAGGACTGGGCCGGCCAAGCGTTCGATGACCTGAGGATGACGCGGTTCATCATCACCAACTGGGCAGAATTTGTGTGGTACCGGCCGGCAGCGAGCAGCCTCGATGACATAATGGCGCAGCTCGCCGCGATGGAAGCGACCGCGATCGTAAGGCTATCGTCCATGGAATGCGCGCCGGCGATGCCGACGATCCGCAGACTCGCAGACGCGTTCATGATGCAGGCAGATGGCGAAGACGCGATCGCCGCAACCCTCGCCAATCAACGGCTGATGCTAGCAATCGTCAGCGCGACGCACCAGCACCGGTTAATCGAAGACTATGTCAAACTCGCCAGCCCTGCGACCGCCTATGCGGCCGCCTCGCGTATCGGAGAGCCAGAGCTTGGTTGCATGAAGCGTTCGGCCGAAGAACTCGTCAGCTTGATCGGGACGCGCAGCGTTCAGGGCTGCGCCGCTGAAGCTGTGGCCATGCGGCTTCATCCGCTCCAACCTGCGCTGAGCTGAGGGACACCGGCCGATCAAAGCTCCAGTGCGACGAGATCAATCTCCGCGAGCGGCAGAATGACAGGCGTAAACGTACGCGAACTGCCTGCATGCGTTGGGTATCCTGCGATATTGTGCTCGATGGTCTGGAAACCGTCCTTGCGGTCCCTGCCCGGGTAGATCCCCTCCTCCCGCTTCTCGATCAAAGCGCGCAGCGCCGGCGCGATCCCGTCGAAAAAGAAGCGGCTCGCTTGCCGGACGCCATCAAGGTCCCCGTCCTGCGCTGCTGCAAGAAAGCGATCGCTCGCCTCGACAAGGAAGCCCGTCCGGTCAGCATAGGTGTCTGACAGCCATAAAAGGCGGAAGAAAGCCTGGGGAATGAACTGGGTGACCAGCTCGGACAGCGTGCTGTTGTTGCCGCCGAGCACGATGTTGGTAAGCCCCATGGCGCCGAGGAAAAAGTCTTCATGGTCGACCGGCACATCGCGAATGCGCTTGTCGACGAAATTTGCGAGCGGCTGCAGACGCTGCGGCGGCGACAGCGCAAGGCGTAGGGCACCGATTTCGACGATCGCCGCAAGCGCGAGGCGCCATTCCTCGACCTGCGCATGGGTGAAGGTCGAGATCACATAGGACGGGCCAGAGCGGGTCAGATAGCCGCCGACCTTCATGGCCACGAGCAGCCGCCGAGCCATGTTGATATGGAGGTCATAATGGTCTGCCATGTCAGCGGCCGAAAACGGCGCGCCGGGCTCCAACTCGCCGAAGAGAATCCGCTCACGCAGATCGAGATAGGTGCGGTCGGTTTTTGATCGCA
>Ga0209278_1000602_pt1 | contig 26536 bp, 23 predicted proteins | sample JI81BgreenDNA_FD_187504 | JGI IMG/M metagenome (GOLD analysis project Ga0209278, IMG submission 187504) | Wastewater effluent complex algal communities from Wisconsin, to seasonally profile nutrient transformation and Carbon sequestration -... | ecosystem: Engineered > WWTP > Effluent > Algae...
TGGGTGTAGGAAAGATGTCACACCAAGTCCCCCAGGAAGTGGCTTCTCTGTCGCGATGCTCGCTTGTGATCAACGGAAGACTGTTAATCCGTAGGTCCCTGGTTCGAGCCCAGGTCGGGGAGCCAAAGAAAACCGAAGAAGATCAAAGGCTTGCACGTGAGTGCAGGCCTTTTTTCTTGGCAAAACCGGACGATTACGGGTCTTTGCCACAAATCTGCCACAGCTGAAGACTGGTGACCTCGCTCCAACCCGGAGAACGGTCACTTTGGCAAGCATCACAAAACGCGGTCGCTACTGGCGGGCGCAAGTCGTCAGGCGGGGCTACCCGCCGCAGTACCGCACCTTCGACAGCCGGTCGGAGGCCGAGGCCTGGGCACGCGTGCTGGAGTCCGAGATGGACCGCGGCATCTTCGTGTCGCGGGCGGAGTCCGAGCGGACCACCCTCGCAGAAGCCCTGAAGCGGTACGAGCGCGAGATCTCAGCCGCCAAGGCGCATCCGGCGCAAGACAACCAGCGCATCCGCCACTGGCTGCGCCAGCCTCTGGCGCACCACTTCCTGGCCAACCTCCGTGGCGCCGACTTCGCGAGGTACAGAGACGACCGCCTGGCAGTGGGCCGGGCCGCGAACACGGTTCGGCTGGAGCTGGCGCTCGTCAGCCACCTGTTCGAGATCGCTCGCAAGGAGTGGGGCATGGAGGGCTTGATGAACCCTTTGAAAAACATCCGAAAGCCGAGCGGCTCGCACGAGCGGGACCGGCGCCTGCGAGAGGGCGAGTACGACAAGCTCGCGGACGCGCTCTCCAAGTCCGACAACCCATGGGCGCGCCCCGCCTTCGATCTGGCGATCGAGACTTCGCTACGGCAAGGCATGTTGCTGGCGCTTCGCTGGGAGTGGATCGACTTGTCGAGGCAAGTGATCTGGATCCCTGCCGAGTTCCGCCGTCACGGGAACAAGGGCGTGCCGCCTGCGCTACCCCTTTCGCTCAAGGCGGTGGCAGTACTCCGAGCGCTGCCGCGGTCGACCGACGGCCGCGTCTTCCCGACCACGCAAAACGCCATTGTCTGCGTCTGGAAGAAGACGCTCAAAAGGCTTGGCATCGATGGTCTTCGGTGGCACGACCTCCGTCATGAGGCTGCCAGCAGGTTGTTCGAAAAGGGCTTGAATCCGATCGAAGTGAGCTCCATCACCGGACACAAGACGCTGAGCATGCTCCGCCGCTACACGCACCTGCAACCTGAAAGCCTGGCAAGGAAACTCGGATGAGCGAAGACAACACGCCCGATCCTCAAGCGACCTTCGAGCCCATCGAGGTCGCCCTCGTCCACGAGCACAGGATCCTTTTGCGCGGGCCATACAACACCTGTTTCGTCCCGCGAGCGAAGAGGTTGAACGGTCAGTGGGACCGAACGAACGAGTTTTGGGTCTTTCCCAGCGAGCGCGAGGTAGAGGTTCGAAAGCTCTGCGCGACCTGGTTCGGGACTGACGGCACCGCTCCCCCGGACCTTGTCGATGTCCACCTTGTGTTCCATCTGTCGTACGCGCAAGACGCGCCAGAGGCGACGATCTTTGGCCGCGTCATCGCCAACAACAGAGGTCGAGGAGCGACGATCCGGGTTGGCGAAGGCGTCGTCTTCATCGAGGGCGAGCCCTTCAGCGAAGCGGTCGGAATGTGGCGACGAATCGTCGTGCCCGCTGGCAGCCGAGTGCGAATGGCCGCAGTGCCCCGGGCTTTGGCAGAAGAACAAGCGCTGCCCGGGATCGAAGTGTTGGTGATTGAGCGCTCGACTCCGCTTGAGCGCGCGAGCCCCGCCTGACTTTCAGGCTGCTACGCCCCCTAGAATATCTTCTGATTGGAGGGGTAGTCTGATGGCGTACCGGAACAAGACGTACATCGCCTTTGACGGCGACAACGACATGCACTACTACCGTCTCATGACGGCTTGGAAGGCCAATGACGGCTTTTCTCTGAATTTCCACAACGCGCACGACTTGAATACCGCGCGTGACTCCAGTCAGGAAGAAAGTATTAAACGGCAACTCCGGGAGCGTTTCGCGAATTCGAAGCTGCTCCTGGTGCTAATTGGAGCGAATACCAAGTACCTGACGAAGTTTGTGAAGTGGGAACTTGAGGTAGCTTTGCGGCTCGGCTTGCCCATCATCGGCGTAAATTTGAATAAGTCACGCCAGATGGACGATCGCTGCCCACCGACCATCCGTGATGAACTCGTGGCTTACGTCTCGTTTAACCACAACATCATCGAGTACGCGATGGACAACTGGCCTGACGAGTTCTACGGACTGAAGAGAGCTGGCGCCACTGGGGCACGCTATTACAATGACGACGTCTATCGACGGCTCGGTTTGTGAAGTATTTTTTCGATTCGATACGGACGCGAGCTTACTGGCGCTACGCACTTTTCTCCGGCGAAGCGATTGGTAAGTTCTTCGCCGTCCTGGGCATCCTGTACCTCTGCGTCGACTTGGCAGATGCTTTCAATGTGTACAAGAAGGACAGGCACAGCCTCTACGGCTTGATTATCCTAGTGGTGCTCGCTCTGGGATATGTACTGTCAACCCGCAGACCACTTTCACGAATTAGGTACAAGATTCCACAGAAGGACTTTGCCATCGAAGTTCTGATCGGCGATCTCTTCAAGGTCCCTGGTGAAGTGATTGTCAGCACCAATTCCACCTTCGATACAGACATGTCATCGGGGCTGATAGCAGTAACGAGTCTTCAGGGTCAACTGGCCACCAACTACTTCAATGGCCAAACTACCGAGATCGATAGACAGATTGAGCAATCGCTATCGCGAGAGCAGTTCGCGATCAACAACGAGCGTCCGGGCAAGAAGAAGCAGTATCCGATCGGGACCGTCGCACGTGTGAATGCGCACAATAAGAATTTCTATCTTGTGGCGATGTCACATATGGACGCGAGCGGCAACGCGTCTTCAGACCTCAAGATGATTGACGAAGCGCTCGAAAAGCTATGGGTCAATCTGGCATCCAAGGGCGAGGTAGGCGATATCGTTATGCCATTGATTGGAACAGGTCGTGGCCGAGTTGCGTACCCGAGAAAGAAAATGATTGAGCGCATCGCCCAGTCATTCGCCGACGCTTGCAACCAGCGAGCCTTCTCAAACAAGCTTGTCATCGTTGTGCGCCCCGAGGACGCGTCGGAGTTCTCGCTGAATCTGTTTCAGGTCCGGGACTACTTAGGCCACAGCCTCCACGCATAAATCGCCATCGCCGACAGGTTCATGGGTTTTGGGCGCGCCGAACCAGGCCCTCGCCGAGTGGTCTGGCTGCGCGAAGCTCTGCTTACCAGTGCTTCGAGAACGCGTCGACGCTCGTCGCCCTCACAAACTTCGCCGCGTCCGCACCCTCGGCGATCGTCGCGAAGTGCTCCCGCCCACACGCAATCTTGGCCACCTCGGCGTCGCGAAGGGCATCGTCGAACAGCGTGCTCTTGGTCTCCACGACGAAGTACAGCCGGTCGGTGCCGTCCGCGTTCACAACCACGGCCCAGTCCGGGTTGTAGTTGCCCAAGGGTGTGGGCACCTTGAACCACCCCGGCAACTTGGCGTAGAGCTTCACCGCGGTGTTCTTCTCCAGGTCCTCGGCGAAGCTGCGCTCGGTGTCCGACTGGTAGACCACCTTCTCGTGGACTGACTTCGTCACCTCCAGCATGTTGGTCAGGTAGCCGGTGAGCTCCGCCTGCTCGAACAGCTCCTGTGCGTAGATCTCGCTGCCGTCAGCCGTCTGGCCCAGGCGGCGGTACTTGATGCCGTCCACCAGCGCTTGGCGCTTGGTGCGGTTGATGCACTCGGCCGCCACATCGATGAACTGAGCGGGGTTGAGCTTGAAGTCGTCGAGCTTGCCGCTCTCGGTGAGGATCCTGACGATGCTGCGGCGCGTCAGCTGCGTGCGGTCCTGCAGCTCGGTCAGCAGGTCGGGCAGCGGGATATCACCCTCAGTCATCGAGACAAAGTTCGACGTCGCCGTTTGCTTGGTGCCGACACCGCCCTGGCTGATCAGCACGGTCGCCGTGCGAAACCGCAGCCGTGTCCGCGTGACGGGCGCATCGGTCAGAACCTGTCGGATCGTGCTGGCGCAACGGCTGATGAGCAGCTCGTTGTCGAACTGCACGCGGTAGGTCGTGCGGTGCTTGATGCGGTCCCACAGCGCCTTGAAGTCGTCGCTGAGGTAGACGCCCCGGCGCAGCTTGACCGTGTCGCGCTTGTTCGCGTCCTTGATATCCAGCTTGCCCGCCAGCTTGTGCAGCAAGGTCACGATGGACTTCCTCGCCGACGTGAACGCTTCCGGCAGCACCAGCGTGTCTTCCTTCAACGCCTTGCGCAGGGTGTCCAGCACCTTGCCTCGGGCGTCAATGAGGCCAGCGGTCTTCAGGTGCTCCCACAGCTGCTTGGACAAGTCCACGCCCATGGGCTTGGGCTGCCCGTCGGCACCAACGACGGAGAGCGGCGCGAACTGGTGACTCTCGACGATGCCGAAGCGGATGCCGGTGTCCTGCTCGATCTCGCGCTGCAAGTTCTCAGCAAAGGACTCGTAGCTCTCGTTGGCCACCACCGTCAGCGTGTTCACTGCGAAGCCGCGCAGCCGCTCGCCCTTCTGGTTCACGGCCAGCCGCAGCCCGCGGCCGATCGTCTGCCGGCGCTCGCGCTCGGTATTCATCTCGCGCAGGTTGCAGATCTGGAACACGTTCGGGCTGTCCCAGCCTTCGCGCAGCGCCGAGTGCGAGAAGATGAACTTGAGCGGCGTCTCGAAGCTGAGCAGCCGCTCCTTGTCCTTCATGATCAGGTTGTAGGCCCGCTCGGCGTTGTCGCGGTTGCCTTGATTGTTCTCGGCCGTGTCGGTCCATGTGCCCTTCTTGTCCACCGAAAAGTAGCCATCGTGCACCTCGCTCGGCGCCACGGTCAGGTCCACTTCGTTGAACAGGCTCTGGTAATCGGGGTTTCGCGCCAAGCGGGCGAACTCCTGTTCGAACATCAGCGCGTACTTGCCCTTCACCGGCTCGCCGGCCTCGTTGTACTGGCGGTAGTGCTCCACCTTGTCGATGAAGAACAGGCTCAGCACCTTGATGCCCTGCGGCCCGAGGCGCAGCTCCTTCTTCAGGTGCTCCTCGATCGTGCGCTTGATCATCTGGCGCTTGATGGCATCGCCGTCGATGTCGCCGATGGCGCCGTCGACCTGCAGCCATTGCTCGCCACCGGGCATGCGGATTTCGACGCGCTGCGCACCGCGCTTGGCCTGGATCTCGCCCACCAAGAAGTTGGCATACAGCTGCCGGCCGGTGTGCTGCTCCAGGTCATCGCCGTCCTGTACCCACACATCCTTGCGAACCACCTTGCCGCCTTGCTGCACGTCCAGTTCCAGCCTGGCCAGCACGCTGCCGCTCTTGCTGCGCACCTCCTGCAGCCGCACGTAGGCCTTGTTCTGGCCGCCATCCACCTCTGCCGACGCCACTTCGATCTGCTTGACCAGTTGTCTCTCGTAGGCGTCGATGGCATCAAGCCGGTAGACCATGTGGTGCTTGTCCACGTGCGTGGCCGAGTAGCGCAGCGTGCACAGCGGGTTCATAGCGTCCAGCGCCTCCTTGCCACGCCCCTCCAAGCCACCGTCCACGCTCTGCGGCTCGTCGACGATCAGCACCGGCTGCGTGGCGCGAATCAGATCAATGGGCTTCTCGCCACCGGTCTTCTCGCTGTCCTTGTAGAGGTTGTTGACGTCCTTCTTGTTGATGGCGCCCACCGTCACCACCATCACCTGCAGGTGCTGGCTGGTGGCGAAGTTGCGCACCTGGTTCAGCTTGGCGGAGTCGTACAGAAAGTACTCGAACGGCTGCCCGCTGTAGAGCGACCGGAAGTGCGGCGCCATGATCTGCAGGCTCTTGTAGACGCCTTCTTTGATCGCCACCGAAGGCACCACGATCACGAACTTGGTGAAGCCATAGCGCTTGTTCAGCTCGAACAACGTGCGCAGGTAGACGTAGGTCTTGCCGGTGCCGGTCTCCATCTCCACGGTGAAGTCGCGCGAGGCCAGGCTCTCGCTGGGCTTCAGGCCATGGCGCAGCTGCACCTTGTTCAAGTTGGCCAGCAGGTCCTGGCCGTCCAGCTGAAGGCGGTTGCCGATGCCCAGGTCGGACTCGGCCAGGCCCAGGCCCAGCTGCACGCCGTCGCCCGCGATACCGGGCAACGCGCCCTGCGTCCCTTCCCCGAGGTAGACCGAGCGCGGTGCCGTCACCGTGAACTCGGTGCGGCAGACCTCTTGGCCGGAAAACAGGTCGCACACCGCGTCGATGGCGGCGAGCTGGTAGTCAAGGTTGTGTTCAAACTGGAGCTTCATCACGTATCCGTCCGTGCGCTTCAGCGCCCGCCCAACTGTTCAAGACGTGACACCCAGGCATCGAAGCCAGGGCACTCGGCCCTCATCCGCTCCATACCGATCGCTTCCGCAATGAGCGGCCCGTGAGCCACCTTGCCGTACTGCCCGCCCGAGAACACCGACATGATGCGTTTCGAAGGAGCAGTCTGAGGGCTGTCGTTGATATCTTCCGGCGTCGCGTACTGAGCGCGGATCGCCTGAAGCTTGGCTCGCGTCTCGGCGCTCCAGCCGTTCTGCACCCACTCGAAGGCCTCGATGTCGCTGAACAGCAGCGTCTCGAACTCATACCGCTGAACATGCGGCACCACGCGATCTGCCCGGAGGTCCGGGATCTGTCGTGTGGTGGCGTCAAGGATCGCGGCTTCCAACGCTTGCTTGTCCCGACCCGCTGCATGACCAAACCCGTACAGGTCCAGCAGCGTCGTGATGCAGTCAAAGTGGTGGTACTCGAAGCGAATGTGCTGCGCCACCCGTTCCACGGATACCGCACCGCCCCCTTGTTTGCCAGGTCGGGTCTTGAGCAAGGACGGGTGCACGGCCAGCCCATGGTCGCGAAGATGCGGCTCCAAGCACGTGCGGACGAACTCGGCTTCCGTTTGGCCTTCGCAGATCACCAACAAACGCGTCACGTGTCACCCCCGACAGGCTCCTTCAGCCACAGGTCGGACACGAGGTACTCCTCGTCGAGCCACTGCTGATATCGCTCGCGTGGAAGCGTGCGCAACTGCGTCGCACCCTCATGGTTGCTGGCCACGATGACGTCCTCCAGCGCGAAGCAATCCACCATGTAGGGCGACTGCGTCGCGATGAAGACCTGCCTCTCATGCGCCAACGTCTTGACCATCTCAGCCACCAGCGTGATGGCGTGCGGATGCAAACCCAGTTCGGGCTCGTCGAAGAACATCACGTCCGGCAGCATCTCGGGCGGCAGGTTCAGCAGCGTGAGCAGGCAGAACAACCTCAGCGAGCCGTCCGAGGTCAAGTGTGCGCCGAAGGTCTTGTCACTGAACCGCGAGCGCCAGCGCAGCGCCACCTTCCCGTACGAGGGCTGCAACTCGAAATCAGCGAACCCAGGCAGCACGCGGGCGATCTGCCGAATGATCAGCTTGTAGCGCTTGATGTCCTTCTCTTGCAGCCGCAGCAGGATGGGCGCGAGGTTGGCGCCGTCAGACCGCATCCAGACGGCGTCTTCGACATCCCAGGCCTGCTTCACGTTGGCCTTGGCCGACGTGTCGTGGAACTGGTAGGTCGTGCAGCGCTTAAGCAGGCTCACCACCACCTGCGCGGTCTGGTTCTTGGCTGCACTTTCTACCAACGCCGCCTCTTTGCCACCCGAGGGAAGAACAGTCCACTTGGCCTCGCCGCCCTTCTTGCGGTCGGAGTATCGGTAGGCCTCGTCGACGAAGATGAGGGTGTCGCCGGCGCTGATGTGGGCCAGGCCAAAACGGTAGTCGTTGAATCCACGGTGGGTTTCGACGCGGATCTCGCCATTCAAGCGCGGCGTGCGCTTGGCGCCCATGTAGAGCTGGTCGTCGCCGAAGCCATTGCGGGCGATGAAGTCCTGCAGGTTCTGGCCACGCAGCATCCAGGCCAGCATCTCGAAGAACCGGATCAGATTCGACTTGCCGGCACCGTTGGCGCCGATCAAGACGGTGAGCTGCGGCAGGACCAGGTTTTCTACCTTGGCGATGCTGCGGAAGCCCTCGATGCTGACCCGCTGGATTCGGCCTTGCAGGCGGCCCTTGTTGGGGTCTTGAGCGTCGTGTGCCATGCGGCCTCCTTCAGATGCTGCGCACGTCGTCTAGGCCGTGCTGGCTGAGGATGGCCGCCAGGTTGGTCTTGGCCACGTCGTCCGCAAAGGCGCTGTCCTTGAAGACGAGCTTGGTGCTGACAGGCTTGGCGTTGTCGTCACCGCCTTGCAGAGCCTGGGCCTGAGCCTTCTGCCACGCCGCGATGCCCAGAGCCAGCGGTTCTGCCACGTCGCGGCCGATGCCGTCCGAAAGGCAGGCCATCAAGGCGCCTGCGCCGATGCTGTGCACCGTCTTGCCTGCGATCTGGCGAGACTCCATGGGCACGGCGAGGTCGAGGCCGAGCTTCAGGAGCAGTTCATACAGCACGTCCTGCTCGGTGCGGCCAAGGGCGAGGTGCTCTGCATGGTCGAGAAGCGTCCCGGCCAAGTCGTCCGGCCGGGGGTTCCAGGCTCGAATGTTGGAGGTGTCGAGCTTGAACACGCGGAAGCCAACATCCCCCGTGAACATTGGATCGGAGTTCTTGTGGCGCTGTCCTGCACCGCGGATCCGAGCTTTGGTGACGTCGGCGATGGTCTTCCAGCCGACGGACTCGGCGCCTGGCATGGGCTCAGGCAACTGGACCAGGATGCAGCGGCGGTTGCCCCCGTCTTCCGCGTTTTGCGCGAACAGCGCATCCATCGTTGTGCCTGTGCCGGCAAAGAAGTCGATCACGAGGTCGGTCGTGTCTGGCGCCGTAGCCAGCTGCAGGATTCGGCGCATTAGGCGGGTTGGTTTCGGTGTGTCAAACACTACGTCTGAGTTGGGGAAGGCGACGGCAGCCATGAGTTCCTTCTTCCCCTCCTGAGTGTGGCCGACTTCGTCGTAGGTCCAGAGTGTCTGGGGCACACGTCCGTCCTTGACCTCACTAAGGAAGCGCTTGATCGCGGGAACGTTATTGCCATCTGCACCCCACCAGATTCGTCGATCAGCATCGAGCTCGTCGAACTTCGGCTTCGAGACACGCCAGTAAGTGCCCGGTGGCGGACCGTCAAGCTTCCGGCCCGATGGACAAGTAATCGGGTACGTTCCTTCGCCGTAGTAGTTTCGTGCGGATAGATCACCTGGCTTCCAAGGGCCTCGGGGGTCGTTATCAGGGTTCAGATACCGGGCCTCCATCTCTTCAGTGCGCGGAAGCAGTCGCGGCATCCAGACTTCAGCGTTGCGTGCATAGACGACGATGTAGTCATGGTCCTCGGAGAAGTGCCGAGCAGTGTTCTTCGGCGAGTACACCTTCTGCCAAATCACGGTTGCAACGAAGTTCTCCTCACCAAAAACTTCATTCATCGCCGCGCGGAGGTTCTGAATCTCATGGTCGGCAATGCTCACGAAGATGACGCCGTCGCTCCTCAGCAAGCTCTGCGCTAGCTTGAGTCTCGGGTAGATCATGTTCAGCCAGTCCGTGTGAAACCGGCCCGACGCGTCGGTGTTCGAACTGATCTTCTGCCCGCCCTCCACCTGCCCAGTCAGCTCCAGGTAGTTCTTGATGCTGTCCTGAAAGTTGTCCGGGTAGACGAAGTCCTTGCCGGTGTTATAGGGCGGGTCGATATAGATGAGCTTCACCTTGCCGGCATAGCTCTTCTGCAGCAGCTTCAGCACCTCCAGGTTGTCGCCCTCAATGAAGAGGTTCTGCGTGGTGTCCCAGTCCACGCTCTCTTCCGGGCAGGGGCGCAGCGTGCCCGTGCTGGGCGTCAGCGCCAGCTGGCGTGCGCGGCGCTTGCCATGCCAGTTCAGGCCGTACTTCTCTTCCCGCTCGTCCACCGCAGTGCCCAGCAACTGCTTGAGCACCTCGAAGTCGACCCGGCCTTCCGTGAAGGCCTCAGGGAACAGGGCCTTCAACTGCGCGAGGTTGCCCTCCACCAGGTTGGCGCTCTGCGCCTCTGGGCTCGCCTTGTCGATCGGCTTGATGGTCGCTGGGGATTGGGCTGCGGTCATGGGCAAAGTCTGAAGTTGCGGTGGCTCATGTGGCGAGCCTGTCCTGGAGTTCTTGAAGTTGGCGTTGCAGCCGCTGGATCTGCAGGTTGAGTTCCACGCGCTGGCTCATCTGCCGGGCTCTGGCCGCCGTGTTTCGGGCGTAAGCCAGCTGATCGATCAGTCGGCTGCGTTCGGCCAAGGCCTGACGTTGCGCCGCAACGCTGGCCGCCGGTGTGGCGGCTGCGGCCTCGGGCACCTTGAAGTGGCCGGTGACCTGCGCCACGGCCAGCGCGGTGATGCGGTCCGCCACCGCCTGGTACAGCGCCCGCAAGTCGGTCAATGCACTGCGCGGTAGCTGCTCCAGTGCCAGGCTGGCCATGAACTGAGTTTCAGCCGCAGTCGGCTGAGTGGGGTCGAAGGCGTGCGTGTCTGCACTGTCGGCCACCACCCACTTGCCGGCCTCGCCCAGCGAGGCCCGCTTGTGCGCCAGCGACAGCACGGTGCCCTCAGGGGCCTGCGCGACCAGCAGCACCGGATACGGGATGGCCCGGTGAATGAGCTGCATCAAGCGCCGGGCTTGCGCCTCGCGGGTGGGTGGCCGCAGCTGCGCCGAGACCAGCGCGATCTCGATCACGTCGGTAGCGTCTGCACTGGCAGCGCCAACGTCTGAAGTTCCTGCGACTGCCGAGCCTGCACCGTCGGTTGGTGCAGTTGCGGATGTCGCCTTCATCGGAGCCACGTGGAAGACTGGCACGCCCACGGTGCCTGGCTTCAGCGTGGCCTGCCACCACAGCTCGTCGATGGTGTCGTTGATCAATCGCTTGTCGGCGGCCGTCGGGGCGCCCTGCTCGACCAGCATCTTTTTCGGAATGCGCTGGCCCACCTGCGCCTGATCCGGCAGGCGAAAAGCGTCGATGAGCACCTGGGCCGTCATCGTGCGGCGGTTACAGCAGGTCCGGCCGCTGGGCCTGCAGCCAGGCGCGGACGTGAGCCAGCAGCTCTTGGGCGCTGGCCAGGCACTCGGCGGCAGCGGCGTCGGGGATCAGGTCGCCAGAGTAGTCCGACAGGTTGCGCTGCTTGCGCAGGGCGTCGAGCACGATCACCTTGGCCTGCGGCAGGCCCACGCTGAGATTCAGTGTCTGGATGGCGGTCTGGTGATGGCCAGGCTTGCTGGTCAGGGTGCGGTAGCCGTTGGCGTTCAAGGCCACCATCGCGACCTGCATGATGGCCTTGTAGGCGGCGTCGAAGCGGTTCTCGGCGCTCAGGCCGGCCAGCTGTGCGTCGGCGATGTTGCGCTGCGCCGCAGCCAACAGCTTGGCCACGAGCCCCCTGTCGGCCGGCACGGCATCAAGGCTGATGCCGAGCAAGTTCTTCAAGGTCATGCGCGTTTCCGATCAGGAAGAGCTTGGGCTTGGCCAGCACGTCGGCCAGAAAGGGCTCGGAGGGGGCCTTGGCACTGAACTCAGTTGTCGAGAACAACTTGGGGTTCACCTCGCGGCCCAGCACGGCTTGCGTGGGGTGCAGCAGCTCCACAGCCTGGCGGAAGCTGATGTCGCCGATCAGCATCACGTCAATGTCGCTGCCGGAGGTCTCCCGCCCCTGGGCCACCGAGCCAAACACGAACGCCACCCGCAGTTGCGTGGCCACCGGCGCCAGTGCCTGTACCAGCACGTCGGCCAGGCCCGACGTCTTGCGCAGGATGCTGGCCAGCTCCGTGAAGATGGGCCCGCTGGTGTCGGCGCTGTAGACCTGCTGGTTGCCGCGCTTCTCGCGCTTGAGCAGCCCCACCTCAGCCAGCTTGCCCAGCTCGCGGGTGATGGTGCCGGCCGGCAGGCCGGTACGGCGAGCGATCTCGCGCCCGTGCAGCGCCTCGTCCGGCCGCAGCAGCAGCAGGCCGAGGACGCGGCGGCGGTACTCCGGGAACAGCAGTGCGGGCAGGGATTGATGCATATTCGGCGCCGATTGTCGCTTTATTTGCATCGAAATTCAAGGCGTCTGGCCGAGGCCGAAGCGCCTGTCTGCCCTGCGGAGGGGCTACCCCTGCGCTGCAAGGCTTGCACCGAAGGCCTCGATCGTCTCTTCACTGTCCCGGCCGGCAACGGTCTTGCCTGTGGCCGCCTCGATCAGGCCGAGCAAGGCAGCGGCACGATGCTGGATGAACGTTTGAAAGTCATCGGCCCGTAACGCTGCAACGGGGATGCAGTGCGTCGCCAGAAAGCCGTCGAGCTCCGCGGCTGCAACCTTCTTTGACGTCTCGATCCGCTTCAGGTAGTGGGTCGGTGCGTCGCCACCGATGGACCTGTTCGTCTCGGCAGCCAGCGGGGCCTTGTTGACGACGCTGTTCCACTTCTCGCGGGGCAGCTTGGCGTCTTCGCACCACTTGCGCGGGAAGACGTGATGGATGTCGACGCTGCGCTCGAAGTAAGTGTGCAGGTCGATGGGCATACCGGTGATGAAGTCGCGTCCGCCTTGCTGCATCAGCAGCGCAGCCAGGCCCTTGTAGGCTGCCGCCAGGCGCGACTGCAGCGACAACAGCCGCGTCGGCGCAAAGCTGGCATCCCGCACCGTGCGAGGCTCGTCGCCCCCAGCGATCCAATGGGCGACGCCCGGCAGGTCCAGACCAAACCGAGTTTCGTTCGCGCTGCCGTACAGCTCGCCAAACACGCCGCACCAGTACCAGCGCAGCAACTTCTGCCGGTTGCCGTGCAGGTCAATCTGCGGGCCCAAGGCCGCGCAGATGGCAGCCATCGGGATCAGCTGGGTAGCGTAAGGCAGGCTGCGTGCATCGAAGATCTTCTGCTCAGCCAGCAACTCCGCGGCCTTGCGGAAACCCTGCTCCACGGCCGGTGCGTGCTTCTTGAAGCTGTCGAGCGTGAGCCGCAGCACGTCGGCACGCTTGCACGCCACGGGCAAGTCTTTGTTGACCAAGTGGCGCTCGTAGCTGGCCAGCAGCGTGACCGCGGTCAGGAAGCTGGTGCCGTCCACGGCCTCCAGCACCGGACGCTTGTCGCGCAGCCGCTTCTCGCGTGCGGTCCAATCGTCGCGAAGCTGGAACTCGTCGGCGGCGAAGGTGGCGGTCATCAGTTCAAAAACGGTCAGCGAGACGCCGCCCTGATTGACCTTCTCGAACACCTGGCACACGGCCTCGCGCGGCGTGTCCACCGACATCTCGATGGCCGGCACCTTGAACTGCTGGAAGACCAGCCAGATCGCGTTCTTGAACTTCATCAAGAACATGGCGGCTTCGCTGTCACCGGCGTAGTGCTGGGAGTAGCCCATCTCCCACTTCATCAGTGCCTCGGTGTCGAACATCAGGAACAACGGAAACAGGCGCTGGGCGAACTGAAGTTCGGGCGTGCTGAGGTCCAGGTCGACCTTGCGGCCGAAGTCGCTGGTTTGCTTCAGCGTGGCGGGCACGGAGATGACAGCTTCCTCCCGGTCACCCGCCGGGTCCAGGCACTTGGCCATGTCGAGGAAGTAGACGCGCTGGATGCTCTCGCCCTTCTCGGTGCGCGTGTTCACGGGCTTGCCGCTGCGAAGGGCCAAGTACATCGAGGTCAGGCGCTGCTGGCCGTCGAGCACCAACTTCTTGGGCGGCGGCGAGGGCGTGATGGACACGCCTTCGAAAAGGCGCGGCTTGAAGGGGACGCCGCCGGCTTCGAGAAACATCACCGCGCCGATGGGGTAGGACAGCGACAGGCTGGCGATCAGTGAACGGATGTGCTGGTCATCCCAAACCCAGCCGCGCTGGAAGTCGGGCAGCTGCATCTCGCCCCTTGCGATGGCGTCCAGCACATCCTTGAGCGCTGGCTCGGCGGTTCTGAAAGTCACTTTGGATCTCCCTGCTTGTGCCGATCGCCGGTCATGCGATCACGAGGAACGCGACCACCTCGAAGTCAGCCATCCCCGCGAATTCGCCCTTCCGCGCATGCGTGCCGCCTGGCGTGAACAGGCTGGCCACGGCGCGTTCCTGCGACTTGCCCACGATGCTGGCGACCGCCTGCTGCAACATGGTTTGGTAGGGCTGCATCTGCCGGCCGGCCTTGGTGAGCTTGTCGAAGCGAGCGCAGGCCTGGGCGTCGGGCATGTCACGCCCCAGGCACAGGCCCTTCAGGCGGTCGAGCACCTGCTTGGCCTGGCTATGGGGCAGCAGCACTGCGCCGTCTGCCCCGACGTGCACCACATAGTGCGGGGCCAGCGGGTACCCGGGCTCGATGGTGGCGAGCGCAGCTTCACCCTCCGCCCTGAGGCAGAAGATGGCGCCAGGCGGTAGCGCATCGTCAGCCTGCGCGCTGGACGTGACGGCATAGGCGCCGAGCGGCATGGCCGCGAGCTTGCCGGGGTGCTCGCGCAGGTAGCCTGCCAACTCGATGCGGTAGTCGGCCAGCGTCAGGTCGGCGATCGAGATGCCGCTGGACAGGTCTTCCAGGTCGATCACGGCCTCCTGCAGCTTCTGGAGCTGCTTGCGCCGGTACTCCAAGTCGTTCATCAGGTTGCCGGCGTCGCGCTCGATCAGGTTCTCTTCGCCAGTGGCCGAAATGTCCAGCAGCACCATGCGGCCACTGACGCGTTGCTCCAGGCCGATGTACTCGTCCAGCGCCATGTTGGGCCAGAAGTTGACAAGCTGGATGTGGGCGTTGGGCGATCCGATGCGGTCAATGCGACCGAAGCGCTGGATGATCCGGACCGGGTTCCAATGAATGTCGTAGTTGACCAGGTAGTCACCGTCCTGAAGGTTCTGGCCTTCAGAGATGCAGTCGGTGGCGATCAGCAGGTCGAGCTCGCCTTCGCCGGCGAACTCGGCGGGCCGCTCTTTCGCACGGGGTGCGAAGGCGGTAAGCACGCTGGCCAGATCGGTGCGCAGGCCCGGAAGGTTGGTCTTGTTGGACCCGGTGCCGGTGACGATGGCCGCATGCAAGCCCAACTCCGCCAGCGCCCATGAGGCGATGGCGTCGTACAGGTACAGCGCCGTGTCCGCGAAGGCGGTGAAGACGATGAGCTTGCGGTTGGGCTTGCCATCGATCACGTTGATGGGCGTGGCGATCTTGTCCTTGATCAGGGTACGGAGAGCGTCGAGCTTGGCGTCGCGGGCGCGATCGACGGCGCGGGCGTTCGACAGCAGCGTGGCCAGGCGGTTGCGGTCCTCGGTCAGGTCCTGCCGCCAGCGAATGCGGTCCACGTCCTGCAGCAACACCTTGACCTTGCGGCCGACGAGCAGCGACTCAAAGGCGGGGTTGTCCACTTCAACGTCTTCGATGCTCAGCTCTTCGATGCTGTCGGCGTGGTTCTCCAGCTTGGCGAGCAAACCGTTCACGTCGGCCAACTGGCGCTCGACCGTGAGGGCGAAGGCGTGGACCGAGCTCTCCATGCGCTTGAGCAGGTTCACGCGCATAAGGTGGATGAGGCTCTCCTCGCGGTCGACCTGCCGGAAGATGCTTTCGCCGCCGCGGATGGCGACGCTGTACTTGGCGTCGTACTCGGCCTGCTTGGCGGGCAGCACATAGCGCAGCGGCGCGTAGGCACTCAGGTTCAGGCGCCGGATGTCGGTGTTGATGTCGACGATGGGCGGGAACAAGCCGGCCGAGTCGACGTCGGCCTTGACGTTGATCGGGCGCAGACGCTTGGGGAAGGTGCCGGTCTCGGCCGTGCCGTAGTACTTCTCGATGTGCTTGCGTGAGCGGGCGATCGTCAGCAGATCCAGCAGACGGAAGTAGTCGAATCCGAGCATGTCCATCAGCCGCGAGGGCCGGCGTTCGGCCTCGTCCAGCTGCTGCCAGCGGTTGAACTGCCCTTGGGCCAGCCGAACAGTGGTCTCGACACTGGGCAGGCCGTGCCCGGCCAGCGCATCGTCCCGACCTTCGGTGACGAAGGCGATCTGGTTCTTCAGATCAGCCAGCCGGTTGTTTACCGGCGTGGCGGACAGCATCAGCACCTTGGTCTTCACCCCTGACTGGATGACCTGGCGCATCAGGCGCTTGTAGCGGCTGTCGCGATCGCGGTGGTTCTGCTTGTTGCGGAAGTTGTGCGACTCATCGATGACGACGAGGTCGTAGTTGCCCCAATTCACGTGGGCGAGGTCGATGTCGCCAGAGTTACCGCCGTCACGAGACAGGTCCGTGTGGTTCAAGACGTCGTAGTTGAGACGGTCGGACGCGAGCGAGTTGCGCCGGTCGTTGGCCTTGTAGAGCGTCCAGTTGTCTCGCAGGCGTTTGGGCGCCAGCACCAAGACGCGGTCGTTGCGCAGCTCGTAGTACTTGATGACGGCCAGCGCCTCGAAGGTCTTGCCCAGGCCCACGCTGTCGGCCAGGATGCAGCCGCCCAGGCGCTCCAGCTTGTCGATCGCACCGACGACTCCGTCTCGCTGGAACTTGTAGAGCTTCTTCCAGACCTGCGTGTTCCTGATGCCAGTGGCGCTCTTGACGATGCGCTCCTCGTCCAGCTCGTCGCCCAGGTCCTTGAACAGGTTGTAGAGGATGCCGAAGTAGATGGCCGAAGGCGCTTCCTGCTCGGCGAGCCGCCTGACTTGATCAAGTAGCTTCTGCTTGGCGCTCGCGTCGTCGCCGACCGCACGCCAGGTTGCGTCGAACCACTGAGCGAACATCTGACGCTCAGCTTCTGTCTCCGAGCACTGGATCAGGCTGAACTGGTTGCCGGGCGACAAGCCCAGGCCACGCGTGGTGGCGGAACAGTCGCCCGTGATGGCAACGCCGGCCGGTTGCCCTCCACCGGCCGACGCCAGAGTGCTCTGGCTCTCCGTGATCCAGGCTGACTGCGGCAGCTTGCCCGGTACGGCCCGAACGTCGACGGCGGCTTCTAGCCACTGCAGCAGGTCAGCGGCCAAACCGCGCGCCCGCAGCGCGTTTCGGCGCTCACGGTCAAGGTCATCGCCCAGCAGACCGCTGGCGTGCGGATCAGGATCGACCGCGGGGAGGCTGTCGAAGCCCGGCACCCGTGGACGCGGCTTCGGGGCCGTGCTGGACAGCAGCAGCCTCGTCGGACCTGCTGCGGTCAGAAGCCGGGCGAGTTCATCGAAGGCGAAGAGCGACAAGCCGTCGGTGGCGACGTCGACCCTTGCACCCGCAGGAAGCTGTGGCTGGAGGTGGTCCAGAACACGGTCAGCACCGACGTTCTTGATGAGTCGCATCAGGCCTTGCCTCCCCCCGTTGGGCGCCGTGATCGGCATCGATGCGCGGTCGGGGCAAGGCCGCCGCCGGACCGCACGCTCTTGTAACCAGTGCTGATCTTAATGAACTGGTGACGGTGGGCTCGTTCTGCGGCGGAGGGCCTTGGCCGCGGGAGGACGCCGGTGCGATGTTGCGCTCTGGCATCACTGCGAAAAGTTTCTTCGGAGCCGCCTCATCAAACCCAGTTCGGGTGGCGGTGCGGCGCTCAACTGACATCAGATGCAGTCAATTCGATTTGCAATTCGAGCTGTGGGAAGCGGTCTTTCAATTGATGACTCCGTACTGCATAACGCAGTTCTGTTCGCAGCGGTTCTGCGATCACCTCAAGCCAGCATTGGAGTTCAGCGCAAATGTTCCCACAAGAGTTCTCGGACAAGTCCAGCGACCGAAGGGTCGCGCTTCTCGATCCCAAATCGATCGAGCCGGCCCAGTGGGCGCAGACCGACCCGTTCGACTACGTTGGTCAGCGATTCGAGCGGCTGAAAGACTCGATCGCTGAGTTCGGCGGCAACCTGCAACCAGTCAAGGTTCAGCAAACCAGCCACGCGCTGTGCGGCAGCAACTATGCCGCTGGCGCGACGGGCAACTTCGAACTGGTATTCGGCTACTCACGCGTCAGGGCGTGCCTCGAACTTGGGCTGCCCGTGCTGGCCATGATCGAACAGGTGTCTGAGGCGGAAGGTCTTCGACAGTTCTTTTTCGAGTACCGCAGTCATGGGTGCTGGCGTCCTTGGCGCTTGGGTCAAACCCTGGCGATCATCCTTCACCGCGGGTACTTCCCCAGCATCCGCCGGGCCAGTCTGGGGCTTGGCCTTTGCGTGACCGAGGCATGCCTGCTTCAGAAGTTGGGCTGCATGCCTGATTCGATCCGTGCAGCGTTCGGCAGCCGCGACTTCACCGAACGCCAAGCCAAGAGGCTTATCGACGCGATGGCCGCTGACCCGGCAGGCCTGGTCGAGCGCGCATCGCGTTCGAGCTTTCAGAATTGCCCGTCTTCTGCAGCCGTGCTGGCCAAGCTTGTGGGAGCCGCACGATGAGCCGCATGATGAAAGACCACAAGCCGGCTGTCAGGTTCTGTGAGCCCAGGCCAAAGAGAGTCCTGCTTTGCAGCATCTTGGACATCGATATCAGCCCGCTCTTCGACGACCTGACCATTCGGTGTGTCGCCGTCGGAAATGGCAAGGCCGAAGTTTTCGATCTGATGTTTGGCGATCTCGACGTCCAGATTCTCGAATCGGCCATCGAGCGCATGCGCCAGATTGCGATCACGGTCGTCGAACCAGGCCGGCCTGAGTCGCCCCCCTTCTGGGAAGACGGATGGCCGACATGATCGACTCACTTGAGCCAGTTCTGGCGCGGTCGGATTCGGCAGGTCTGGTCAACGTCAGGAGCCAGCTCGGCGGTCACGCCGAGATGGGGCAAGGCGTTCAGCCGCAGCCCCGCGATCGGCTCCCGCCCCAAGCGGGACCGATCGCGGCGGGGGGAGCCGGAACGCGTAGGACCGCGACAGCGGGCCAGGCGCCCCAAGGCGCCGCTAGCGGTCTGGGGGGCGCAGCCCCGGCGCCGAGCGAAGCGCGGCTACCCCGCTGGGGCCTCTGCGAAGCAGAGGTTCCGACGCCCTTTGGGCGAGGAAGGTCGGCGCGTCCAGCGCCGAGGCGAAGCCCGAAGTGGAGGCCGGGTCGAAGACTCGGACGGAACGGAGCCCCCCAGCGGGGTAGCCGCGCTTGCGCGGCGCCCCCCGAGCCCGCCGCCAGGCGGGTGCTGGAGGCCGCAGGCCGTGAAGGCGCGTCAAGGCGGCCAGGCGAGGCGTCCAGCCTCGCCACGCCCGGGGCAGCGGCCCTAGCCGCCGGGCCGCAGGCCCGCCAGGGCGGGTGGTCGTCTTGTCGCGCGTCGACCCGTCAACACCGCGTCGATTCATCGAAGCATCCGCAGTCGGCTTCGTACCACCAGTACGGAGCTGGTTCGGAGAGAACTATCAAGAGGAACCGGTATGGGCTGCAACGCGCACGAGTTCATGGACGAGGACAACCCCCGTGCTCAGGGCGAGGCCAACAAAAAGAAGGCACTCGTCTGGACCTACAACTGGGGCTTCTCAACACCATCGATTCTCCAGTTGCTGCTCCAACATGCCGGGATGAGCTGGGCCAACGGTGCGGTGAAGCAAGGATGGATGCGCAAGACAGGCATGACATCGCGAGAGCGCGTTCGAGTGTTGACGCTGACCGAGAAGGGGCTCGCCTGGGTTGAACAGCGATCCGATCAGTTGCTGAAGTACAGCGAACTCGATCCGCACAGGATTTCGCCCGTGACCATCTGGCACAACCTGCTGGCGCAGAAGCTGACCCTGCACGCTGCCCGCCGAGGGGAACTCAAGTCCTTCATGACGGAACGAGTGCTCGCCACCAAGAGCGCTCAAGGAACCAAGCAACCTGATGTTGTTTGGTTTAGCCGCGAAGGCGAACGCATCGCAGTCGAAGTCGAACTCACGGCAAAGTGGGATCGCAAACTCGATGACTTCGTCGGAAAGACGATCGCGGCACTCTCCGAAGGCGAGGATGGCCAGCGCCCGAGATTCGACCGATTCGAAATCCTGACCACGTCGAGGGCCATTGCAAGGCGCTACGGCGAAGCCTTCATGCCTGGCACCAGCTTGAGGGTGTGGCGCGATACAACCAAGGGAACAGCCACCCTGAGTCACCTGACCGAAGTGCCGGACTGGGTTCACCAGAAGGTTTCGTTCCGAATGATCTCGGACGATGGGCGAATCCTCACCGGTCCCGACGACACGGAGCCGAGCAGCGCCGATCGCGATGCGGCGGCAGCAGACTGATGGCACACTCTGCAGCGCGAGCAGAAGAATCTGTCGACATCGCTTCCTTGTTGACCACCCACGGTGCATTCGCGCTGTGGGGGCGAGTCCATTGGAGCAAAACCATGTCGATCGATCGTCCTCCTGCCACCGTTTGGGTGGATCAGCGGCCCAACCTCGTGTCTGAGGCAGAAGGCCGCAAAACTCGTGCGGCAGGATCCGCGCGAACCCTATGGGCCGAGCGCCCCTTCGAAGTACATGGCGGGCTGTGCGTAGCCGTGGCGCTTCGGGGAGGTTCGCTCCTCGTGGGCTTCCGTGCAACGGCAACGCCAAGCAAGCTGGAGTGGCTTCCTGCCGCACGAGTACTGTCTGACTCCGACGCTGCACGGTGGGCCAGAACTCGCTTCAACGCAACGTCAAATTCTCAACATCAAGGAGACCGGCCGTGAAGAACAAGAAGACGCGCCTCGAACTGCTGGCCGAGTTCTCAGCTCGGATGCAACTGACCCCCGACCTGTTCGACGAAGCCTGCCGAAGGGCGGCCGAGAAGATCCCAGAACTCGACCGCGACAAGCTGGCCAGCTTGGCAGGGCCCGTGCACCATCGCCCTGGAGAGATCGACCTCATCATGAAGATCTTCCCGCCGGACGGACCACAAACGATGGTCGGCTCCAAGGGGGAATAGCAGAGCACTCGCCTGCCACACCCTGAAGGAGGTAAGGCAGGGTCGTGGCAGGCACGGGGCCGCTTGGAACTGCGCGCCATCGTGCCTATGTCCCGAGTAGTGCAAGCAGGCCGATTCGAGCGTCAACTCTGAGTGCAAGAGCTTGCGGGGCAACGTCACTCGATTTTGTAGGTGCCAGCTGGCGTTCGCCCCCGGAAGGGCTCCAGCTGATTGCGGGGGACGTACCGCGTCGCCTGGGCCCCAATCGTCAGGTTGTCGAACTGCACAAAGACCACCTCGGCATCGACCCGCACGACCATCCCGACGACATCGCCCGAGATCCCGGGCGGAGCTGTCCAGCGGAAGCGATCGCCAGGCTTGAGGTTCGCCTGAAACTGGGCGACACGCGCAGGCCACTCGGCCGCGTCGCGTTGCTCGGCGGCCTGTTGCCTGAGGGCCGCCTCGCGCCGCTGGCGCTCGGCCGCTTGTTCACGCTCTCTTAGGAAAGCAGCAATTCGTTCACGTTCTCGTGCCGAAGCTTGTTCCTCTCGCAGCTTTGCGTCGAACTCGTCGGCGGTCATGAGCTGGGCGTTTGTCTGCAGCCGAAGGTAGGACAACGGCGCTGCACCAGGCACCCCTTCGCCGGACACCAGGCGCATCTCGGGGTACGTCAGGTCCAGCACCCACAGAGGGCGCCCTTGCTTCAGGCAGACCATGCGAGTCGGGACATGCGCAGCGTTCGGTGCCTCCTTGGTCTGGGAAAACTGAGGCTCGCCGCCTCCTGCGGCGCAGTGGGCCTGGGCCGGTGCCAGAGCGACCAGAAGGCCCTTTGGGATCCTTTGCGATGTCACCAGCGCACCCGACATGGCCGGTACCAAGACCCGCCCGTCCTGCTCCAGCAGATATGTCTTCCCATGCAGGTTTCGGACGAAGTCTTGGATCGAGTCCCCGCCGGCCACCTTAGGGTTCATCGAGCAGCCGCCCACCAAGACGGCCAACATGGTGGCCAGCAGCTGGCAGCGGCCAGACGGGAGGAGTTTGTACTTCATGCTGTACATGCTGTGTGAAAGTGCGGCGAGCAAAGGCTCATCAGAAACTGAGTTCGGGAGCCCGGCAAAGGTCACCCCGGTGTTGGCCGACGCTGCTCTCAATCCCAGAGATCGTGGTCGCAGGTAGAAACGCCGAAGGCGTTGCCGTGCAGGTCCAGGTCGCCGTTCATCGGCGTACCGTCGGTGTTGATGAGAGGCTGGTCCTCGGCCCAGTCGATCCCAGAGTCGTCTGTACCGAAGAGACGGCCTGAGGCCCCTCTGGAGCAGTCGTCGAACTCGTATTGGTCAACTTCCAGGACAGCGTCAAGGTCCATGCCCAAGGGCGATGCGTGTCCGGCGTTGTCTGAGTGAAAGCCGGTTGCCCAGGGAAGAGCCAGGTCATCGGTGATGTGCAACCCGGTCCAGCCCTGCAGCGGCAGTGAGTCAGCAGGAGCCTGATCGGTATGCGCACTGGCTGCAGACAGCGAGGGAGCGGTCGCCACCAGCACCAGAATGCCCGCGCAAAGCGCGACCTTCATCAGCCCGTGAAGGAGAAGGAGCAGTTCATCCATGACTCGATGAGTTATCTTTAACGTGGTTTTTATTATGAGTCCGCAAGACGCTCCTGTCCATGCAAGAGCGTGTGTTGCGGCGAGGCCGCCCTTCCGGCAGCAAGACTGCCGACCCTGTGGTTGCCGCCGCGTTCGGAAGCGTGATTCGTTCCGCCAGAACGAGCCGAGGAATCGCGCAGGAAGCGCTTGCGCTGCGTTCCGGCATTGAGCGCAGTCACATGGGAAAAATCGAACGCGGAGAGCACATGCCAACACTGAGTGCAGTGTTCAAGCTGGCAAAGGGCCTGGGCATTAGCGCGGCAGTCCTGATCCAAGATACCGCGTCACTGCTGCCGCCCGACTACATGGGCACGGAGTAACCGAAGTCAGTAGCCAAGCAGCGGCAGCTCTTCCGTCGTCGCGAGCCAACGCAACCCTGAACTCAGTTTTTGATTCCGAAGGAACCACCGCTGCGACCAAGGCTGTGGATTTGTGGACGATGCGCTGCGCGCACCGGACGGCTTGCCGTGGACAACGCTCCGCGTTGCCCACCGCGCCGACCTTCGACCACAAGCCCCACAGCCTGCCACCACAAAAAGTAAAGGTTCCGCGACTGAAAAACCAATCCAGCGGAGCGCGCCGAAGAACCGCTTGATTGCTGCAGGCCCGGACGAGCTCTGCCCGATGGCTTCGCCAGGACTATGTAAGGCGGGTGAAGCCGACCAGGCATCAGCTGGTATTTGCAGATCGAAGCCAGTCAGCAACGGTCGATCGGGGCACTGCAAGCATGCTTGCAATGGTTCGGGGAGAGTGACCTTCCAGCGACAGTAACCGGGCACGAGTACGAGTTTCTTGAGGCGCGTGGCTTGAACGGTGGCGGCCTTCGGCGACCCGATCACGTGCACCCTCCCGCTCCGACCGACGACGGTCATGTTCCATCTTCGACATGATCGCGGTCAGGTTCTGTTCGAGTGCCGGCGGGATCAGATCCGCAAGCCAGTCGTAGAGCGTCGCCCGCTTGAAGTGATACCGAGGATCTCTCGGCGTACCACGCCACACGTCGCGCTCACCATCAGAAGCTCGGACTGCTCTGCCTCGTACAGAGCTGGTGTAGCTCAGCACCTCGGCCTCCGACAGCGTCGGCGCAACGCGCCTGGCAACGCTCACCACCTCGGCATCTAGGGCATCGCCGGTCGTGAACCAGGAGAGAGCCACGGCCAACAAGAAGACCATCCGATCGCGATGACCTTCTGCGACGCCCTTGGGCCAGTGATACTCAATGATCAAGTACAGGTCCTTGTAGACCGCCATCCACCAATCGAAGATCGAGCGCCTTCCTGACGACGCCGCACTCCTGCGCGAACCGTTTTTCCTTGCGCGCATCGCGCGGATGTCGCGAACCTCTGCCCTGGAGCGCGGAAGGATCTCGGCCGCCAGCCAATCGAAGTCGTACGAGGCAGTGGACAAGAGAATGCCAGTGACCGTCCGGCAGGTCTCGGGCGCTCGCGCATTGACCGAGCCGATGGCGCGCAAAAGTCTTGTGCAGTCAACTGCCGCTGGATCCCCCTGCAATAGGCGTTGCAACTGTCGCTGGCACGCTTGCCAGCGCGGCAGTGCAGCCGCCGGCGTCGGGTTGATGATCCAGTAGAAGTGCAGGCCGCGGCCACTGAAGACAATCAGGCTTGGCTCGGGAACTCCGGACCTTGCTATTTCCGCGAGCCTGTCGTCCATGAGAGCTGAGAGATTGACCTCTTCCTGGTGGGAATCTACGTCCACATATAGGGCATTGAGAGAGGCGAGATGCCTCACCTGGCGACGGCCGAAGAATTGGTTTACGCTGAAGAAGACGTTCTCGGCCTTGACCTCCTGGGCCAGCAAATTGATGGCGTCGCTTGCCCGCCGTGTGCGCCAGCGCGGCTCGCGGTCAGGTGTCCAGATGACGACCTGTCGATTCGCATTTCGGTGAACGAGGGCTGCATGCCGGTCCGGCTGCAGCACCGTCGCTGCTGCTACGCCTTTCAAGCACGCTCCTAGCGCGTAGCCGCAGCACCCGAGTTACTCGACCGAGGCCTTCCGGTGCGCCTTTCCGCAGGCGAAGCCGCCGACGGCGATGTACCTACTGCGGCTCGATCCTGTACCCATCGACGGCAGGTGCCCAGATGCCAAACTCGTTTCCTGCCAAATCCCTGCATGCCAGGCGGGAGCGCAGACGGATTGATGTAGAGGTGCCGGTAGACCATGCCCACTGTCGTGTACAGGAGCGCGGCCAGCTCCGCCGCACCGATGAGCTGGTCGTCGGAGTAGTCGTTCAAGTTCTTCCGGATTTTTTCGAGATCGACGTTCTTGGTCATCTGTACCACCATTGATTGAGATGGCACCCAGCGTATTCAGCTTGATCTGCGACGTCGAAGACCCGCAATAGTCGGTTTTTGGTTGCAGTCCTAGGAGTACGGCCGACCGCGTTTTGGCCAAGGTGAGCCTCGCAGCTCCAATCGCGCAGGTCCCGTTACGCCGTAACGACAGCAATCCAGAAAAGTGAGTTCGTCGGAGCGGCTGTTATAGACCAAGAAGCAATAGACTTGGATCGAAGCAGATCACTAGTGCGAAGACCCAATGTCAAACGTTGCTCGCTCCCAGGATGTGAAGGAAGGCAAGGAGGCCGCCTCTCGAACCGTTTCGACGTTGCTGCTGCAGCGACATGCTCCCTGTCCGTCGAAAGGCGAGGCTGGCCAAGATTTGCAGGATCTCTACAAGGTCCCCAGGAAGGACGTGAGTTCCGGTGTTGGAGCCTATTGGCTCAACATGATTCGCGGAGACAAGGTGCAGTGCGACATGACCCTTGCGGGAGTCGCTCACGCAGCCGTCCTTGCCGGGCAGATCACTCACAATGACTACCCCCTACTGAAACTGTTTCCAGGCGGTGTTCGCCTTCTCCAGATGATCGGCCACTTGCTGATCGAGTCGCACGCGGGCATCGCTGTGGATCAACAGAAGGTGGCGCAGAGTCTCACTGCTTGGTATCGGGCGCTTGGCCAATGTGAAGTTCGTCGATCTGAGGAACGACGCGACCTCTGGATAAGGCGTGCGTCGGCTAGAGAAGTCACGGACTCGGCGCTGGATTTGGTGTCCGAATGTCTACGTGCTCCCGAGATGAGCGAGCTCCTTCAGATGCAAGGCGTTGCCAAGGAGAAGTGCCGTCGAGACGTCGGAACAGGCGCAGCCGAAGACCCACTCAGCCAATGTGCTGGGGTGCTCAGGGCCCGCCGGGAGGCTCTCGCCGTCGTCCTGAAGCGCCTCGCGAAGGCGCTGCACCAAGAGAGGCGATCGGCCGGCTCGATAGACGTGGCGGGCGTGGAGCAGCAAAATTCAAGTGTCGCTGCGAGCCTCGTCACGATCAAGACTCACGAGTCACTGCTCTCGGATCTAAGGAATATCAATAAGTATGTGGGCTTCGTTCTGCGGGCCGTTGACCGGCTCAAGCGCGAAGCGAAGGCGAGCAAGTGCTTTGATCTTCAGTGCATGTCCATGGAGCACTACCTCAGGACGGTTGACAAAGCCAAGGACGCCGGTCCCGACGCGCCGTCAGCGAATCCGCTTGAGCTCCTTCGTGAGGCGATCGCCGCTGTCAGAGAGTGTCTTTCAGTCTCACTGTTCGAAGAGAAGTACTCTGCTGGATTTGCAGATCTCCCAAGCATCAAGCCGCAAGGCCCCAATGTTGCCGCCAGCCTCGACTTCATGCACCAGCAGCTGCTGGACATCATTGCCGTCGAGTGGGAGGACGACCCTGAGCATGGTGAAATTGTTGTCGAGGACTTGGGCGACTGCTTCGAGATTCAGCCGGAAGAGTCCGAACCCAAGCTACTTGTTTGGGTAAGGCGGACGGAGGCGTTGTCCGGCGCAGAGGCCCTGTAGAGGTGCTGAGCGCCTAGGTCGACGACTGCCACGTTTCTGCCACAGAGCCCACTACAATTCAGTCGCTGCCAGTCAGCTGCAATCAAGACGGAATCGCAATCGAATCAACCACTTAGCGTTCGTCACCAGTCAGAAGCAAGCCTTCTTTTTCGGCTGTTAATCCGTAGGTCCCTGGTTCGAGCCCAGGTCGGGGAGCCAAAGAAAACCGAAGAACAAAGGCTTGCACGCGAGTGCAGGCCTTTTTTCTTGGCGGATCCGGAGGAATCCGGGCTCTTGTT
>Ga0209278_1000603_pt1 | contig 26493 bp, 20 predicted proteins | sample JI81BgreenDNA_FD_187504 | JGI IMG/M metagenome (GOLD analysis project Ga0209278, IMG submission 187504) | Wastewater effluent complex algal communities from Wisconsin, to seasonally profile nutrient transformation and Carbon sequestration -... | ecosystem: Engineered > WWTP > Effluent > Algae...
GGCGCGCCGTGGCCAATCGCAACGCGGAAGGCGACTGGTCCTATCGCATCTACGACGCGGCCGGGCGTCTGGTGGGCGAGGTCGATGAACTGGGCCAGGTTTCGGTCCATCGCTATGACAGCTTCGGCCAGCGCACCGAGACCACCCGGCTTGCGGAGTCGTTCTCCTTCGCCAGTGCACCGACGCTGGGCCAGTTCGAAGCGGCTGTCGCCGGCAAAGCGGGCCGGACGCTGACCTACCGCTATGACGCCGCCGGGCGTCTGGTCGAAACCCTGCAGCCCGAGGCCGAATATCGCGGCGCCGATGGCGTCGACCGGATGGGGCGCGCTTCAACGCGCAACTTCTACAACGCTCGCGGCGACCTCGTCCGCGAGGCCGTCGTGCTCGACCGTGCAGCAGACGGCACCGAGACGTTGGCGAACACCGTCCACTACTACGACCAGATGGGCCGCCGCGTCCTGAGCGTCGATGCCGAGGGGCAGGTGACCGCGTGGAACTACGACGCCTTGGGTCGAATGACCCAGCAGGTCGAGTTCGCCCGTCGCATCCGCGTTCCCGTGTCCGAGTCCGTGCGTCCGGCGCTGCCGTCGCCGGGTGACGCCGATACCGGTGCTGATCGGATCCTTCAGCGGCGCTATGACGCCATGGGCCGCGTGCTGCAGGAGACGCAGCGTCGCAGCTTCTACAACCTCGACGGCTCGCTCTCCACCGACGCCAGCGACGTCCTGACGGCGTACGACGCCGAGGGGCGTGTGGTCGGAACCTCCGTCAATGGACTGGGCAGCACGCGCCGACTCGACGCCGTGGGCCGGACCGTTGCGCTGCTTGAGACGGCGCGACGCGTGGTGAAGGAGGACATCCTCCAGCGGCTGGAAGGCGGGTCCCTCGACGGCCTCGACTCGGGTGACCTGTACGAGACGGTCACCCCGCTGAGCGAGTTCGCCTATGACGCCTTCGGCAACGTCGTCGTCACCTACCGCTGGACGCGCGGCACTCTGGACGGCAATCGCCGATTCGACGGATTGGTTCGCACTTGGGGCGACCAGGCCAGCATTCACTGGTACGACGGCCGTGGCCGGATGGTGAAGGAGGTCGACAGCCAAGGCCGCCTCATCTTCCACAGCTACGACGACATGGATCGCCGGACCACGTCCGAGCAGCGCCTGAGGGACGGACTCGGTGGTGAGAAGACGATCGTCACCACGTACACCTACGACGCCACCGGCCGGCAGACTGGCCTGAACGTCGCCTCGGGATTGCGTGTCGATCTCGAAGAGAGCGTGGTCTACAACGCCTTCGGTGAGGTGACGTCGAAGACCTTCGCCGGCATCGGCGGCGCCATCACCACGGAGTACGACGCCGCCGGCCGGATGATCGGCTCGGACGGGGAGGGTGGCGCCACCCGCCGCTACCGCTACAACCTTGCGGGGCATCTGGTGGCGGTCGAGCAGGCCAGCCTGGCCGGTAGCGACTCGTCACTCAAAGTCGATACGTACCGCACCGATCGCCTCGGACGGGTGCTGGATGTTCGCCAGACGGCCGCCAACGGCATTGCGCTGACGCAGCGCGTCCTCGACCGCTGGGGCAATGCCTTGCGCATCATCGATGCGCGTGGCAACGCCACCGACTACCGCTATGACGATCGCAGCCAGGTCAATCTGGAGATCAAACCGCGGGTCAAGGTGGTCAATGAGGACGGTTCCGAAAGCTGGATGCGTCCGGAGACGCACTTCGGCTACGACGTCGATGGTCGTTTGCTGGCCACCACGGACGCGAACGGCTTCACCACGCGCCGCGTCTACGACATTGCGGGCAATGTCATCGAAGACATCGACGCCCTCGGCAATGTCACGCGCTTCGGCTACGACAGCGTCGGGATCCAGCGCGTGTCCGACCGCCCGAACGGCACCAGCGGCCGGACGGTGACATACCAAGACATCGACAACATGGGGCGGGTCACCGCACGCGGCGAGTTCGTCGCCGGCGCCAATGGCGCCTTGCAGCGCCGCGAGCTCGAGCGTTACACCCTCAACCAAAACGGCGATCGCATCACCGTCACCAACGCCAACGAAGAGGTGACGCGCTACGAGTACGACAGCCAAGGGCGCGTACTGGTCCGGCAGTCCGCCTTGGGTTTGCAGACGATTTACGCCTACGACAGCCAGGGTCGAAAGGTTCGGGAGCAGGACGGTAACGGCAATGCGCGCACTTGGGGCTTCGATGCCCGCGGGCGCCTCGTCGCCCGGACGGAGCTGTCTGGCGCGGCGGTGGCACTCGATGTCGATGGGGCGAGCGGCCTACTGAAGTCGGAATCCCGCGGTGTTGGCGCCGGCTACCAGGTCGGTATCGGTAGCGACGCGGGGGCCGAGGGCGGCGTTGGCCTGGGTGTGGTGCTCGATGGCGAGACGATTGTCACGGTGCAACCCAAGTCGGCGGTCCAGGGCTCGGCGTCGCGCCAGTACCTGTACTACCCGAACGGTCTACTTCAAGAGATTCGCGAGCCGAACGGCAACTACACCCGCTACACCTACGACCTGTTGGGCAACCGCACTTCCGAGGAGACCCGTACGACGGACGCCTCGCCAGTGGCGGGCGGCGGGGTCCGGGTGGTCCATCAGCTCACCGAGCTGCGCTACGACGCGCTGAACCGCCTCGCTCGCGCGACGACCTACGACCTCGCGCCGCGTCCCACGGGTGAGACCCGCAAGGTCGTGCTGGACATTCGCTACGACTATGACGCCGTCGGCAACCGTCGTCGTGTCATCACCCAGTCGGGCGAAGGCCCGGGGGTGGTGCAGCCGGATGTGGGCAACGAATCGCCCTACACGACCAGCCCGATTCCGTCGCGGCGCGTTCAGCGCGCGACCACCGGCACCTTCAGGATCCGCGTCGATGAGCACTTCATTGACCCCGAGGGTCTGGGCTGGTCGGATGGCGCTTTCACCTTCGAACTGCTGACGGTCAACACCACCGGAACGACCGTCAAGCGAACCTTGACGCCCAATACCGGCTGGCTCCGCGCCGACTTCGATCGGGTGAAGGGTGAGCTCGTCTTCACCTACAACACCGCGTCAACGTCGATCCCGGCAGAGATGGTGGTCCGGCTGACGGCCAAGGACAACGCGCCGGACGAGGCACAGCGCAAGACCGCCACGGCGGAGTTCACGCTCAAGGTCGGGCCCAATGCCGCCCCGGATCCGATCATCGCGAGTCCGGAGACGCTGAGCTTCGACGTTCGCAACCTGCGCGATCCGGGTTCGTGGAGCGCGGTGATCGATGCCGAGCGCTTCTTCGTTGATCTGGACGAGGGTGATTCGATCGTCCGTTTGGACTACCGGGTCAAGGGCGAGGCGCCGGACTGGCTGACGATCGATCGTGAGCCCGATCGGGCCTCGGTGCTTCGCCTTTCTGGAGTGCCTGAGCAGAGCCAGACCGTGCTGGAACTCACGGCCATCGATCGAGCCGGTAACGTCAGCGTCATCAAAGAAGTGACGATCAGGGTCGAAGACGGACGCCCCACCATCTTCGCGCGACCGCCGGTGGAGGTGGCCATCGGCGAGGGCGCTTTGGCCGGCTACCAGATGTTCTACGCCTCGGTGCCGGTGCAGTTCCTTTTCGGCGGTGAGTACGACGAGTCGACGCTGTCCGTGGTTGACATCGTTGAAACGCTGTACGCGTGGAACTCAGGCCCAGGTAGCGAGGCCGGGTCGAGTAACGATGGCGGCGTCTCGATCAATCTGAGTGGCTACCTGATGGATCTGCCGAAAGATGAGCAGGGCCGTCCGATCCTGGCCCTGCAGATCCAAGGCACCAATGAGTACGGCACCACGACGGCCGAAACCCGTTTGGTGTTCGTCGAGCGAAACAATTTAGCCCCCCAGTCGACATTCGATGAGCAGGCCTTCAGCGGTCTCGTCACCCTCGCGCGTGGCGAATCGGTCGATCTGACCATCCCCGTATCGGCCATGTTCACCGACGTCGACGCCGTCCCGGGGGAGAACCGTCGACTGCTGCTGCGTACCTACCTGAATGATAGCTACGGCGGTTACGGCAGCTACGGTGGCTACGGCGGCTATGACGGTGAATATGACGACGGGTATCCGAACTCTCCGTTCCCCGTCGATCCCAGCCTGCCGCCGGGTGCGAGTGCTTCGTGGCTGACGGCCACGTTCACGGAGGACGGCCAGTCGATTCGCCTGCGCGGCACACCGCCGAGTGACAGCGTTGGAACCCGCAAGTGGTTCTCGCTGAGCTACTTCGATGGCGGCATGGCCGTGGCGGAGCGCGGCTTCGAAATCTTCCAGCGTGCGGATGCACCGGCCGTCCGCAATCCGTACGTCGAGCTGGCGGACTACACCGTCGCGGCGGGCGCGCCGTTCTCGGTCACGCTCCCCAGTGGTTTGTTCAACGATCCTGACAACGACGCGGCCGCGCTCTCTGCTCGTGTCTACTTCGAGCGAGTCATCGATGATCCGGAACCCGGGGTTCCAGACCGGGTGGATCGCGGCTGGGAACCGTTGCCCGCCTGGATGAACCTTGATCCAGTGAGCGGGGAGCTCACCGGCACGCCGCCTGCGAACGTGGTGGGCCTTTCCTTCACCCTCCGTGTGTCGGCCAGCGAGGTGAACGGCGAAACGACATCGCCGCTGGGCACGGATTACGACCCGCTTTACGACTTCCGCGTCACCGTTCGACCGCCCGCCACGGGCGTGCCGTTCCAGTCCGTGCGCCAGCGTCTCCTAGAGATCGGCCCGGGCCGCAACTACTTCAACTTCGCCTTCAGCAATTCCCAGGTCTTCGATCCGGAAGGTGGGACGGTGCGGTTCGACCGCGTCGAGCTCCTGCGTCGCGTGGGCCTTGACTACGTTCCGTACGACCCCCGTCCAGAGGGTGGCTCGATCATCAGCCAGATTTCCGGGTTCAGTCGGACCAACGGCTACGCGTACGGAAGCGTGACGCAAGAGGGCGACTACCTGCTTGAGGCGGTGGGCTTCGACCCGCAGGGCAATGAGGTACGCGTCACCCGATCCCTCCGGTTCGTCAATGCGGACCCGGTGGCACGGCCTTTCTCGGCAGTGGTCACGGCGGGTACTGATTTCGACTTAGCGCTTCTGACGTTCAACGACCCGGATCCGACGTGGGCCAACCCCCCGGTGTTCAGCACCTCGGACCCGCTTCCGCCGGGAGTCACCCTGACGCCCAGCGGGCGATTGCAGGGTCGAATCGAGGAGGTGGGCGGGACGGTCTCGGCGTGGGTCACGATCACCGACTCCCTGACCGGGCGCTCGTCCGGTGCCAGCATCTTCATTCGTGCCGAAGCCGAGGGAGGACCGCTTTCGCCTCGCGTCAACACGGAATGGACCTTCCTGCCCGGCGCGGCGCAGGTCGGCGAGATCGCCGGCCCGTATCGCCTCGTTGAGCGCCGCTACATCCCCGGGCGCGCGGAATCGACCTTCGGCCCCGCGATTCCCGCACGTTGGGAATCGGTGGCGGCACCGGCGTGGATCACGGTCGATCCGACCACCGGCCGCCTCGAAGGCACGCCGCCGACGGCGGGACGCATCGTCCTGGCCTACGAGGTGGATCTGCCCGGCGAGGGCGACAGCGTGAACACGCTGGTGCTGTCCAGCTTCACGCTCAACGTCCGCGAGGATCTGGTGGTCAACCCAGACGGCCCGGCCGCGGGCCCGCCGCTGGGCACCACCATCGCCACCGAAGGCCGCTACTTCCGCTGGGTGATGCCGTCCGCCAACCTGGCAGGCGCCACCTCGATCCGGCTTGATCGCGTTCAATCCCTCGGCGCGGACGAGACGTGGACCGATGCCCCGGAAGCAATGTCGTGGCTGCGCTGGAACGACACGTTCCGACGCCTCGAAGGCACGCCGCCCAATGACGGCCGTTACCGTCTCGTATTCGTGGGTCAGTTGGGCGATGCACCGACCGAGATTGCCCTCGAGCTCGACGCCCGTCCGGCGCAGAGCGCCAGCACGGGCAGCGTGAGTTGGCCGGAGCCGGGCTTGGGCGATGGCCGCTTCGAGTCCGTGCCGCTCACGTTGCATGGCGGCCTCAACCTCTCGGCCTACACGGCGATGGGCAGCGGCCCGGCGCAGACGATCCGCGCCGGCGTGGCCCGCACGACCCCCGTCGCCGTCGCTCCGCCAGCCGGCAAACTCAACCTCGAGACCCTGTGGTTCACCTACGACGGCCTGAACCGGGTGGTGATCCACCAGGGCGCGTTGAACAACGGCACGATCGAACTGGTCGAGTCGGAGTACGGCTCCGCCCGCCAGTCGCACCAGAACGTGTACGACACGGCCGGCCGTTTGGTGGCGCAATCGGGTCTGGCCTCGCGGTTTGTTTACCGGCCGAATGCCACCCCAGAACGCGTAGTGACCCTCGAAACCCGCTACTTCGTGCACGACCTGCGCGGCAACGTGGTCGCGGAAGGCAATGCCGCCAGCCTGCTGGGCACGCCGCTGTTGCAGCTGCCCAACATCGAGGCGAACAACCGCAGCTACGGCATGGACGACCGCACGGCGTATTTCGCTGCGCTTCGCGACCTGGTGCCGGAAGCGACCACGCTGCGGCGATACGACGACTTGGGCCGTCTTGTGGAAGAACGGGAGCTCTATGCGACCGGCAGCATCGAAAACGCCATCGCTGCCGAAGCCGAGAAACCAAGAAACCCCGGCGAACAAGAGAAGGACACCCGGGTACGGACCACGATCGACATCTCGGGTTGGCTGAAGCAGGCGAGTTCGTTCACGTATGACGCCGACGGCCGCATGCTGACCCAATCGGCATTCCGACGGGACGAAACCACGCGGCAAGAGACGGTTCGCCTGCTCAATGGCAACTTCAGCACCTACGACACCGGCGTGAAAGCCTGGGTCGAGGCCGCCTACAACGAGATGCAGCGCAACCCGGATTTCTCCTGGCAGGTGACCCAGCGCTACCAGCTGCAGACCTCGACGCTGTCGGAGTCGACGGTCACCAACTTCACGTCCGCTGCCCCGACGGCAGCGCGCTACGACTGGCGCGGGCGGTTGCTGTCGGCCGCAACACCGGCGCTGGGCTACGACGCGGCGGGCGTTCTGCGCGGCTACACGGTGCAGGAGATCAGCGGCGGCACGGTGCGCTGGACCGACACCTACAGCTACGAGTACAGCCTGCAGGACGGCTACCTCGAGACGAAGGTGGCCGGCACCAGCTCCGACCGCAATCGCCGGGCCTCTGAGACGCTGAGCAGCTACGACGGCTGGGGCCGTCGAACAAGCCTTGAAGAGCGCACGAACCTCAAGCGCGAATTCGACACAGTGCTTCGCAGTGCGCGCTACTTCGCTTACGACGCCGAAGGCGGGCTGATTAGCCGTCGCGAAGGCGAGCTGGTGGAGGAGAAGGACCGCCCGCTGCAGTTCCGCCAGGCGCGGAAGGAGGACGCGAAGTTCAAGAACCTCAACCCGGTGCCGCACCTCGTCAAGCAGGCTGAGTGGGACGCCATGACGGCGAGTCAGCGCGAGTACTGGGCGGGTGCGGCGAACACGCACCGCTACAGCTTCGCGAACGGCCAGCTGCTGGGCAGCGTGAGCGAGGCGGGGCGGATCTCGGTGGGCGACCGCCTGACGGGCTTCGAGAACAGCAGCCTCGGCACCAGCACGGTGGTGGTGCGCAGCGGCGAGACGCTTCGGAGCATCGCGCAGCGGGTCTACGGCGACGGCAGCCTGTGGTACGTGCTGGCGGATGCCAATGGCCTGACGAACAGCGACGAGACGCTGGCGGAAGGGCAGAACCTGCAGGTGCCGCAGGTCGGGACGAACACGAACAGCGCGAGCACGTTCAAGCCCTACGACCCGAGCGAGCAGATCGGCCCGACGGCGCCGAGCCTGCCGACCATCGCACCGCCGCCGAAGAACAGCTGCAACCCGATTGCGCAGTTGTTGATGGTGATTGTGGCGGTGGTGGTGACGATCTACACGGCGGGCGCGGCGGCCGGGGCGATGACCTCGGGTGCGGTCACCACGGGTGCGACCGGAGCCACCGTGGCCGCGGGTGCCAGCACGATGCAGATCGGTGCCGCTGTGCTTGCCGGCAGTGCCGGCGGCATTGGTACTGCCACGATGATCGGTGCCGCAGCCATCGGTGGTGCCGTGGGCAGCATCGCCAGCCAGGCGGTGGGAATCGCCACGGGCCAGCAGCAGGGCTTCAGCTGGCGCGGTGTGGCGGCGGGTGCCTTGAGTGCCGGCTTCACGGCCGGCATCGGCAATATCGTGGGCACCGTCGGCGGCGCAGTGCAGGGCGCCATGAATGGCACCGGCAGCTGGCTCAACGTCGCGAAGGTCGCCGGCGCCCATGCCTTGGGCGGCGCGGCAGCGGGCGTGCTCAGCGGCGGCAGCTTCAGCTGGCGCAGCGTGGCCGCGAATGCGGTGGGCAGCGTGGCCTCGGCGACGACGACGAACGCGATGTTCGGCACCGTGCAGCTGCCGGGCGGCACGGGCAGCATCCTGAGTGACACGGCCACGGGCTTCGTGGGCGGCATCGTCAGCGCGCATACCCGCAAGGCGTTCGGCGTGGGCGGCGTCAACGAGGGGCGGATTGCGCTGGATGCCTTCGGGAATGCGCTGGGTAATGCGTTGATTCCTCCAGGCGGAGCAAACAAGGCACTCACCTCAAGCCTTGGTGATCCCGGTCGAATCGGAAACGGACTTGCAAGCCTCAATGGTCCGGCAGTTGATGATCCGTTTGGGGGTTACGGGAAAGCCGGCGGACTTCTGGGGGTAGATTCGCTCAATGCACCTGACGGCGGATGGAGTTTAGACGCAATGCGCATTAGTCGAATGGCAAGAAGCGGGGACACGATCTGGGGAATGCTTGGTGACGACGCAAGCGCCAGAGGCGTTGAGGCGTTCATTCGGCTAAATGGACTGCGGAACTCGACGATTCGCGATGGAAATGAATACATGCTCCCGACAGATAGTGAAATCGCCGCTGCACCTGGGCGGTTCGGCAAAGCTGTCTTGGACGCGGACAATTTGCGTGTGGCGGCTCATGCGGCACGTTCGACCTCCTCTGCGTTGGCCGGCGCGCTGAGCGCTGATGATCCATTCGGAAATCGCTGGTTGTTTGAGACCTTGTCAGATGATGCTCGGCGTAGTGACATTAACGCTGCGCAGAGGGTTACTGACCGGCAAGCTCGCGATGCGCTCAGGATGGAAGAGCTAGAGCGGCGGGAAGCACCTCAGCGCGCCGCGATGTTGCACGAGACTGATCCCCAGCGCTTCTTCACGGGGGTCTTCATTGACAAGCCGACTGACGCGATCGTGGGCACTAAGACGACCGCAAGGGCCAAGTCCGCCATAATCCCGTGGTCGGTCCAACACTGGATTCCGGTCGAAAACGAACATCAGCTATACGTCACGAACAACGGTACCGACTATCTCCGATACATCCCATCCCTTAGGACAGGCTACGGCTGGGACGCTAGATACAATCTGCTCGATCCAAAGAAGTGGGAGTTCAGCACTCAGGGCGCACTGGTGGGGCAACTGAGTTGGCTTGCAGCTCGCGCGCAAGGCTGGCTCGGTGACGCTGAGTTTCGCATATCAAGCCGAGCCGAGATTCAGGGCGAAGCGGCACTTTCCACTGATGGATACAAGGCGAGCTTTACTGCAAGAGGCAGCGTCCTGAACACTTACCTTAGGTACCAAACCCCAGCGTTCGATTTCTTTGGAATAGCTACTATCCAGCCGCGTGCGACGATACAAGGGGATTTCATCGCACTTGGTCGGCAGTGGCGGACTGGAGACTCGAACCGCCCTGTCGGTGTTCAGAGATGGGTCGGTGGTTCGTTGGCGGGAGAATTGAACATCAAATGGAATGAGCAACTGATGAGAAACCCTATTGTCGTTCAGGTACTGTCGCCTTCTTTTACTCCGACCCCCAAATGACCTCGAAGATTCTGAAGCTTACCTCCAGCCTTCTGGGCATGACTTTGCTCTTGGGATGCACCATTGAACCAAGCCAAGTGTCAGCAGGTGCAGATGTTCCGCTAGAAGCCAGTGCCTACTTGGACTGTGAGGGAACATTGCGGGATGTCAAGGCACTCTCCGAGAAAATGGAGCCCGCGGAGCGTTATCGCTTGATCGAAAGAGCAATTCTTGAGGGTTGCTCAAGTCACCAGGGCCTTATTGAGGAGCGCTTCGTCCTGAGCGCCGTAGACGGCGTCGGAGCGCCACCTGCTGACTTGCTCACCGGCCTCGATTGGAGACGCTCTACAGATAGCACGTTTTGGTGGGCGTTCACTTCAGAGGCAATAGATGGAAACCTGCCCGGTATCGACGTAGAAGATGTGCTTCGTCGTTATGAAGAGGCTTTCGCATACGACTTCCTGCCGCACCTCTTGAAGGCGCAGTGGCATCAAGATCGAGATGACTTTCCCGCGGTCGAGCGGGAAGTCGAGATTGCTACGGAACTACTTGGCGGAAAGCATTCCACTCTCTTCCTGATGGAGCGCGCCTACTTGGCGAAGATCTATCTTCTCGAGGGGAGAACTCAGGAGGCCTACGAAATGTCACGTCATTTCGTACCACTTAATGGTGATGAAGCTTGGCTTTCGCCTGGAATGGTCGGAATCGCCGCGCTGGCTGCCGTGAGGTCTGGTAGACCCCAAGAGGGGAAGGCACTCTTGGATGAATTGCTGCGACGTGATCCTAGTGCGGCTGAACGCGTTTCTGTGAAGATGGCTATGTCGGAGTTGAACCAATGATTCGGTGTATGTAGTCAGCATCCACGTTCCCTGATAGCAACACAGCGGGTTCGGGAAAGCTCAAAACGCTCAAGCGCAAGCCTCAGCGCGTAACCTCTCCCCGGATCGTGGGCTCGCGGTGCTCTGCTGACCTGCGCCCTCCGACCGTATTTGTGATTACTGGGAGTGTCCGGGGTTCAAGGTTATCTTTTTCTGGTGCGTTTTGTTTCGGTGATTCGCCGCGTATTGCGCCGGTGGAATGCGCCCCCAGCCGATGTGCGGCCTGACCTCGCTTTAGTCGCGACGCCACTCGGCGATGACGTCGCGGGCTTGCGCGAGCGACGTGAACCAGTGTTCGTTGAAGCACTCGTCGCGGAGCTTGCCGTTGAAGCTTTCGATGTAGCCGTTCTGCATCGGTTTGCACCGATCGATCAGCAGGTGCTTGATGCCGTGCCGCTGTGTCCAGGCGATGATCGCGCGGCTCGTGAACTCAGGGCAGTGGTCGGTGCGCACCGCCCGTGGATAGCCGCTGAACCGCGCGTTCCGATCCAACACGCGAACCACGTACGCGCCGCTGATGCCAAGGTCGACGGGGATGCCCGGACACTCGCGGGTGAAGTCATCGGGGACCGTCAGGCACTTCAGGCGACGCCCGTTGGCTAGCTGGTCGCTGACGAAATCCATGCTCAGCACGTCGTTGGGTGCCGTGGCGGGCGTGAGCGGCTGCCGCAGGGCCTCGGGGAACTTGACCTGCTTGCGGCGCCGGACGGCGAGACTCGCCGCCTCGTACAAGCGATGGATCCGTTTGTGGTTCACATCGGGATGCTCCAAACGCAGCAGGTCGTTCAGTCGGCGATACCCGAACCTGCGGCGTGCCTGCGCCAACTCGACGAGCTTCGCCGACAGCGCCAGCGTCGCCGACGCGGTTTCGGGCGGATGTCGGAACGCATCGCAGGACAGTCCCGCAAGGCGGCAGGCCCGGCGTTCGCTCAATGCCAAAGCATCGAGCATCCGCTGAACCGCCTCGCGCTTGCGTTGCGGGGCTAGCGTTTTGCCCCGAAGCCGATCTTCAGGGCTTCGAGATCGAGATGCGCCTCGGCCAGCAGGCGACTAAGCCGGTTGTTCTCGACCTCGAGCTCCTTCAGGCGCTTGGCGTCCTTCGCCTCCATGCCGCCGTACTTGGCAGACCACGTGTAGAAGCTCATCGGGCTTAAGCCATGCTGCCGGCTGAGCTCCGAACCGCCATGCCGGCGTCGGCTTGCTGGATAGAGCTGATGATCTGCTCGGTGGTGAATCAACTTTTGCGCATGTCCGTCATCTCTCGGTGACGGACGCTATCTAGCTGCGGTTGGTATGGCTTAGAGGGGGCAGGTCACTGGTGTAGGAGAAAGACCGTCCGCTGCAGTTCCGCCAAGCGCTGAAGGAGGACGCGAAGTTCAAGAATTTCAACACAGTGCCGCGCCTGATCGCGCAGTCCGAATGCGAGGGGACGTAAATCAATTGCCGTCGCAGATTCGGTGCGGCCAGACCGCAATCTTTGCCTACACGCAGCAACGCAAGGCAACGGAGCGGTTTAGGCCTGATCCTCCGTGAAAGCGTGATTCTTGCCACACTTTGTCCGAATCTTGTACATTGTTGATTGTTCAGTTTGCGTTTGGTCTTGATGCTCTAGCCGTTCTCGATAACGTGCGCGGCCTCAGCGAGACCCTTGGAGTGTTACAGCATGGATCGCGTTACTCGGCTGGCCCAGTTCGTGGCCGCCGACCCCGACAATCGCCCGCTGGCGATGGATTTTCTCGAAGCCGTTCTGGCGTCCGAGACCTCTGAAGGTGCCGAGACTTCCCTCGACTTGCTTCGGGCCCGTCGCACCGCGGATGCCAGTATCGATCGCCGCATTGCACGCATCGATCTGGTGACGGGTCGTATCGAGGCCGCAATTGAGGCGTACACGCGCCTGTTGGCCTCCGAGCCCGATGACGGTGCCCTCCGCCACGATCTGGCCTTTGCGTTGCTCGCGAGCGGTGACTTGGAGTCTGCCGAAGCCGCGTTAACCGTCGAGGCAACGGCTTTCGAGCACACCCCGGAACTCGCTGTGCTCTGGGCCCGATGCGCCTACTTGCGGAAGGACAACGCGCAGGCGCTCACACGGCTCGCCGGCAGCGGCGAGAACGTTCGAGCGCTCGCTGCCGCTAAGGCCCTTGAGGCCTTGGTGCGCTGGGATGAGGGCGACAACGCGGCGGCGATCGAATGCGCCGAGCGCGCCGTGAATGCCAATCCGCGCGAGTTCGATGCCCGTCTGGTGCTGGCCAGTGCCGCGCTCGTCGACCGCGACGGCCGGCGCGCGATGCAATGGATCGCGCCACTGGTGGAAGCGCAGCCGCGCCATGGCCGTGCTCTTTCGGTGATGGGCCAAGCGCTGTTGCTGTTGGGCGATCAGGCCGCGGGACGCGAGGCCCTGCAACGGGCCGTGCAGTTCATGTCCGATCACATCGGCACCTGGCACGTACTGGCGTGGGTGCATCTGCTGGCCGGCGAGGTGGACCAGGCCCATGCCGCCTACGAGAAGGCCTATGCCATCGACCGCAACTTCGGCGAGACCCACGGTGGCTTGGCGCTCATCCATGCGCTCCGCGGCGAGCAGGAAGAGGCCCACGTCGCGCTCCGCAAGGCACTCCGTCTTGATCCGGCATCGGCTACAGCCCAGTTCGCCCGCCTGCTTCTGGAAGCGGATGGCCCGGGCCGTGCGGCGTCCATCTCCTCGCTAGTCGAGACCATGCGTGGATTGCCGGAGCTGGCAGGCATCGAGCCGGAAGCCGTGCTGAAGAGTCTGCAGAGCCGCCTGGCAGCCGCTGGAGCGGCGCCGTGACCGAGACCTTTGGCGCCGACCAGGCGGTCCAACTGTTGGTGGACACGCTGATCACCTCCCTGAAGGTTTCGGCACCGCTGTTGGCGGTGATCCTTGTGGTCGGGCTGGTCATCTCGGTGATCCAGGTGGTCACGCAGATCCAGGAAATGACGCTCACCTTCATCCCGAAGATCATCTGCGTCGCGGCCGTCCTGATTTTCGCGGGCGGCTGGATGCTGGCGACCGTCGTTGAATTCACCCGAAGGGTCTTCACCAGCATCGCAGGCATGTAGGCATGGACGCCATGGAACGGTACGCCGCGTCCGCGGGACTGGCGGCGCTGAGGTTTTCGCTCATTTTGGCCCTGCCGGGCCTGTCGCCACTCGCGTGGGCGCCCATGAGCATCCGCGTGGTGCTTCTGATTGCTCTGTCGCTGACGGCCGCCTTCCTTGCGCCGATTCCCACTCAGACCTTCGCGAACATCGAGTGGGTGCCGGCGATCGGCCAGGAAGCACTGGTCGGCCTGACGCTATCTCTGGCCCTCGTGCTGCCGATGGCGGCCGTCAGCTTCTTCGGCAAGGCGGTGGATGTGCAGGCCGGCTTTGGTGCCGCGGCCATCCTTAACCCGGCGGCCTCCTCGGAAGGCGAGGCGCTGATCGGCGTGGCCCTCGGCCTGCTGTTGACGGTGCTCTTCTTCGCGATGGACCTGCACCACGACCTGCTTCGCGCCCTGATCCTGAGCCTCGACCTGCTGCCGCTCGGCCAAGCGGCCGTGGATGCGACGCCAGCGGCGGTGGCGCAGGCCTTCGGTCAGTCCTTCGCCTTGGCGCTGCTGCTGGTGGCGCCGGTGATGCTGGGCCTATTCGGCATCGATCTGGCGGTGGCGTATGCCACCCGTTCGATGCCACAGGCCAACGTCTACTTCCTGTCGCTGCCGCTGAAGATCGGCGCGGGCCTGCTCCTCCTGGCCATGTCGCTGAAGGCAGCCCCCGCGCTTGTGGAGCGCCTGTTCCGAACGGCGCTGTCCGACAGCGCCGCGGTGCTCGGAGTCTGAGATGTCCAGCGAAGAACAGGACAAGACCGAGCAGCCAACGCCGTTCAAGCTCGAGGAGGCGCGGCGAAAGGGCGAAGTGCCCAAGAGCCCCGACCTCGGCGGCGTTCTGGTGATGGGCGCATTCGCGGTGGCCATCGTGGTGATGGGTACGGCGATTGCGACGACCGTGGCGCGAGCCACGCAGTCCACGTGGCAACTGGCCGGGGCCGGCCCGGTGCTCGATGCGCAGCTCGCCCGTTGGATGGGCGAGGCGGTGCAACCGGTGCTCCAAGCGCTACTGCCCGCGCTGTTCGCCATGGTTGTGGTCGGCATTGCTGCAGCCGTGCTGCAGACCGGTTTTGTGTTCGCCACCGAACCGTTGAAGCCCGACTTCAACCGAATGAATCCGTCCAACGCGATCAAGCGCTTGTTCTCGATTCGCACCCTGTGGGATCTGGGAAAGCTCACCGTCAAGCTCGGTGGACTGGGCGTCTTGCTGGCGCTGTTCCTCTTCCAGGCCCAGCGCTGGTCCGCGACCTTCGCGGGCGTCGAAAGCCGACAGGTCCCCGAGCTCCTCGGCGACGTCTTCCTGTGGGCCTCGCTCGCCACCCTGCTGCTGATGCTGCTGCTGGCGCTGATGGACCTCGCGTTCGCCCGCTGGGAGTACACGCGCAAGCTCCGCATGAGCCGCCGTGAGCTGAAGGACGAGCACAAGCGCCGCGAAGGCGACCCGGAAGTGCGCGCGAAGCAGAAGCGCAGCATGCGCGAGCTGATGCAGAAGCTGGCGGCCGTCGCCCGGGTCAAGGACGCGGACATCGTCATCACCAACCCGACGCACTACGCCGTGGCCCTGCGGTACCGCCCGAGCCGGATGCGAGCCCCGGAAGTGGTGGCCAAGGGCCGCGGCTTCCTCAGTGCACGCATCCGCGCGGCCGCCGGCAAGCACCGGGTCCGCATCGAGCGGCACCCGGCGCTGGCGAGGGCGCTCTATGCCGAGGTCGGCCTGCGCGGCTCCGTCCCGGAAGCGCTGTATGCCGAGCTCGCGCCGATCTACCGCCGCCTGATGCAGGAGCCGGGCAGCCGGATTCTCGAATGAGTGCCTTCACCTTCAAGAGCCTCTGGGAAGGCAAGCGCGAACTCGCCCTGGTGCTGGGCGTTGTCGGCATCCTGCTGCTGCTGTTCACGCCGATTCCGGCGCCGCTGCTCGACGTCTTGTTGATCCTCAACATCACCATGGCGCTGCTGGTGCTGCTGGTGACGTTCTACACGGACTCGCCGCTGCGCTTTTCCACGTTCCCGTCGCTGCTGCTGATCACCACGCTGTTCCGATTGGCGCTGAATATCGCCTCGACCCGACTGGTGCTGGATGGCGCCTACGCCGGCGAGGTCATCGAGGCGATGGGAAACCACGTAATCGGCGGCAACTACGTGGTCGGTCTCGTGGTCTTCCTGATCCTGGTGATCGTCCAGTACGTCGTCGTTACCAACGGTGCGCAGCGCGTGGCGGAAGTCGCGGCCCGCTTCACCCTGGACAGCATGCCCGGCAAGCAGATGAGCATCGATGCCGACATGAACATGGGCCTCATCGATGAGAAGGAAGCGCGTCGGCGCCGCGCCCAGATCGAGAAAGAGGCCAACTTCTATGGCGCGATGGACGGTGCCTCGAAGTTCGTCAAGGGCGACGCTATCGCCGGCATCATCATCACCCTCGTCAATATCGTTGGCGGCCTCACCATCGGCATGATCCAGCTGGGCATGAGCTGGGGCGAGGCGGCGCAGCGCTATACGCTGCTCACCGTGGGCGACGGCCTCGTGACGCAGATCCCCTCGCTAGTGATCGCGGTGGCCACCGGCATCATCATCACCCGCGCGGCCAGCGACGGGCAGCTGGGCGGGGAGGTCTCTCGTCAGGTGTTCGGCAACCCGAAGGCCCTGTTGGTCGTCGGTCTGGCGCTGCTGGGCCTGCTGATGATCCCGGGCTTGCCGGCGATGCCGGTGGTGCTGTCGTTTGGCGTCATCGCTGCCATGTTGTGGTGGGCGTGGCGCCGGGCGTCGCAAGGCGATGAGGTCACGGAAGCGGAATCCGATTCCGCGACGCCGAAGTCGTCCAACAGTGCGAGCGGTGGCGAGGTAGACTTCTACGCCTTGGCGCGAGTGGAGCCTCTCGAGCTCCGCGCGGGTGCCAGCATTGTTTCTGGCCTGCTCCAGCAGCCGGCCTTTCTTGAGCGCCTCGATGGACTGCGAAAGCAGTTCGCCCTCGACCTCGGGGTGGTGGTGCCGCGCTTCCGCTGCGTGCCGACCGCGGGCCTCGAGGATGATCGCTACGAGTTGTGGATCAACGGCGGACGCGTCGGTGCGGGCGAGATCCGGCTGGAACGCATCCTCGCCATCAACCCGGGGCAGGCGAAGGCACGTTTCGAGGGCGAGGAAACGCGCGACCCGGCCTTCGGACTGCCGGCGACATGGATCGACCCGGCGCAACGCCAGTTCGCTCGCACCTCTGGGTTCACCATCGTCGATCCGGAGACCGTGCTGATCACGCATCTGCACGAGCTGCTGAAGCGCTACGTGCCCGATCTGCTGTCGCGCGCTGAGACCGAGAAGATGCTGGCCCGCCTCAAGTCCAGCCACGCATCGCTGCTCGATGAAGTGGTGCCGACGCTGTTGTCCTACACCGAAGTGCAGAAGGTGCTGCAGGGCTTGCTGCGTGAACAGGTGAGCGTTCGTGCGCTCGACGGCATCCTCGAAGTGCTGGCCGACGCGGCGAAGCAGACGAAACTCACGGACGAGCTGGTCGAGCGCGTTCGCGAGCGGCTCGGCCCAGCCCTTTGCCAGCGTTTGGCGGATGCCAGCGGCGAGCTGCACGTCCTGACCCTGGCCCCGGAGCTGGAACGGCAGTTCCTCGCCACGCGTAGCGGCGGGGAAGGGAAGGGCGGGCTACCCCTCGACATGGCGCAGCTGGATCAACTGATGCGCGTCCTCTCGAAGCAGGTGGATGCCATGGTCGCGGCGCATCACGCGCCGGTCGTGCTCTGCCCCTCGCCCATCCGTCGCCCCTTGCGCCAACTGCTGCAGCGCGCCTTTCCCTTCGTGGCCGTCGTCGCCGTCACCGAAGTGCCGTCCGCCATGGCGGTTCGTGCCTTCGCCCAGATTTCCTTGCCTTCCAACGCCCCCCAAGCCGCATGACCGACCCCATTCATTCGCTCGGCCGGCAACTGTCGGCCAACCTCGACGCGCTGTCCGAGATCAGCCAGAACGTGGCCAATGCCTCGACCCCGGGCTATCGCGCGGGACGCAAGGCGCCGTCGTTCGCCGATGAGGTGGCGCGTACGGCCGTCGATCTCTCGGCCGGCCCGCGGCAGCTCACCGGCCGCACCCTGGACCTCGCCATCGACGGGCCCGGCTGGTTCGTCGTGGAGGGCCCGGATGGCGCGCGTTCGCTGGTCCGGTCGGCCTCGTTCCGCGTCGATGCCGATGGCGTGGTGCGCGACATCGCGGGTCAAACCTTATTGGGTGAGGCCGGTCCGCTGCAGTGGGGCACGAGCGCGGTCTCGTGGCGCAACGGGCAGTTTGTCGATGCCGAGGGTGAAGCCTTGGCCGCGCCGCTGGTCGTCGAGGCCTCGGGGGCCGAACTGCAGCGCACGGCAGGCGGCGGCATCCGCGCACCGGAATCCCTGGCCGCCTCGACCTCGGCCCGCGTCGTGCCCGGCAGCTTGGAGGGCTCGAACGTCGACCCGGTGGGGGAGACGGTGGCCCTGATGCAGCTGACCCGACACACCGAAACCCTCCAGCGCGCGGTGGCGATCTACGACCGCCTGCTGGATTCCGGCATCAACCGACTCGGCGAGCACTGATCTCATGATCGACGCACTATTCATTTCTGCCACCGGCCTGCGCTCGCAGCAGCAGCAGATCGACGTCATTTCGAACAACGTCGCGAACCTGCAGACGCCCGGCTTCAAGAAGGCGCGCGTCGCCTTCGCCGCGATGACGCAGACGCCGGTCGAAGGCACGACGGGCGCCGAAGCGTCGGGCCTCGGTTCGACGATCCTTTCGGTGGGCACGGTGTTCACCGCCGGCCCGCTGCAGCCCACGGGCAATCCGCTCGATCTCGCGATTGATGGTCCGGGCTTGCTCGAGGTCCTCGACGACGCCGGCGAGCGTCGCTACAGCCGCGCGGGTCGCCTCGTGGTGGATGGCGAGGGTTTCCTGGCCCTGCCGTCCGGCCACCGGCTGAGCGCGGCAATCCAGATCCCGCCGGACGCGACCGACGTGCGCATCAGCCGCGATGGGGAAGTGCTGGCGCGCCTGTCGGGCAGCGATGAGGACACGCCGCTCGGGCAGATCGATCTCGCGCTCGTGCCTTCGCTGGAAGGCCTGACGGCGTTGGGGGAGAACCTCTTTGCCCTGACCGAAGCGTCGGGCGAGCCGACGTTGGGCCGTCCCGGCGATGCCGGTGTGGGTGTGCTGCAGCAGGGCTACCTCGAGTCGTCCAACGTCGACATGGTCGATGAGATGACGGCCCTGGTGCTGGCGCAGCGCGCCTACCAGCTCAATGCCCGCCTGCTGCAGGCCTCCGACCAGATCCTCGAGACGCTGAACAACCTGCGCCGATGATCGCGTCCTTTCTTCTCGCCTCGGCCCTTGGTGCCGCGCTCGCCCCCGATGCTCGCGTGTCGGCGGCTGAAGACGCGCTGCGCGAGCGCTTGGCGGGGCCCGACCAACGGCTTGAGCTGACCCTCGTGGCTGCGCCGGCGCCGGTCGAGGGAGCGTTCGAGGTCACGGCGGTGGGGCCTCTGCCGCCGCACCTGCCGCGCCCTCGCGTGGCCGTGCCGGTGCAGTGGCGCGAGGCCTCGGGCCAGCAGGGCAAGGCCCTGGTCTGGTTCGGCGTGGCGCTGTTCCGCGAGCTGCCGGTGTGGGAGCGGAGCGCGCGTGCCGGCGAGAAAGCCGCAGCGGTCGGAACGCGGGTGCAGGACGTCGACGTCGCCCGAAACGCGCCCGACGGCCTGCCCGAGTCCGACTTGTCGGAGTGGCGCCTGGCGCGCGCGGTGCGCGAGGGCGCGCCGGTGCGCCGTGCCGATCTCGAGCCGGTGCCGGCAATCGCCCGGGACCAGACGCTCACATTGAATGTCGCCTCTCGCGGCATTCGGATTCAAACGCCCGTCGTGGCTCAACAGGACGGCGGCATTGGTGACTGGATCACGGTCCGGGCTTTGGGCACCGGTGAGCCGGTGCGTGCCCTAGTGGTGTCGCAGAACGAGGTGGAACTTGCGAATTGATCGATGGATGGTGGCGATGCTTCTGCTCGCCCCGGCAATGACGGCATCGGCTCAGCTGCTCGATCCGGACCGCTATCGCAGCTTGGCGGCGGACCATCGCGCGCATCGCGAGGGCGATGCCTTGACGGTGATCGTGATGGAGTCCGCGCAGGCCAGCTCGCGCGCGGGCACCGCGACCGCCAGCGACTGGGACATCCAGGTCGAGGGAGAGGACGGCGCCGGCCGCCGTCGCGCCGGGCTGGGTGTGTCCGGCTCCGACGAGGGCACCGGGGGCACCTCGCGCTCGGGCATCGTGACCGCACAGCTCGCGGTGACGGTCGTCGCTATCGAGCCCAACGGCATGCTGCGCGTGGAAGGCCAGCAGAACCTTGTCGTCAACGGCGAGCGGCAGCAGATCCGTTTGCAGGGCCGTGTGCGCCCCGAGGACATCGATGCTGGCAACCGCATTCCGTCGAATCGGATCGCCGATGCGGACATCGAATTCACCGGGCAGGGTTCGGTCTCAGAGACCCAGCGTCGGAACGTCTTCCAGCGCGTGTTGCGCTGGCTGGGGGTGCTGTGATGCGCCACCTCTTGGCATTGTTCATTGCCCTTGGCGTGGCGTGTGGCGCCCATGCGGCGAACGGGCCGTCCTCGTCCGACGTGCGGCTCAAGGAACTGGCTCGTGTGGCCGACGCCCGTGAGAACGCCTTGACCGGCTATGGCCTGGTGATCGGCTTGGCTGGGTCTGGTGACTCGTCGCGCAATCGAGCAACCGTCCAGTCGGTGGTCAACACGCTGCGCAACTTCGGCGTCAACGTGGTGCCGGGCGACATTCAGTCTCGGAACGTCGCGGCGGTCCTCGTTACGGCCACGCTGCCGGCCTTCGCCGAGCCCGGGCAGACCATCGACGTGCAGGTGGCCTCTCTGGGGGATGCCCGCAGCCTGAGCGGTGGCACCTTGGTGGCGACGCCGTTGCAGGGCCCGGACGGTCAGCTGTATGCCCTGGCTCAGGGCGCACTGTCCGTGGGCGGCTACCAGTTCGAAGCGCCGGGCTCGAGCCTGCAGCGCAACCACCCGACCGCGGCTCGCGTCCCTGGCGGCGCGACCATCGAGCGCCCGGCGCCCATGGGCATTGACCCGGCAAGTGGCAGCCTCCGCATCCTGCTCAAGCAAGCGGACTTCACCACGGCGCGCCGCATCGCCTCCGAGGTGCAGGCGGCGGGGCTCGGCTCCGGCGCGCGTGCCGTGCACGCCGGTCGCGTCGACGTGGCCTTCGATCCGTCGAACACCGACCTCGTGGGCCTGGTCGCGTCCTTGGAGAACCTGAGCGTCCGCCCGGATCGCGTGGCTCGGGTGGTCATCAACGAGCGCACCGGCACGGTCGTGGCCGGGTCTGACGTTCGCATCGGCGCGGTCAGCATCGCGCACGCCGGGCTCCGCGTGGAGATCTCGACGGACTACCTCGTCTCGCAGCCCAACGGGGTTTTCATCGAAACGCCGGGGAGCATCGGCACTGCCGTGGTGCCTGACGCGACGGTCACCGTCGACGAAGACCGGCCCTCAACGCTCGCGCTGGACGACGGCGCCACGGTCGGCGAGCTCGTCGCCGCGCTTCAGGGTATCCGGCTGTCGACCCGAGACCTCATCACCATCCTCCAGTCCATCCAATCCGCCGGTGCCCTGCACGGCGAACTGATCATCGAGTAGGCCATGAGCTATTCCCCCACCGAAGCCATCCACGCGGCGAGCCTCGGCTTGTCGATGGCCCAGCGCCGTGCCGAAGTGGCCGCCACGAACATCGCCCTGCGGGGCGATGGCACGCGGGCGGCGCAGCGCGTCGACTTCAGCCAGCAGCTGGGACTGCTCCAGCGCGTCGCTCGCGGGGGCGAGGTGTCGCCTTCGGCCCTGACGCAGGCGGCGGTCGAGGCCGCACCGCTGCGCACGGAGTCTGGCCCGAGCTCGCTGGATCACGAAGTGGCCGAATTGGCCACGGCCCAGCTGCAGTACCAGAGCCTCGCTGAAGCGGTGAACCGCCACTTCGCGCTGACGCGGCTGGCCCTGAGCGGGAGGGCAGGCGCATGAGCCTCGACGCCCTGATGGCGGTGACCCGCCAGGCCCTCGACGTCGAGCGGCTCCGCATCGAAGCCTCGTCCCAGCGCATCGCCATGGCCAACACGGCGCTCGGCGCTTCGGAGGCGGAGACCTCCGCGTTCGCACGCGCCATGGGCGTCGCCCCGGGCGACGTGGCCGCGTCCGTCCGCAAGGTGCATGACCCCAGCCATCCGCAGGCGGACGAGGACGGCATGGTCCGCTACCCCAAGATCGATCTGGCGCAGGAGATGACCGGCTTGTTGGTGTCGAGCCGTGCCTATGAGGCGAACGTCCGAGCCTTCAACGTGCTTCGCGCCATGACGCTCAAGGGGCTCGAGATCGGAGGCCGTCGATGAGCATGGACGCCATTGCCGCGCTTGGCGCGGTTGGCCAGGCCGCACCCGCAGCGCCGATGCCTGCCATCTCCGCCGCTCCTGAGGTGGCGTCGACCGCCTTTATGGACCAGATCGCCAAGGGTATTGGCGACGTCAACGGGCAACTGCAGCGCGCCGATCAATTGATGCGTCAAGCCGCGGCCGGTGAGGAGGTCGCACCGCACACGCTGATGATCGCGATGGAAGAAGCGCAGATGAGCCTGATGCTCACTGTCGAAGTCCGCAACAAGGTCGTTGAGGCCTATCAGGAACTCATGAGGATGCAGCTCTAAGCCATGGACAGCCTGAAGGAATTCTTTGAAGGAAAGAGTGCGGGCGCCCTGATGGGCCTGGCGCTTGGCTTCGTTCTCATTCTTGGGGGGGCGGCGTTCGCGGCCTGGCACGTGCTTCGCGTGCCGCAGGCCGCGCTGTTCTCGGACCTGCCTCAAGCCGACGCGGCCGAGATCGCCGCGAAGCTCGAGGAATGGAAGACGCCGCATCGCTTCTCCGCGGATGGCCGCGAGATCCTCGTCGCGCAAGACGAGGTGCACGCGCTTCGGATGCGCCTTATTTCGGAGGGCGTGCCGAGTGGCGGCCGGGTCGGGTTCGAACTGTTCAAGGACGCCGACTTCGGCGTTACCGAGTTCGCCCAGCAGGTCAACTACCAGCGCGGCCTGCAGGGCGAGCTGGAGCGCACGATCGCGTCGCTGCAGGAAGTCGCCTCGGTCCGCGTGCACCTGACCTTGCCGCGCACGAGTGGTTTGCTGCGCGGAAACCAGCCCGCGAAGGCCTCGGTCGCTCTGGCACTCCATCCCGGCAGCGCTCTGAACAGCGCGCAGGTTTCCGGCATCCAGAATCTGGTGGCTGCGGCTGTCCAAGGCCTGCCGGCGGAATCGGTGGTCGTGGTCGACCAGAACGGCCGGATGCTGACGGGTGCGGGCTTTGGCGGCATGGGCCTCGCCGCGCAGCTCGACGAGCAGGGCCGGATCGAAGAGCGACTCCGCCACCGTTTGGACGATCTTCTCGGGAACGGTTTTGCACTGAGCAGCTACCGGCTGACGGTGGACGCCGAGCTCAACTTCGACCGCGTGTCGCGGGTGAGTGAGCGGCTTCTGGAGCAGGGCGCAGAAGGCAACGGCCTCCTGGTTCGCAATCGCACCGACAACAGCCGCACGCCAGGCAGTGAGGGTGCATCCGGCGGCGAGTCGCGCGTGCAGGAGCGCGAGTGGGCCCACGGCCGCGAGCGCGAAGAGACGGCGGTGGCCCCCGGCCGCATTGCACGGCTTTCGGTCGCTCTGGTCGTGCCGATGGGCACCACCTCACAGCAGCTGGATCGCATCCGCAAGGCGGTGGCGGCTGCGGTCGCCTTTGATGAGGCACGAGGGGACCGAATCGAAGTGATCGCGGCGGGTCCGGACACGCCGGCGCCGGCCGCGACCTCGTCGAGTGTCGTTGAGGCGCTGGCCGCCACGGACGAGACCGCGACGCCCATCGATGCCTTGCCGACGTCGGTTCCCGCCGTCGCAGCACCGCGTCCGTTCCCGACCAATGCCCTGATCCTCGCCGGCGGTGTGCTGTTGGCCCTGCTCATCCTCGCCATGGTCGCGATGCGCCCGCGCACGCCCCACTTGAGCGTTCGCGAGCGCGAAGCGCTGGCGGCGCAGTTGAAGGCCTGGATGGACGAGGCTGGGGCGGCACGATGAGCGCTTCGCTTTCCCGGCGTCTGGCCCTGCGACTTCACGCGTTATCCGCGCGCGATCAGCGTTGGGCGTTGGCGCAGCTGCCGGAGACCGTTCGTGCGGAGGTGGCCTGCCTGATCGCCGAACTTCGGTCAAAGGGGGTGCCGGCTGACCTCGCGATGGCCATGGCCGAGCGCGGCACGGCGCCTTGGGTCAGCCCGGAGTTTGGTGAACTGAGGGCGGCGATGGAGGGGCTGAATCCGGCCTGGGCCGCGCGGATGCTCGCGGCCGCACGCAGTCCGAACGCGCAGGCCGTGATCCACAGCTTGCCCGCGGATCGCGCTGGGGCGGTCCAGTCGGAGTTGAGCGCGCATCCATCGCTGCCAGCAGGTCTTGAGGCGTTCCTTCAGGGCGAGCTGTCCGAGGCCCGCGCGTCCCGCCAGGGGAGCGCGGCATGACCCGTCTTCGACTCGGCAACACGGCAGCCCCGCTTGCGGCCCGACGCTTGGGTTCGGGGGCTTTGGAGGGCGCCACGCCCGCCGACGCCACGTCGACGAATGGAATGGCGGAAACCCATGCCGAGGCATTGCCCGCCGTCGATCCGCTTGCCGAAGCGCGTGACGCGCTCGAGCGCGAGTTCGAGCAAAAGGCGCAGGCGCTGGAGCAGGCCATGGAAGCCGAGAAGCAGCGTCTGGCCGATGAGGCCAAGCGTCAGCGGGCCCGGCTCGCTGAAGAGGTCAATCTGTTGGCCGAGGAAGTCGCCGGCCTGCGCGAGCGGCTCGAGCACGAGGCCATCGACTGGGCAGCGGAACTCGCCTTTCAGGCCGTTGTGCGCTTGGTCGGGCAGGCGCATGCCGACGGCAAACTCGTCCGTGCGATCGCCGAGTCTTTGGCAGAAGAGCAGGGCATGCCAACGCTGACGCTCCGGCTGAATCCGGACCTGATCACCGATGCGCCCACGTTGGCTGGCATCACGTTTGTACCGGATGCGAATCTGGCCAAGGGCCAGCAGATCGTCGAAACGCCGCGCGGTGATATCGACGGTGGCGTCGCCGTCCGTTTGCGGGCCATCTGCGAAGCCTTCATTCAAGGGCTGCACGCGTGATCGGCGCGGCTAACCGACTGGCGCACTTGCGCGATGCCATCGAGCACGCCCCGATGGGTGAGCGCTACGGGCGCATCGTCGGCTTCAATGGGCTGGTGGTGGAAGCCACGGGCCCCGATGCCCACGTCGGTGAGCTTTGCGAGATCCTGCCGCGATCCGGCAGGGCGTCCATCACCGCGGAAGTGGTTCGCTTCGCCGAGGGTCGCGTGCTGCTCATGCCCTATGGCGACGTGTCTGGCGTGTCCTTGGACTGTCGGGTGCGGGCCACGGGCCGGTTCCTCGACGTGCCGGTGGGCGATGCCCTGCTCGGGCGTGTGGTCGACGCCTTCTGTGCGCCCTACGACGACGGCCCGCCGCTGGTCCTGCCTCAGCGACGTCCGCTTCGCCCGGCCCCCATCAATCCCATGGCACGGGACGAGATCGACGAGGCCCTCGAGACCGGAGTGAAGGTCATCGACCTTTTCACCACCTTGGGCGTCGGTCAGCGAATGGGCGTTTTCGCTGGCAGCGGGGTCGGCAAGAGCACCCTGCTCGGCATGCTGGCGCGGCACGTCAGCGCCGATGTCATCGTGATCGCCATGGTGGGTGAGCGCGGTCGCGAAGTGCGCGATTTCCTGACCGATGCGCTTGGCGAAGAGGGTCGGAAGCGCGCGGTCGTCATGGTGGCCACGGCGGACCAGCCCGCCATCGTTCGGACGCATGCGGTCCACGCCGCCCATTCGGTGGCCGAATACTTCCGGGATCAGGGCCAGTCGGTGCTTCTGATCCTCGACTCCATGACGCGCTTTGCGATGGCTCAACGCGAAATCGGCCTCGCGATCGGCGAGCCGCCCACCTATCGCGGATACACGCCGTCGGTCTTCGCCCAACTGCCCCAGGTGCTGGAGCGCTGCGGGCGCGTGGCCGGGAAGGGCGCCATCACCGCGGTCTACAGCGTGCTGGTCGAGGGCGACGACATGAACGAGCCTGTCGCCGACCACATGCGGGCCATCTTGGACGGGCACATCGTGCTTCGTCGTGAACTCGCGGCGCGCGGGCGGCATCCCGCGGTCGACGTGCTGCACAGCGCGAGTCGCCTGATCAGCCGGGTCGCGACCCGTGGTGAACAGGACACCGTGGATCGCGCGCGCGAAGTCCTGGCGACATTGGCCTCATCGAAGGACCTCGTTGACATGGGCGCGTACGCCCCCGGGCAGAACCCCACGCTCGACCGGGCGCTGGGCATGGAACCGGACCTCGTCGCGCTACTGCGCCAACGCCCTGAGGAACGACTGGGTCGTCATGCGGCCCTGCAACGACTGACCGATGTTTTGCAAAAGGAGGAACCCCGTGACGGAACACGCTGATGCACGTCGCCGCCGGGC
>Ga0209278_1000604_pt1 | contig 26474 bp, 22 predicted proteins | sample JI81BgreenDNA_FD_187504 | JGI IMG/M metagenome (GOLD analysis project Ga0209278, IMG submission 187504) | Wastewater effluent complex algal communities from Wisconsin, to seasonally profile nutrient transformation and Carbon sequestration -... | ecosystem: Engineered > WWTP > Effluent > Algae...
GAGATTATCTCACGTTTTCGCATTGGCTATGCCCCCGCCGACCGCGACGCACTGCTGCGCGCCATGAAGCCGCACGGCATCAGTGAAGCGCAGTTGATCGAGACGGGCATGCTCATCCAGATCGAGGGCAAGGCCCCGTATAGTCGCTTCCGGCGGCGGCTGATGTTCCCCATCCGCGATCGCAAAAGCCGGGTGATCGCCTTTGGGGGGCGGGTGCTGCCCGGCGAGCCGAACGCCGAGGCGCCGAAATACCTGAATTCGCCGGAGACGCCACTGTTCCATAAAGGGCGGCAGCTTTTCAACCTTGATCTGGCGCGTCGCCCGGCGCTGGATTCGGGGCAGTTGCTGATCGCCGAAGGCTACATGGATGTGGTGGCGCTGGCGCAGGCGGGGGTGGCCGCCGCTGTGGCCCCGCTGGGCACGGCCATTACGGCCGAGCAATTGCAGATCTGCTGGCAACTGGTGGACGAGCCGACCCTCTGCCTCGATGGCGACAATGCCGGCCAGCGCGCCATGCAGCGCGCCAGCGAGCTGGCCCTGCCGCTGCTGGTGCCGGGCAAAACGCTGCGCATGGCCGTACTGCCGAAAGGCGAGGACCCGGATTCGCTGATCCGCTCCATCGGTCGGCAGGCGTTCGACGAGGTGCTTGCCCGCGCGCAGGCGCTTTCCGCCGTGCTGTGGGAGCAGGCCTTCGGGCAGGTTGGCCCCACGCCCGAGGCGCGCGCCGCCGCCGAGCAGGGGCTGATGCGCCGCATCGAGCAGATCAAGCACCCCACCGTGCAGCATTATTACAAGCAATATGCCCGCGAGAAGCTGCGCGAGATGCAATATGCTTCGTCGTTGCGCGTCCAGCGAAACAATCCCCCCGCCTATGGGCGCAAGCCATTCCAGAACGATGGATCGCCACGGGCTGGCGCCCTCGCGATGACGGAACATATCGTGCCACCGCCCATCCGCACGGCGGATGCCAGCCTGATGGCCCCGGCCAGCAAACTCATGGCGTTGGTGGTGGCGCACCCGGCCCTACTCGAAGACGGGGCCGCCGAGGAAATGTGGCTGCATGCCCCCATGCAGGCATCCTGGCAGCAGCAGACGCACCAGCTGCTCACCGAATTGCACATTCACAGCCCCGATCTGACCGCCGATCAACTTTGGCAGGCCGTGCAGGAAGAGGCCCCGCCTGAGGCGAAAGAGGCCATTGCCCGCGCGCTCGTCGATCTCGGTATTGAGCTGGCCATGGACGACACGATCCGCAGCCTGCGTGCGCAAGTTATGTGGGGCGAGGTGATCAATGATTTTGACCGCGCCCGCCTGCGCGTGGAATGCGCCGCCGCCGAAGCGGCCCTCGCCAGCGACATGACGCAGGAGAATTTTGAACGATTCATGGCGCTAAAACAGCAGCTGGAGCAGCTGGAGCGCGAGCGCGCACGCTTCTACCAGAACGATCCGCTACCGGCCGTGCAGTAATTCACTTTTCATGGAATTGTCACATGCATGCGCACCGTGGCGCGTTATGGTGCAGCAACGGAGATATTATGAGCCATGTAGCAAAACTAACCATACAACCAGAGAAACCGGATTATCGTCTCGTTGCCAGACAAGTGCGTGAAGCGCTAGATTCACTTGTGATTGGCAAGCATGCGAGTGGTGCCGAGATTACCTTTAGGGATATGCATGCCGGCCAGAGCCTGGGGGCAGACAATCAAATGACACAGGTGGCGAAGGAAGGTTGCAAGGCATGTTGTGATTTAGTCAAGAACAGTTACGTTGCCGTGAAGTTAGCCCACCCTTCGCTGGATACGAGTTATTTAAATGCTGTTGTTCTGGGGCATCTTACCAATGCTGTAAAATATTACACAGGGGAACCAGCTAGTCCCAAGTTGAAACACGCCTTTAACGCAATGGATGCGACGGTGAATAAGATGCTGGAAGGCTATGGAATCCGGCCTGCACGCCAAATTGGCGGCTAAAAAGTGGCGATTCGCCAGCAATTACTTGAGTTTTCTTATGGGTTGTGCATAGTCCCGCCATTCGCGGGGGAAAACCCTGCCTCCTGCCACCACCCCTGACGATCGTTTGAAGGATGACTATGGCTGCGAAGAAGGCAATGAAGCCGGTAAAGAAACCAGTGAAAAAACAACCCGCCGCAACGGCAAAAAAACTATCCAAACCCCTGCCTAAAAAACCGGCAAAACAGCCGGCAGCCAAGGCGCCTGCGAAGAAGGCGCTGGCCAGTGCCGTGCGCGGCGCGGCAAAAAAAATCGCGGCACCCATGAAGAAACCGGTAGCAAAACCCGCCGCTAAAAAACCCGCCAAGCCTGTCGTAAAAACACCGGTGAAGCCGATTGCTAAAAGCAAAGCCGCATCTGTGGCGAAAAAGCCCGCCGCTAAGCCGGTGGCCAAAAAACCATCCACAACGGCGCAGAAGGGCCTTGCGAAAACGCGCAGCGGCGCTACATCCACAGCCTCCGTTGTACCATCGTCTACCAAGAAAGCGCCCGCGCAACCCGTTATGTCAGCCAAAAAAGCCGTTGCTCCCGCCAAATCTGCCGCCCCTAGTTCTGCTGCAAAAAAATCCAAAGAAGCGCCCAAGAAGCCTGCGAAAACCAAAGGCGATGGCGGCGGCGAAGTGAGCGATGCGCTGGAAGCGAAGCTGCTGAAGATCGGCCGCGCAAAGGGCGTGTTGACGTATGATGACATCAACAAACATCTGCCGCCGACGGAGTTTTCGCCGGAGGTGATCGACGAGCTGATTACCAAACTTGGCACCAAAGGCGTGAAAGTCATTGAGCTGCCGGAAGTGGAAGACAAGGTCGATGTACCGTTCGTGGAGGACAGCGACGACGAGCCGGTGGTGGATCTCGGCGGCGAGATGGAGATTGAGGTCGTCAACGAGAAGGAAGAATCCTACGGCCGTTCGGATGACCCCGTTCGCATGTATCTGCGCGAGATGGGCAACGTGGAACTGCTCAGCCGTGAAGGCGAGATTGAGATCGCCAAGCGCATCGAATCTGGCCGCGACATGGTCATCAGCTCGCTGTGCGAACTGCCGACGGTGATGCACATGATCCTTGGCTGGCGCGACCGCCTTGCCAACGGCGAAACGCTGCTGCGCGAGGTGATCGATTTGGATGCGACCTATGGCGCCGGCACCGAAGATAAATTTGCCGAAGCCCAGCGCAACCAAGGCGATACGGTCGATAGCAACGACGAGGAAGAGGCCGACGAATACGACGCGCTGGAAGGCGGCCGTAAAGAGCAGGTCGAAGAAGACGATTACGAAGACGAGGCCGTACTCAGCCTGGTGGCGATGGAGCAGGAATTGCTACCCGCCGTGCTGGAGAAATTCGACGAGTTCGCCAAGGTCAGCAAGCAGCTGCGCAAGCTGCAGGAAAAGCGCCAGTCCGAAGCGATGGGCGAAGGCGACATGAGCAACGCCGACAACAAAAAATACCTTCAGTTGCTGAAGCAACTGGTGGAGATCATGCTCTCCATCCGTTTCAATAACGCCCGCGTGGATGAGCTGATGCAGATGGTCTACGGCATCAGCAAGCGGCTTATCGCTACGGAAATGCAGCTACTCAAGCTGGCCGAAAAGCACGGCGTGAAGCGCCAGAGCTTCCTTGAAGCGTATAATGGCCGTGAGCTTGATCCGGATTGGACGCGCGACGTGGCGAAGCTGAAGGACAAGGGCTGGAAAGAATACACCGACAAAGAAAAAGATAAGATCGAGCAGCTACGCCGTGAGATTGGTAAAATCGCGGTAGAGACCGGCCTTGATATTTACGAATTCAAGCGCATCTCGCTTTCGGTCAGCAAGGGCGAGCGCGATTCCAACCGCGCCAAGAAAGAGATGATCGAGGCGAACTTGCGTCTTGTGATCTCCATCGCCAAAAAATACACCAACCGTGGCCTGCAGTTCCTTGATCTGATTCAGGAAGGCAATATCGGCCTGATGAAAGCGGTCGATAAGTTCGAATACCGCCGCGGCTATAAATTCAGTACCTACGCGACCTGGTGGATTCGTCAGGCGATCACGCGCTCGATTGCCGATCAGGCGCGCACCATCCGCATTCCGGTGCATATGATCGAGACGATCAACAAGATCGTGCGCACCAGCCGCCAGATGCTGCATGAGATCGGCCGTGAGCCGACGCCGGAAGAGCTTGCCGAGCGCCTGGTGATGCCGCTGGATAAGGTGCGCAAGGTGATGAAGATCGCCAAGGAGCCCGTATCCCTCGAAACGCCGGTGGGTGACGAGGAAGATTCGCATCTTGGGGATTTCATCGAAGATAAAAACGCGGTGCTGCCGGTGGATTCCGCCATTCAGAGCAACCTGCGCGAAGTGACCACGCGGATTCTGGCAAGCCTTACCCCGCGTGAGGAGCGCGTGCTGCGCATGCGTTTCGGTATCGGCATGAACACCGACCACACGCTCGAGGAAGTGGGCCAGCAATTCAGCGTCACGCGTGAGCGCATTCGCCAGATCGAAGCGAAGGCACTGCGCAAGCTGAAGCACCCGTCGCGTTCCCGCAAAATGCGTTCGTTCCTGGATAACTAGAACGGGTCGGCGCGCCCCGTAGGGCCATCGGTAGGGTCGGGCACGGTCGGCACGGGCTTGCCTTGGCAGCTTACGTCGGTCTGGTAGGTTTCAAACCAGCAGGGCTCACTCGCCGTGCGTGCGCAGGCAGTGACGCTAAAACCGAGCAATAGCAGTAGACCCATTCGTAGCATATCCTATGGCATGCAACCAAATGGCCGTCACCACAACAAAAACATGCATGCAAACGCAAGTTGGGTATTCCAAGCCGCACTGGCGGTAACATAACGCTGCGAGAACTGGTCACGGGCGGCAAACTCTTGCAGGTCAGCGCAGCGCTTGCCATGCTTAGGCAGCATTTTCGGGGGTTGGTATGAAAGCACTCGCATTCACGATTAGTTTCCTGCTGGCATTCCTGCTCTTTGCCGTGCAGCCCATGGCCACCAAAATGGTGCTGCCCACGCTCGGCGGCACACCGGCCGTGTGGAACACGGCCATGCTCACCTTCCAGCTATTGCTGCTCGGCGGCTATGCCTATGCGCATATGCTCACACGCCATGTGCCCGGCCCGCGCCAATGGCTGGTGCATACCGCGCTGGTGGCGGCATCGTGCCTGCTGCTGCCGCTGGCGGTGGTGCTGCCTGCGGATGAGGCGCTCGTACAGGCACCGATTCTGCCACTGGCGTTCGCGTTTCTATGGCAGATTGGTCTGCCTTTCTTTGTGTTGTCGGCCACCGCACCGCTGCTGCAAAGCTGGGTCAGCCGGTCGAACCATCCGCTCGCACATACGCCGTATGTGCTCTACAGTGCCAGCAATCTTGGCAGCATGCTGGGGCTGCTTGGCTACGTGATCGCGATTGAGCCCTTCCTGACCTTGCCTGAGCAAACCGAAGGGTGGAGCCTGCTTTACGTGGTGGGCGTGGCGGGGCTGCTGCTCATGGGCGCACGGCTGAGGCCGACCAGCGCACCTAGCAATCAGGAGGTGTCGGATGACGCGGCACCGGCGCACTTACGCGTGGGGCTGTGGGTGTGGTTGGCGTTTCTGGCTTCGGCCCTCAGCCTGGGTGTGACAAGCTACATCACCACCGATATTGCGGCGGTGCCACTGCTATGGGTAATGCCGCTGGCGATCTACCTGCTTAGTTTTGTCGATGCATTTCGCGACCGGCCCATCCTCGTGCCGCTGGCGATCCGCATCGCCCCGATGATCGGTATTGCGGCACTGCTGATTTACGCGTTCCAGGGGCACCGTTTCGCGGTAACCTTCCTCTTGCAGCTGCTGGCCTTCGCCGTGCTGGCCTTCGCGCTGCATGGGTGGCTGGCGCGCTTGAAACCTGCTGCACATTACCTAACGGGATTTTACTTCGCCATGTCCATCGGCGGGGCGTTGGGAGGCGTGCTGAATGCGCTCGTTGCCCCCATGCTGTTCACCCAAACCCATGAATATCCGATGGCGCTGTTCATGGCGTCGATCACGAGTTTCATGCTGATGCAGCGCCTTAGTAATGCGAGCGAAACATGGCGTACCCAGTGCCGCCTGCTGTTACGCGTGATGGCCCGCGTGCTCGGCATGACGGCAGCGTTGTATGTGCTATTTGGCCTGATCTCGACCGAGCAGGAGGCGGTATTCAGCAACCTTCACCCGCCAACCCTGATGATGGCATGCAGCCTCGCTGCCTTCGTGTCGCTGCTGATCTATCGCCGCTATGTGCCTGCATTCTATGCCATGTGCACCGTGGTGCTGGTGCTATTGATCTCGGTAACGGCTGGCACCACAACCATGCAGCGGCTGTTTGCGAAGCGGAATTTCTTCGGGCTGCAGCAGGTGTTTGCACAGCCCAAGAAACCCGTGCATATGCTGATGCATAACACCACCCTGCATGGCGCGCAGCGCATGAAGGGCGAGGGGCAACTGGAAGTGAATTCCTATTACTTCGCGCTGAAGCAGGCCTTCATCCATCTGCCGGTGTTAAAGCAGCGTCCGGTAGCGGTGATGGGGTTGGGTGCTGGCACGGTGAAATGCCTGCTGCATGAGAAGCAGCACATGGATTTCTTTGAGATCAACCCAGTGATGGTAGAGATTGCCGAAAACCCGGACTATTTCACTTATCTTAGTAACTGCCCCGGCACGCACCACGTGATGCTTGGCGACGGACGCATCACCATGGCGCAACAGCCGGATGGGCAGTATGGTGCGATCATGATGGATGCGTTTTCCTCCGACGCGATCCCTACCCATTTGCTGACGCGGGAAGCGCTGGCCATGTACATGCAAAAACTTGCGCCCGGCGGCGTGCTGATGGTGCATACGACGAACCGCCATGTCGATCTCTGGCCGCTCATGGCAGCACAGGCAAAAGAGCTTGGGCTAGTTGCCTATGCCAACCGGTTTACACCCTCGGAAAAACAGGAAATGGCCTACAATAATTTCTGGGTATTGCTGGCGCGCAGCCCAGCGGATACAGCGCCGCTACGCGACGCGCAGAAAGGCTGGCATATATTGGAACCGGAAGCCGGGGCCAAGCCCTGGACCGACCAGTTTATCAACGTATTGCCGTATTTCCGCATGCTGCGCGGCGAGTAGTCACGCGGCGCTTGCAGCCGCAGCAAGGCTTTGCTAGAGAACCCATATGAGCATTCCTATTGGTACCCGTTTATTTACCCTGTTTCGTGGCCGCAAAGTCGGCACCGATGAATTTGGTAACGTTTATTACGAGCAGCGTCGCACGCCGAAGGGCGAACGCCAGCGCCGCTGGGTGCTGTATCGCGGTGTTGCAGAGCCAAGCAAAGTGCCGCCGCATTGGCATGGCTGGTTACATCACACCTTGCCTGCGCCGCTGCCCGCCATCAAACAATACCGCTGGCAAAAAGAGCATCTGCCGAATCTGACCGGCACGCAAGGCCGGCACTTGCCCGCAGGCCATATTGAAAAGACTGGCGCACGCGCCAAATCTTCCGCCGACTACCAACCCTGGACACCGCAATAATGCGTGCTGCACCCCTTACGCTTGTGGCGCTGTTCGCGCTGGCCGGGTGCAAAGGGGTTGGGCTTTCCAGCTTGGATACGGGGGAGCCATCCAACCCGCCGGGCATTGGCAACCTTGATACCGAAAGCCAAGAAAGCCGTGAGAACCAAAAATGGTTCGATAAATATTACGGCAAAAGCCAAGGCTGGGGTTGGGAGACACCCAAAGACAAAGACGAGAATTGCAGCTTCTGGAGCACCTGCGACGACGATAAGCCGAAAGACGATGCTGCCGCCCCGGCTGATAATTGCAGCTTCTATGGCAATTGCAAAGACGATGCACCCAAGTCGGAGGATGCGCCTGCAGCCGATAATTGCAGCTTCTATGGCACCTGCGAAAAGAAAGAGTCGGGTGGCGGGTGGTGGTAACCGCGCACGCGGTATATCGTGGCTTATGTTGCGCTGCACTACTACCATTTGTGCAAGCCCGCTATTTACGCTATGCATAGCAGCATGATGATGCAGGCACGAAACCTCATGCTCCTCACCGTACTGGCATTGACCAGTGCATGCAGCATGATGGAAGAATCCTCGCACGCGTCGCTGCAAGAACGCGGCGACTGGTTCGAGTACGCCTACTATTCCAGCGAAGCGACCCTTGCTCAGGACGGTATGCAGCGTTCGAGCGGCGCAAGCAAAGTGCGCTCCAAACTTTACTAATCATCCCCAACCGATGCAGGCACTATCGCTGTAGCGTTGCATCGCGTGCATGCGCATGCTATCACGCTCGCAATTTCACACGAGGATGTTATGGCCAATAATGCAATTGAAACGGTGATGGGCGCAGTCGTGCTCGCCGTGGCTGGTGGGTTTTTATATTTCGCGTATGATAATAGTAGCGTGAAACAGATTGACGGCTATGCCATCAAAGCCGATTTTACCAACGTGGCGGGCATCAGTATTGGCTCGGATGTGCGGCTGGGGGGCATTAAGATCGGTGTGGTGGAAGGCTTGCGCCTTGATCCACAATCGTATCAGGCCGAAGCCATTCTGCGCGTACAGGACACGGTGAAACTGCCGAAAGATTCCTCGGCGGCGATTCAATCCACCGGCCTGATCGGCGATAAATTCATCGCGGTTGAGCCGGGTGGTGAGGAAGCCATGCTGAAAGACGGCGATGCGATCGAGCTGACGCAGTCTTCGGTGAGTATTGAAGAGATGATCGGCAAATTCGTCTTCTCTGGCGGTGGTGCTGATCAAGGCGGCGAGGCCGAGGGTGAGGCAGCCGCGGATGCCGATCCCGTATTATCGACTGGGCTTGAATAGACCCTGTGCGCCGCACATTCGCTACATGCATGGCGTTAGCCACTGCCTGCATCACGCTTTCGCAAGCGGTGGCGCAGCAGCAGGGCGGCGTCTACACCACCAAGCAAGCTCCAGCGAACGGGAGTGCTTCTGGTCTGCCATGGTTACAGGCCCCCGCAACACCGGCAGGCAACGCGGCGCCGGGTGCGGCCTTGGCGCCGGGTAAATTTCCTTCCCAATACATGCCATTCCAGCGCGCCACGCCGTATGGTGCGCAGGCGGTGCCCGCCCCATTGCCAATGGAGCGTTCGGTGCCGGTCGAGAATATCGACGGGATTGAAGTGACCGAGCCTGCGGCTCCGGCGCCTGCCGTGCTGGAAGCCGACCCCGTGAAGGAAGACCCCGCCGCACCGACCGAGTTGACCGCACCCATGTTCGATGCGAAGGCCGACACCAAAACCCCCCGCACCATAACCTTGCGGGTGCTGAATAAAGTGACCGCGCGCGCCGAAGAGCTAAAGGCCCAACCGGGCGAAGTGCTGAAATTTGGTCGCTTGGAAATTACCGCCGGACAGTGCTATCGCTCAGCGCCGAACAGCCTGCCGGATGCGGTGGCGCTGCTGAGCATTCACGAAACCCTACCGCAGCAAAAGCGCCCCAAATTGCTGTTTCATGGCTGGATGTATGCGACCACCCCATCGCTTACCGCGCTGGAGCATCCGATCTATGACGTGACGATGGTGGATTGCGCCCTGCGCCAACCCGCCCCGGCGGATGCAGCCGAGAATCCCAAGAAAACTGTCAAAAAAGCGCCCTAGTCCAACGCGCGCCACCGCCGAATATTCACGCAACTGTCACATTTCTGGGCGGTGGTTTTTGGTATCTTTAGGGTAAGGAGATTAAAGTATGCCAACAAACGCACGCGTCGATGCTTGGGCAGCCCAGTTAAATTTTGCTGGGCTTGAGCGCAAACACGGCCTGCCCGCCGGCGTACTGACGAATCTTGTTTTCCAAGAATCAAAGGGCAATGAAAACGCTGTTGGTCCGCAAACGAAGTACGGCAAAGCCAAAGGCTTGTGCCAAATCCTCGATACGACAGCGAAAGAGTTGAAGTGCGACCCCATGGATCCGGCCAGTGCCATCCAAGGTGCGGCGCGCTACCTTGAAGATCTTAAAGATATGTTTGGTGGCGATATGGATAAAGCCATCGCTGCCTATAACTGGGGCCCGGGCAATATGCGCCGCGCCGTGCGCGAGCATGGTGCAAACTGGCGTAATGCTCTGCCCAAAGAAACGCGCGATTATTTGCGCATTGTTGGTGGTGGCATTGGCAGCACCTACGAGCAGCGTGCGGCAAGTGGTGAGGCCACCGAGGAAGACCGCGAAGCTGAGGATCAACGTCGGCGCGGGCGCCTCAATCAATACGGCTTTGGCGATGCGGCGGCGAACATGGCGCCGGATGATCTGCTTGGCCAAATGTTCTTCGCGCTGATTTCGATGGCGATTGAAAAGGCCATGGAACGTTCTGGCCAAATGCAAGAGGAAGCAGCACCCGCCACGCCTGCACCGACCAACGTTCCCGATGGTACGGCGGTTAGCCCGTCTGCGGCACCCGCCCCATCCGTTGCCAATCGTGACGCGGCACAGGCTCGCGTTCCGGCGTAAGCCGCCGCACTTCAAAAAATATGTGGATGAGATGCGCCCATGCTTGCGGGCAGGGGCAGTGTTTGCTACGCCTGAAGGCATAAAAAACGCGTAAAAAATTTCGGCAAGTCGAATCTCCTTCCACCGCGCATTTCCATCGTGAAATGCACCTAAAAGGCTTGCCATGCGATTGACGCGACTGATCACCCACGAAAACGAATCGCCCTATGCGGGCCTGCGCTGGAAAACGGTGGATGTGGAAGTCTGCCACGCCGATGCGGATCAGCGCGTCTGCCTGACCGATATTGAGGTGCCCGCGCATTGGAGCATGCAGGCCGCGCAAACCTTCGTGCGTTATTACGTGCGCCGTGCCGGTGTGCCTGCCAAGTTGCTGCCCGTACGCGAAGAGGGCGTGCCGGAATTTCTGTGGCGCCATGTGCCAGATATCGCGGCGCTTGCCACCCTCACGCCCGATCAGCGCTACGGCCACGAAACGTCGGCCAAGCAAGTATTCTACCGCATGGCCGGTATGTGGACCTATGGCGGCTGGAAAGCCGGCTATTTCGATACCGCTGCCGACGCGCAAACCTTCTACGACGAGATGTGCGCGCTGCTGGCGCGGCAGGTGCTGGCACCCAATTCGCCGCAATGGTTCAATGCGGGCCTGCACTGGGCCTATGGGTTCCAAGGGCCGGCGCAGGGCCATTTCTATGGCGATCATGAAACCGGGCGGCTGAAGCGTTCCATGAACGCCTACGAACACCCGCAATTGCATGCCTGCTTCTTGCATTCGGTGAAGGATGATCTCGTCAACGAAGGCGGCATCATGCATCTGTTCGAGCGCGAGGCGCGCGTGTTCAAATATGGCTCGGGCGCGGGGGCGAATATGAGCGCCATTCGCGGTGCCGGCGAGATGCTCTCCAGCGGTGCGACCTCGCAGGGGCTGATGCGGTTTTTAAGCGTGGGTGACAAAGCAGCGGGGGCCATTCACGCGGGCGGGCTGCCGCGCCGTGCGGGCAAAATGGTGGTGCTCGACATCGACCATCCGGATGTGATGGCGTTCATTCGCTGGAAGGGCGAGGAGCAATACAAGATCGCCGCGCTGATCACCGGTGCGCGCGTGATGCGCAAACACCTCACCGCCGTGATGAGCGCCACCGCCAGCATGGAAGGGCCCACGCGTTTTGCGCCCGCCAGCAACCCGGCGTTAGCACAAGCGATTGCCCGTGCCCGCCGCGCGATGATTCCCGAACGCGCGATTGAACGCGTGATCGCCTATGCGCGCCAGGGCTTCACCGACATGCATATCCCGCTTTATTCCGCAGCGGACGGGTCGGATCTGTTCTTCACCGTGGCCGCGCACCAGACGCGGCAGGCCGTGCGCCTGTCGGATCGCTTCATGGAGGCGGTGCAGGACAAAGAACAATTCGCCACGCGCCAGCGCACCAATGGTGATGTGGCCGCGCGCGAAGCCGCTGCCAGCATGATGGAAGAACTGGCCCACGCGGTGTGGGCCACGGGCGAGCCAACCATTCAGTTCGCCGATCGCATCGCCGCGCTCAATCCATGCCCGGCGACCGGGCCGGTGCGTGCTTCGACCCCGGCGTCGGAATATCTGTTCCTCGACGATACGGCCTGCCCCTTGGCAGCGATCAACCTGCTCGCCTGCGCCGATGCAAAAGGCCGCATGGATGTAGCGATGTTCAGCCATGTCGTGCGGCTTGCCACCATCATGCTCGATATTTCCGTGGGCATGGCGCAGTACCCCTCGCGCGAGATGGCCAAGCGCACGCTGGCGACGCGGCCCATTGGGCTGGGCCTGGCCAATGTGGCTGGCTTGCTGATGCGTTTGGGCCTTGCCTATGACAGCGACGAAGGCCGCGCTACCGTGGCGCAAGTGTTCGCATTGCTGACTGGCGAGGCGGCCAACAGCTCGGCCGATCTGGCGCGTGAGTTGGGTTCGTTCGGCGAATACGCTGCTAACCGCACCACCGTGCTGGAACTGATTCGTAACCGCCGCGAAGCGCTGGCAGCCCATCAGCCGCCACAGCGTGAACTGGCCGAGGTGACCACCCGCCTGTGGGAGATGGCACTGATTAAAGCCGAGGCCTATGGCCTTCGTAACGCTCAGCTTTCCTGCGTGCCACCCACCAGCACCATCGCCCGCGTGATGGATTGCGACACGCTGGGCTTGGCCCCGGTGGCTAGCCTGGTGCGCGTTGTCGCGGCTGACAAACACAGCCCGGCCAAGCAGCTGAGCGCGAATGCGGCCTATGCGTTGCAGGGCATGGGGCTGAGCGCCACGCAGCACGAGGAAGTGGTACGCCATCTCTGCGGCCATGCGTCGCTTGCGGCAGCCCCCCACATTAACCATGCAAGCCTTGCCCGCCATGGCTTTGCGCCTGCGCAGCTGCAAGCAATCGATGCAGCGCTATTGGGGGCGGTAGATATTCATGCCGCGTTCGACCCCTGGGTGCTGGGCGAGCGGTTCTGCCGCGAAACGCTGCGTATGTCGCAATCGGAAATGTACGATGCGCGCTTCAGCATTCTCGCCCATCTTGGGTTCACGCAGGAAGAAATCGCCGCGGCCAATGCCTATGCGTGCGGCCACGCCGATGTAAGCGGCGCGCCGCATCTGCGCCCCGAGCAGGCGCGTGCGCTCAGCCAGCCCACGCCTGAGGCGCAGCTGCGCATGCTGGCGGTGGTGCAGCCCTTCATTACCGGCGGTATTGCCCACACGCTGCAACTGCCAAGCAGTGCCACGGTGGAGCATTGCGAAGCCTTGATCTGGCAAGCATGGCGCGCAGGACTGACTTCGGTCTCCTTCCTGCGCGACGGTTGCGCGGTCTATCAGGATGTGGCGGCCGACGCTGAAATGGAAGCCGATGCGCCCGAGCCGCTGATGTTCCGTGAGGCGGTGGCGAGCTTCTCGGGCGGTGTGTCCGAAGTGGCGGCCGCGCTGGCGCAACGCTTCTTGAGCAGCAAGCGCGAATTGCCGCTGCGTCGTCACGGCTTTACCCAGAAAACCGAGATTGGCGGGCAGACAGTCTATCTGCGCACGGGCGAATACACCGAAGGTACGCTGGGCGAGGTGATGCTGGATCTGCCGCAGGAAGCAAAACTTACCCGCGCGCTGGCGCAGCATTTCGCACGGGCGCTTTCGCTGGGGCTGCAGCATGGGGTGCCGCTAACGGCATTTGTTGAGGCGTTTGCCAACCCCGGTACCGCGCGTGATGCGCTGGCTACCGAGCTGGCCGAGGAAACCCACGCCGTGATCGATTACCTGTTTGCAGAGCTTGCGCAAGTCTATCTGACCGACGAGGAAGACGCCACGCCGCACGCGCGTGTGGTGCCGCTAAAGGCCCCGGCGAAAACGGCGAAAGCCTAGCGTTTTTTGCGCGCCAGCGGATGGTGTTTCGCCACGGTTTTTTGCAGCCGTGTGTTGGCCACGTGGGTGTAGATCTGCGTCGTGCCAATATCCACATGGCCTAGTAATTCCTGGATCACACGCAGATCGGCACCGCCTTCCAGCAGATGCGTAGCGAAGGAATGACGTAACGTGTGTGGCGAGCAGCGTGCGGGATCGATGTTCGCATCCAGACAAAGCTGCTTGAGCATTTGCCCAAAACGCTGCCGTGTAAGATGCCCCGTTTTGCCGCTGGAAGGAAACAGCCAGTGCGAATCGCGGTGGCTTGGAATAAATTGCTCGCGCAGGCTGAGATACCGCTCCAGCGCGGCCAAAGCGCTGGCATGCAGTGGCACGATGCGGTCCTTGCTGCCTTTGCCGCGTACCATGAAATAGGGCGCGATCTCGCTGCGTTTTTTCGGGTTGCGTTGGATATGCGCCATGGTGAGCGTGACCAGCTCGCTGACCCGCATGCCGGAGGCATAGATCAACTCCATGAGCGCGCAAAGCCGCACGCCTTCGGCGGAACCATCGGCATGGGCCAACTGCACCAGTGCCGCCACTTCGGCTTTGCTGAGTACGTTGGGCAAATGCCGGGTGCGCCGTGGGCTGCTGGTGAGCAGCACCGGGTTATCGGTACGGATTTTCTCGTTGATGAGGAACTTGAACCACTGGCTTAACGCGGAACGACGGCGTGCCAGCGTCGAGGCGGCCATGCCACGTTGCGTGAGGCTGGCCAGATATTCAGTGATCGCATGGTGGGAGAGGGTTTCCATCGCCAGCTTCTGGTGCGCGGCGAAGGAAAAAAAATCATCGAGGTCACTGCGGTACGAGCTGAGCGTAGCGAATGAGGCGCCGCGCGTGGCGATCAGCATCTCCAAAAATGACTCACGCCACCCCACCCAGAGGGGCGAGATGGCGTGCGTGTTCGTCATAATGACGCCGAATGTACGGCTACTGGGCAGCAGCCGGGGCAGCCGGTGCTTCTGCAGCGGCCGGAGCTTCTGCGGCCGGGGCAGCAGGTGCATCAACAGCCGGAGTCTCAGCAGCCGGAGCTTCAGCAGCAGCCGGGGCGGCAGGCGCATCGATAGCCGGAGTCTCTGCAGCGGCCGGAGCTTCAGCAGCAGCCGGTGCAGCAGCGTCAGCCGCAGGGGCTGCGGCTTCCGGAGCGGTCGCTTCAACGGCGACGGGTTCCGATACGGCTTCGGTGGTGGCTTCCTTGTTGGAGGTCACCGCCACAGCCACGGCAGCAGCCACAGCCACAACGGCACCGATGATAATGATTTTCTTGTTGTTCGAAGAGGTAGTCATAAAGCCTCACATTGCGTGGGTTGGGGTTGAATTCTTTGGCAAAGCCGGTATTTCTTGTGAACCTGAAATTGAGAAACGTCAACCGTTTGCCATGCACCCCACCGAAACCTATGCTGAAATTCCTCTAAGTAGCCTGAAAAAAGGCGCGGTGTGGCGCACGCGTCCGATCGTGCTGGTGGGGCTAATGGGTGTGGGTAAGTCGACCATTGGGCGACGGCTGGCAAAAAAAATCGGCTGGCATTTTGTGGATTCCGACGAGGAGATCGAGCTGGCCGCAGGCTGCAGCGTGGCGGATATTTTCAGCATGCATGGCGAGGCGATTTTCCGTGATCTCGAAAAACGCGTGATTGCGCGGCTGGTGTCCGATACACCATTGGTGCTGGCAACCGGCGGAGGCGCTTGGATGCAAGAGCCGGTGCGCGATATTATTAAGCAGAAAGCCACCTCGGTCTGGCTGCGCGCGGACCTTGACGTGCTGATGGACCGGGTGAGCAAGCGCAACCACCGACCGCTGCTGGAAAAAGGCGACAAGCGCAGTATCATGCGCACGCTGATGGACGAGCGTTATCCGGTGTATGCCAGCGCTGATCTGGTGGTCGATTCAAATCATGGCCCGCATGAGCGTGTGGTCGATATGGTGCTGCAGGCACTGGAAAGTTCGGAGGCCTGATCCATGGTCGCGTTGCAATCCCTTCCCGTGGCGCTTGGTGCGCGCAGCTACGAGATCCTCGTCGGCACCGGGCTGCTCGCGCGTGCGGGCGAACTGCTGGCCCCGCATCTGCCGGGCAAGCGTGCCATCATCGTGACCGATACGAATGTGGCCGTGCGTTATGCCGCCACGCTGAGCGAGGCGCTGCAGGCCGCCGGCATCCGCTGCGAGCGCGTGGTGGTGAACCCCGGCGAGGCTAGCAAATCCTTCGCGGTGTTCGAACAGGTGGCCGAACAAATCTTGGCCATGCAGCCCGATCGCAAAACCGCGCTGATCGCGCTGGGTGGCGGGGTAGTGGGCGACCTGACCGGCTTTGTGGCCAGCAGCTTGCTGCGCGGCGTGCCATTCCTTCAGGTGCCGACCACGCTGCTCGCGCAGGTAGATTCCTCGGTGGGTGGCAAAACCGCGATCAACACCCGGGCGGGCAAAAACCTGCTGGGCAGTTTCTACCAGCCCGGCATGGTGCTGATTGACCTCGATACGCTGAAAACCTTGCCCCCGCGCGAGATGCGGGCGGGCTATGCCGAAATCATCAAATACGGGCTCATTGCGGATGCCGAGTTTTACCATTGGTGCCTGCAGAACGCCGCGGCATTGTTATCGGGCGATGTCGCGGCCTTGCAGCATGCCGTGCTGAAAAGCTGCAGCATGAAAGCCGCGATCGTGGCCGAGGATGAGCGCGAGGCGGATCGCCGGGCGCTACTGAATTTCGGCCACACGTTCGGCCATGCGCTGGAGGCCGAAACGGGCTACAGTGATCGGCTGCTGCATGGCGAAGCGGTCGCGATGGGGATGGTGTTGGCCTGCCAGCTTTCGGCGCGCATGGGCGGGGTTGATGGCAACGTGGCCGCGGCGCTGGCTGAACATTTTACCCAGCTTGGCATGCCTGCGCGGCTGCAGGATATCGAAGCGGATTGGACGGTTGAAACCATTGCCCGCCATTTCGCCAGCGACAAAAAAACCGAAAGCGGCGCACTGACCTTCATTGTGCTGGATGCCATCGGCAAAGCCCGGGTGGCCAAGCAGGTAGAACCAGCCCTCGCGCGCGCTACCTTACAGGATGCAGGAGCTGCCGCATGATGGCCGATGAAAGCATGACGCTGGAATTGATCGTGATTGGCGCGTTGGTCATCATCGCTGCGATCTATTCGATGGCCGAGACAGCGCTGACTGGTGTGAACCGCGCGCGGATTTTTGCACTGGCACAGGAAGGCAACAAGCGCGCCGTGCTGGTGAACAAGCTGCGCGACAAAAAAGACCAGCTGATCGGCACGATTCTGTTGGGCAATACCTTCGTCAACAGCGCCAGCGCCGCGATGATCACGGTGCTTAGCATCCGCCTGTTTGGCAATGAATATGGTCCGCTTGTCGCAGCATTCATCACTACCATTCTGTTACTGGTATTCACCGAGATCCTACCTAAAACAGTCGCGATTTATAATTCCGAACGCTGCGCGCTTTGGCTCGCACCCTTTCTTAACCTGTCGATGAAGCTGCTCTCGCCCATGACGGCGCTGATCCAATGGATCGTGCGCATGGTGCTGCGGGTGTTCGGCATTGATTTGAATAAGGTCGAGGAGATCAATACCGCCAGCGACGCGATTCGAGGCACCATTGCGCTGCACCACCATGAAGGCGAGGTGGATCGTGAAGACCGCAACATGCTGGGCGGCATTCTGGACCTGAATGAGCTGAGCGTGAGTGAAGTGATGACCCACCGCAGCAAGGTAGAGACGATCGATCTGGGCCTTGAGCCAGAGGCCATGATCTCGGCAGTGATTGCGAGTTCCCACAGCCGTATTCCACTCTGGAAGGACAATCCCGAGAATATCGTCGGTATCCTGCACCAGAAGGATTTGTTCCGCCTGCTGCGCCAGCAGAAGATCGGTATCACGCGCGAGATGATTCGCCGCTGCGCGCAGAAGCCCTGGTTTGTGCCTGAATCCACCACGCTGGATGACCAGCTGACGGCGTTTCGCACCAAGCGGAAGCATTTCGCCTGCGTGGTCGATGAATATGGTGCGTGGCTTGGCATCCTGACGCTGGAAGACATCATCGAAGAGATCGTCGGCGAAATCGACGACGAGCACGACCCGCTGGCCATGGCGGAGATCATTCCCTTCGGCGAAAAGGCCTATCGCGTGGCGGGTACGGTGACAATTCGTGATATTAACCGCCAGTTGGATTGGGACTTGCCCGATGAGCACGCCACCACCGTGGCCGGACTGGTGCTGCACGAAGCACGGGTGATCCCCGATAAGGGCGCGAGCTTTGAATTCTATGGCTACCGCTACACGGTGGAAGACAAACGCGCCAACCAGATCACGCAGCTGCTGATCGAAAAACTCGACGATGCGTTCGATGATGCGCAGGAGTAGGGATGAGTGGTGAGTGGTGAGTGGTGAGGAGCATGCCCTTGCCATGATCTCTCTCAAAACCCTCTCCCTGGAGGGAGAGGGATGCACAGGCTTAGGCCTGTGGCCTAAGCCGCAGCTGGGTGAGGGGGTAACGTGACAAAACAACGCTGGGTCATATCATGAGTGCCGCACCCTACATCATTGAGTTCATTCCCCAGGGGCGCTTCGTCAAAGTCAGCGCAGTGGACCCGCAAACCGGTACCGAAGCAGTCATTGTGGGCGATGCCCGGCTACGCCAGGAAACCCTCGCCGCCCAAGCGGTTAAGAAGCTGGAATTTCTGCTGAATAAGTCTCACTAGCTTGCATCTTTCGTTGCGCTGAAGCGCCCCCATCTTCATGAAATGTTCATAATTCCGCCGTAATGTGTGAGGTATAATGCAAATATAAGATTCTAAAAGTGTGACATTATACAGCAGGCAAGGGTGTTTCCATGACTAAACGCTTTACTTCCGTTGATAGTAGCAAAATTCCGGCCTTGGATAAGGCAATGCGCGAATACTTCGAGGCGGAATACAAGTTTGCGCGTGCGGCTTACGCTGACAAAGGGTTTGATTTGAGTGAGGGGCGTAAGGTTCTGCCGCTCGCACAGGAAACAAAACTTCGTGAGCGGGTCGAAGCACTAGGCGCGCATATTGATGAAGCGTGGTTTAGTACTAGTCGCAGCATTACGGAGCATTTGCGCGAAGAAGCACGCGCGCTCGGCAAGGAGCATGTGCGTGGTGGGGTGGATGCTCAGAAGGGTCTACGCATAGCGCAAACTGTTTACACCAAAACTGCCAGTTTTGAAGCGATTGCAACAGTAGATGATTATAACCCAAGCCTCCGTGGTGGTGGTAAAGAATATAGCCACGCAGAATTGCTTACAGCCGCGCGCACGGGGCAGTTACCTGCGCAAGAGGTTCAGCGCACTTCGGCACCTGTGAAGAAACCTGCTCCCGAAGCGAAGGTAAGCCCGCAAGAGGAGGCAAAAAACAATGCCGCATGGGCCGCCGCTTTAAACGTAACCCCTGAGCAGTTTGCTGAGGCTAAGGCGGCTGTATCAGGCCAAGCAAAACCTGCCACAAGTAGTGCCAGTCAGAGTAAGCAACCCGCTGCTAAAGCTACGCCCGCTGCTTCAGGTGCAAAACCCGCGGCGGCTCCTGCTGCCTCTTCTGCTGCGCCTGTGGCGGATGCAAGCGACTCTCCCACACCTGCACCAGTCCTCGACCGCACGGGTACCTACGAGCGTATTGACCCCGCCATTCAGTTGAAACTGGAGCAGCTGGGCCACAGCACCGGCACACGTAATACCAAGAAATTTAATGCCAAGGGTGAACAGGCCGCACTGGATGGGCTACTGGGACCTAAAACGAAGAGTGCCCTGAAAACTGTACTGGGGCGTGATATCACGTTCCCCCTAAATGAAACGGTATTGGCCGAGCTGAACACCAAACTGACCGAGCAACTTGCTGCCCGCCAGCAACAAGGGCAGGGCGGTACGCAGGTGGCCCAGAAAGATTCAGGCCAATCAAGTGAGGCGACCAAAACGCAGCCCGCAGATGGTGCGAGTAGCCTTCCCGGTGTTAGCGCAGAGGTGAAAGCGCAGGTCGCCGCCGCTCTGGCAGCGAACACGCAAGATCAGACTGACAATAACTACACAGGCTATACAACGCAGGATGCGCTGCCCGGTATGTTCACGCAACTCACTGGCCAAAAGCTTAGTCAGCAGCAAATTAGCCGGATGACCATGAAAGATGGTATTATTCATAGCGAGGATATTTTGCAGCTCGAAAAGGCATTGAATCGCGTACGTGGTGATGCTCCGGCGATGGTAGAAGATGGTAAGTGGGACGCCCGCTTAACGCAGCTTGCGCAGGCAGAAGGCATGAAAACTTTCATCGGTGCCGTGTTCAACCCAACCCAGGTCGCGGATAACGCTGCACCTAGCTCAACCCCCGGTACAGGCGGCGGTGGGCGCCAGATGGGCAGTTAGTGCACCCCAAACCAAAAGAGAAAAGGTGCCCTTGCGGCACCTTTTTTTATGTTTCGCCATAGGCTTATGGGCGATTTCTTACTGCTTGCCTGAGCGGGCGTGGGCTGCTAGGCCTTTGCCTTTGCCGCATATCACCTATGCGCCATGATCACGAAACCACATCGCTGAGGGATGCATGTTCCAGAACCTGTTCGCGAAAAAATCCGTCGCGCAAATCCAAACCGAAGCCAAATCCGGCACGCTCAAGCGCACGCTGGGCAAATGGAATCTGGTAAGCCTTGGCATTGGCTGCATTATTGGGGCAGGCATTTTCGTGATGACGGGTACTGCCGCCGCCAACCATGCCGGCCCCGCACTGGTGATGAGCTTCATTTTTACCGGCATTGCCTGCGCGTTTGTGGGGCTGTGCTACGCGGAGCTGGCCTCGGTGCTGCCCATTTCCGGCTCGGCCTATACCTATGCCTACGCCACGCTCGGCGAGGTGCTGGCTTGGATCATGGGCTGGCTGCTGGTGCTGGAATATGGCGTGGCCGCCAGCACCGTGGCGGTCGGCTGGTCCGGCTATATCAATAGTTTCCTCCTCAGTTTCGGGGTGGTGATTCCGCCGGAGCTGACGGTAGCCACCAACCAGCCCGTGATGGTGACGGATGTGTACCACCCCATGTTCGAAGCGATGGGCTATGCGTTCAACGAAAAAGGCCAATTGCTCATGAGTGCCGGTGGCGAGCTGGTGCGCGGGCTGTTCAACCTGCCTGCCACGGTGGGCATTGGGCTGGTCACGGCACTGCTGATCATCGGCGTGAGCGAATCGGCCAAGGTCAATAATTTTATCGTGTTCGTAAAGGTCGCGGTGGTGGTGCTGTTCGTGGCCATTGGCCTGTTCTATGTGGACCCGGCGAACTGGCAGCCCTTTATCCCCGAGAATACCGGCCCCGGCCAATTCGGCTGGGATGGGATCTTCCGCGCTGCCTCGATTATTTTCTTCGCCTATGTGGGGTTTGAGGCCGTCTCCACTGCCGCGCAGGAAGCCAAGGACCCACAGAAAGATATGCCGTTCGGCATTCTCGGCTCACTGCTCGTTTGCACGCTGCTCTATATCGGTGTCAGCGCGGTGATGACTGGCGTGGTGCCGTACCAGCAACTCGCTGTGGCCGACCCGATGGCGGTCGCCGTCGATAAAATTGGGCTGGGCTGGTTCAGCTTCCTCATCAAGGTCGGCGCGATCATGGGCCTGTCCTCGGTGATGATGGTGCTGATCTACGGTCAGACCCGCATTTTCTATGTGATGAGCGCCGATGGGTTGATGCCCGCCGCCTTCTCGAAGGTGCATAAGAAGTTCCAAACGCCGCACATCAACACCCTGATCGTGGGGGCGGTGGTGGCCGTGGCGGCAGGGGTCACCCCCATTACCCTGCTGGGTGATCTGGTCAGCCTCGGCACGTTGATGGCGTTTATTATTGTCTGCTTCAGCGTGCTGTACCTGCGCAAAACGCAGCCGGGCCTGCCGCGTCCGTTCCGCACGCCGGGGGCGCCCATCACGCCGCTGCTCGGCATGGCCACCTGCGGCTACCTGGTGTTCTCGATCTTCTTCGGGACGGATAAATCGGGCAGCATCGTCCTCACCGAAAGCGGGGCGCATGTGCTGGGCTTAACGGGGCCGTACATGCTTGTTGGGGCGCTGATCTACGTGGTATATGGCGTGCGCAAAAGTAAGCTGCGCCACGGCGAAGCAGCGGTGATTGACCCCGCCTTTGCCGCCAAGCCGCACGAGAAACAGGTCGATTAAAAACGCTTGTATGTTGCCGGGGTGGGCGATAGAACCTGCCCCGCGCATTCCATGCCCTCATGGGCCGCTTTAGCTCAGCTGGTAGAGCACCTCATTCGTAATGAGGGGGTCGTAGGTTCGAATCCTATAAGCGGCACCATTCCTTTTTATTTACGACGCCATTTCTCGAACGCACCCGTGGAAAGCACCACGCCGAAGCTGGCGAGTGCGATGCCCAGCCATTCCAGCTTCATGGGGTATTCCTGCATCAGCGGCATGGCACCCAGCGTGGCGATCACGGGAATAAGTGGCAGGAAGGCGCTGCTGGTGGTGGCGCCCAGCAACGCCACGGCGCGGTTATAGCACAGCAGCGCAAACACGCTGTTCAGCACGCCTTGATAGAGTGCCTGAAAGATCGCCTGCGGTGCATTCTCGGGCGTGATGCCGTGCGGCAGGAATAACAGGTAGATGGGCAGGAAAATCGCCCCCGACCAGAAGCAAACGGCGGCGGTCACATGCAGCGCATCAAGCTTCCAGTGGCGCACCAGCAATGCATAGACCGCCCACATGGAGCCACCCGCAAAGAACAGCGCATGGCCGCGATGGATATGCGCATAGATCTCGCCGGCCGGGTTGGCGGCCAGCAGGCAGCCAATGCCGCTGAGGCTGATGGCGATACCAAGGAGGCGTAGGGCAGTGGTGCGCTCGCGAAGCAGCAGAAGCCCGCCGAGGGACGTCATGATGAGCATGCCGGTGTTGATCAGGCCCGCATGCGACACGGGCGCAAAGCGCATGCCGTAGATGGTGAGGCTGTTATAGGTCGCGCCCATCAGGCAGGCGAGCAGCAGCCCACTCCAGATGCCCCACGGCCCCACGCGCAGGCCGCGCTTAAGCACCACCGGCAGCATCACCAGCCCAGCCGTGCCAAAGCGCAGGGCGGTGAGGTCGAACGCGCTGAGCGTGCCGCGTACGCTATGGCTGGAAAATAACATCCAGCCGCTCCAGACCAGCACAGAGAACAGCACCAGCGCCACCCCCTTCACGGGAAGTTTTGGTTGGGTGGCGGTGGGGTTGGTAGAATGCATATCGAAGCTGTGCGGTAGGCTTGCATAAAATGCAAATGCGACAGCGGCGCGGTTTGGGAAACAGTTTGTGCTTTGCATATGCAGCAGGGGGGTGGTTGCATCGCAGCACGGGCCGCTTACCTGTGAAGCATGATTCAGCGAAAGGACCGTGCCATGACCCAGCGTGCATTACAGAACAAGGTTGCCCTCGTCACCGGAGGCTCGCGCGGCATTGGCGCGGCGATTGCCCGGGCCCTCGCGTTCGATGGGGCAGCCGTGGCCATCACCTATGGCACATCGAAAGCAGCGGCAGAGGCGCTGGTGGCGGAGATCACCAACGCAGGCGGCAAAGCCCGCGCCTATGCGGCGGATGCCACGGAGGTGGCGCTGCTGCCAGCGCTGGCGGCGCAGGTGAAGGCGGATTTCGGCCGCATCGATATGCTGGTGAACAATGCTGGCGTGTTCGATGGGCTTGGCCTCATTGGCGCGATCGATGCGGAGGCGTATGCCAAGGTGCGGCAGGTGAATATGGATGCGGTGTTCGCACTCACCAACGCGGTAGTCCCGTTGCTGCCAGAGGGTGGGCGCATCATCAATATCGGTTCGGTGCTGGGCGAACGCGCGGCCAGCCCCGGCATCAGCGTGTATAATGCCAGCAAGTTTGCGGTCAGCGGCTTCACGCGTAGCTGGGCGCAGGATCTGGGGGCGCGCAACATCACGGTAAACGCCGTGCTGCCCGGCCCCATCGCCACCGACATGAACCCCGAAGATGGCGAAGGGGCCGACGAGATGCGCGCCCGCACCGCCATGAAACGCTATGGAAAGCCCGAAGAAGTGGCCGCTGCCGTGGCCTTCCTTGCCAGCCCACAGGCTAGCTACATCACCGGCGCAACGCTGCGGGTGGATGGTGGCTACAACGCATAAATAGAACGTACAGGAGAAACCCATGAGCCGCTTGTTTGAACCCGCCACGTTTGGTGCATTGACCCTGAAAAACCGCATCGTGATGGCCCCGCTGACGCGCAGCCGCGCGGGGGCGGAACGCATTCCCAACGCGCTGATGGCGGAATATTACCAGCAGCGCGCCAGCATGGGGCTGATCATCAGCGAGGCGACCTCCGTCACGCCCATGGGGGTGGGATACGCCGATACGCCGGGCATCTGGTCCGACGCGCAGGTGGAGGGGTGGAAACTGGTGACCAAGGCCGTGCATGAAGCGGGCGGCACCATCGTGCTGCAACTCTGGCATGTGGGCCGCGTTTCCGATCCGATGTTCCTGGATGGGGCGCTGCCGGTTGCGCCCAGTGCCATTCGCCCGGCTGGCCACGTGAGCCTCGTGCGTCCGAAGAAGGAGTTTGTTACCCCCCGCGCGCTGGAGCTGGAAGAAATTCAGGGTGTTATTGATGCGTATCGCACCGGCGCGGAGAACGCTAAAAAAGCCGGGTTCGATGGCGTGGAAATTCACGGCGCGAATGGCTACCTGCTGGATCAATTCCTGCAGGATTCGACCAACCACCGCACCGATGCCTATGGCGGCACGCGCGAGAAACGCGCCCGCCTTGCGCTGGAAGTGACCGATGCAGTGCTGGATGTGTGGGGCGCCGACCGCGTGGGCTATCACATTGCCCCGCGCGCCGATGCGCACGACATGGGCGATTCGGATTTGCCCGGCACGTTCACCTACCTCGCGCGTGAGCTGGGCAAGCGCAAGCTGGCGTTCCTCTGTGCGCGTGAACATCAGGGCGAGGGGCGGCTGGGCGTGCAATTAAAAGACGCGTTCGGGGGCGCGTATATTGCGAATGAAAGCCTGACCAAACCGCTGGCCGAGGCGTTACTCGCACGCGGCGAGGCGGATGCGGTGGCCTTCGGCAAACTGGCGATTGCCAACCCCGATCTGGTGGCGCGCTTTGCGGCTGATGCACCGCTGAACACGCCCAACCCAGAGACGTTCTATGCCGAAGGGCCGGTGGGTTATACGGATTATCCATTCCTCTCCAAAGCCGCGGCTTAGCTTAGCTTTCGATTATTGTCCCAAAATTCATTTGACCGGGGCAGGGGCATTCGGGCATGCTCAGGCGCATGCTTACCCCTTCCATCACGCCCACGCGCCTGCGCTGGCTGTATGTGGATTTTAACAGCTACTTCGCCAGCGTGGAACAACAGCTCCGGCCCGAACTTCGCGGGCGGCCGGTGATCGTTGTGCCGGTGATGAGCGATGCAACGAGCGCGATCGCCGCCAGTTACGAGGCGAAGGCGCTGGGTATCAAGACCAACACGCCGGTGTGGGAGGCCAAGCAGCGTTGCCCCGGTATTGCGCTGGTGCTGGCCAACCACGAACATTACCTCGATTTTCATGAGCGCATTAAAGTGGAAGTGGCGCGGCATATTCCGGTGTCGGTCGTGGCATCCATCGACGAGGTGGCTTGCGAACTGAAAGCGAACGAGGCCGACCCCGATACCGCGCGCGACATTGCCTATGCCATTAAAGACGGGCTGGCGCAGCGCGTGGGCGAATATGTGAAATGTTCGATTGGCATTGCGCCGAGCAAGTACCTCGCCAAGATCGCCACGGATTTGCAAAAGCCGGATGGCCTCACCGTGCTGCAGGCGAAGGATCTGCCGCACCGGCTGATGGGGCTTGCCTTGCGCGACCTGCCGGGGGTTGGGCCCAACATGGAGCGGCGGTTGCACGCGCATGGCATCCCCAGCATGGCGCAGCTTTATGCACGTGATGCAAAACAGCTGCGCGCGGTATGGGGCAACCTGTGGGGCGAGCGCATGTGGTATTACCTGCGCGGGGTGGATCTCCCCGATCAGGAAACCAGCCGCAGCACCATCGGCCATAGTCACGTATTGGCACCGGCGCTTCGGCCACCGGCGGAGGCGTTGTATGTGGCGCGCAGGCTCACGGCCAAGGCCGCGAGCCGCCTGCGGCGCGAGGGGTATTTCGCCAGCCGATTTGCGCTTTCCGTGCGCGTCGAGAACGGCCCGCGCTGGGGCGCGGAAGGCCAGTGTTTTCGCGCGCAGGACAGCGCCACCTTCCTGCAGTTGCTGGAGCTGCTTTGGCAACAGATGCAGCGCGACACGCAGCGCGCACGGCTGAAGAAAATTTCCGTGACGCTGTATGGGCTAAGCCCGGCGCAGCAAGTGCAGCAGCAGGGCGAATTGTTCGACAGCCTGCCGCAGCTGGATTTGCGCGAACGCGCCAAGGCCGAGCAGATCAGCCGCGCCTTGGATGCGCTGAACCGCCGCTACGGGCGCGATACCGTATCACTGGGTATGTTGCCAAGCCAGGGGCGCAGTTTTTCTGGTACCAAGATCGCCTTCACGCGCATTCCCGATAAGAACGAATTTCTGGAATAGCGCGTGTGCTTAC
>Ga0209278_1000605_pt1 | contig 26448 bp, 20 predicted proteins | sample JI81BgreenDNA_FD_187504 | JGI IMG/M metagenome (GOLD analysis project Ga0209278, IMG submission 187504) | Wastewater effluent complex algal communities from Wisconsin, to seasonally profile nutrient transformation and Carbon sequestration -... | ecosystem: Engineered > WWTP > Effluent > Algae...
TGCAGCAGCGGCAGCAGGAACAGGCCGATCAGCACCACGGCCGCCGCGATCCAGGCCATGCGGCGCTTGCCCGGCAGGGCGCCCTCGAGCGAGAAAATCCCGGTCTCGGCGCCGGCATCGGCCGTTTCCACCGCCGGCACCACGCGGGTCGCGGTGATGGCCACGGCATCATCATCCCCGGCCGACAGGGAGAGGCGGAACGGCCCGATGGCGATGGCCGGATTGTCGGCCAGGGCCAGATCGGCGCGGGTGACGAAGCCGCCCGCCAGCTGGAACGGCACCCCGCCACTGGCCTCCACGCTCACCGTGCCGGGGCCGGTGCGCACGATGCGGGCGTGGCGCAGCATCACCGCCAGATCGGCCAACTGGATATCGCAATCGGTGCCGCGCCCGATGCTGATCTCGGCTGTCGTCAGCGTGCGGGTGCGGATGATGTCCCCCCCGTCGGCGCGGCGCGCGATCTGGCGGATGATGAAGCTCATGCCCCGCGCCTCACCAATAAAGGAAGACGGAGAGGATGTGCGCGGCCAGCGCCGCCAGCAGCGCCACCGTGACTGGCACGTGGATGTAGAGCCACAATTCCAACTGCGCCTTCAGGGCGATGTGGCGGCGGGCCTGGGCGAGTGCGGCCTCCTTGCGCTCCAGCAGAAACCGGATCTGTTGCAGCCGCTCGTCCGGCTGGCCGGCGCGCATGGCGGCCAACACCTTGTCGCCCACGGCAGTCAGCGCCCGGGCGTTGCCATCGCCGCTGTAATCACCTGAAAGCCGCTGCCGCAGCGTGCCGGCTATGCCTGTTTCCTCAAGGCTCATCCGCACCAGCGCGGCATCGGCGGCATCCAGCGGTTGCGCAGCGCTGTCCAGCTGCCGGTCCAGCGTGCGGAGGGCCTCCAGCATCTGCGCCTGCGTGACCTCGCCGCGGTTGGCCGAGAGCTTTTCGGGCAGGCTGCGATAGAGGTGAATGCCCCAGAAGCCGGACAGGATGACGATCATCATCAGCAGCCACGCCAGGCTGTGCACGTTCCAGCCCAGCTGCCCGCCGGCGTGCAGCGTGCCGATGACGATCAGGCTCATCCCCAGCCAGACATGCGCGCTGGTCCAGCCCTTGAGGCTGAAAGGCTTCGCGCCAACCACCCGCTTGCGCACCCCCAGCAGCGACAGCCAGACGATCATCACGGCACCCAGCGTGCCCAGCGTGTAGCCCAGCCATGTCCCGCCATTGTGGCCCATGGGATTCGGGGGGACGGGATCGGTGAGGGCATAGACGGCAATCACCAGCAGGCAGAGCGCGGCCGACAGCTTCGCCCAGCGCCCGCCCTTGTGATTGAGGAAGCCTTCGTGCGTCACATCGCGCGGCGCCCGCGTCACGGCCTTGCCGGTCATGATCTTCCTGGCTGGGGCCCGGGTGGCCATCAGCGCTCTTCCCGGCCCATCAGCGCGACACCCAGGAATTGTTCCGGCGACACGCGAATGGCCGCACCCGTGGGGCAGGCGCGCACACAGGCCGGGCCACCCTCCTGCCCCGCGCACATGTCGCACTTGATGGCCTTCCTGGCCTTCTCGGCATAGGCGGGATCGGCCTTCCTGGCCCATTTTGGTGATGGCTCACCGGGGCCGGGGCCCTTGCCGAACAGGAACCAGCCGAGCAGCCACGGCTTCTTCGGCGGCACCTTGTCCATGCGGATCACGCCATAGGGGCAGCCCCGCTGGCAATTGCCGCAGCCGATGCAGGTCTCGTCGATATAGACTTCGCCCGTTGGCCCGCGATGGATGGCATTGGGCGGGCAATCGGCCATGCAGTGCGGATGCTCGCAGTGCCGGCAGCTGGTGGGCACGTGGAGGTGGGCATAGGTGCGCCCGGCCTCGCGATCGAGGCGGGACAGGCCATCGTGCGTGTCGGCGCAGGCCTTCTCGCAATTGTCGCAGCCAACGCAGAGCTTCTCGTCGATCAGCAGCACGTCGGTCGCCTCGCCAACGCCTTGTTCAACAAGGAAATTGGCCACCCCGGTGTAGAGATCGACCACGCCGGAGAAGCTGTCCTTCCTCGATTCGATGAAATTGTTCATCGCCGTGCGGCTGGCCATCTCGGCGCGCAGATTGTCGAGCAGTTGCGGCCGGGCCGCCAGCAGCGCGCGGAACGGTTCGCCGGGGATGCGGATCACGTCGGCCTTCACGGCGGCGCGCACCGTGGCGGTGCGGGGCTTGCCGTCGATCACCGCCATTTCGCCGACATAGCTGCCGGCCGGCACGTAGGACAGGAACACCGGCTTGCCGCCGATGCGCTTTTCCACCACCATCGATCCTGATCGGATGATGAAGATGTCGTCGCCGGTCTCGCCCTCCTTGATGATCGCCTGGCCGGCGCGGATGGTTTCTACCTTCGCCGCCGCGATCACCTCTTCCAGATCGGTTGCGGCAAGGCCTGACTTGAAGATCTGCAGCAGGCTGCGTGTCGTGGTGATGCGGGTGATTTCGCGCGCGGCCGAAGGCGCCTGGCTCATCAGCTTCAAGGCAGCGTTGCGGCTGATCTCGATAAGGATGCAGTCCGTGCCGGCGCGGATGGCGGCGCCGCGCCTGCGGCCGGAGATCAGGCCGACTTCGCCGAAGATGGTGCCGGCGCGCAGCGGCACGGTGATGGATGGGTCGGCCGGGTTCACTTCCACCAGCACTTCGCCCTGCGCGATGCCAAACAGCGAGGATCCGGGGGCATTGCGCTCGAACACCAGTTCGCCGGCGCGATATTGGCGAACGGTCGAATCCAGCATGAACTCGCGCATCTGCAGGCTGCTCATGCCCGACAGGATGGACACGCTGGTCCGCAGATACTCCAGCCAGTCGGCCACGCTGCGGCTGCCCTGAGGGCCATCGGGAAGGCCGGCGAATTTCGCTTCCAGGATGGGTTCATCGGCGGGTTTGAGATCAAGATTGCCGTTGATGAACTCCACCACGTCGTGGCCCTGGTTCATGCAATGCTTGATGAGCGGATAGCCGGCCAGCGCGCCCACCACGAAGATGCCGGGTGCCGTTGATTCGAACGTGGCGGACAATTTGGGGAAGGCGAGCCGGTCGCTGGAGGCGAACGCCACCCCGCACTGCTCCACGAATCCGCGCGGCGGTGCCGAGCCCATGCGGGCGATCACGCGGTCGCACGCGCTGCGCACCTCGCCTTCGGCGGTGTCGAGCGTGATCCAGCCCGGCTCGATGCTGCGGGTCGTGGTTTCGGTCATGATGCTGACGCGCCCGGCATCGCGGGCCGCCATCAGCGCCTTGACGTTGGCATCCTTGGCCTGCGCGAATTCGGCCGATCGGTTGACGATCTTCACCTTGTTGTTCTGGGCCGGATCGGCAGCCAGCCCCAGCGCGTTCTCGATCCCGGCATCGCCGCCGCCGATCACGAAGACATGCTCGTCGGCATATTCGGTCGGGTCGTCCAACTGGTATTGCACGTGGCCGCTGTCGCCGCCGGGGCAGGTCATCAGATTGGGGTTGCCCTGCGTGCCGATGGCCAGGATCACCGTGTCGGCCAATATGGCCTCGCCATTGGCCAGCGTCAGCCGATACGGCGGAGCGAAACGCTGGATTTCCTTCGTTTCCGAGGTGCCATCACGCTTTCGCGTCACGATCTTCATGACCGAGCCGGGGATGGGATCGCCGGTGCCGATGATGGATGTCACCTCGGCCAGATATTTGACGTTCACGCCGGCAGCGGCGGTCTGGTCGTTCCAGGTGCCCAGCACGGTCTCGCGCTTGCCGGCATCGAAATCCAGCGGGGAGCGCAGCACCAGCTGTGATGGCGTGGCCATCACGTGCTTGCCCTTCTGGTATTTGTAGATCGTGTCCGACAGGTGATCCGTCTTCTCGAGCAGCACATGTGAAAGGCCCAGCCGCGCCGCGTGGGCGGCGGCCGACAAGCCGGCCGGCCCCGATCCCACGATGGCGATGCGATACGGCGTCACTATGGCGCTTGCCCCCCGGCCCAAGCCTTCATAGACCTTCGGGCCTAACGAATGAATCCTAGCATCTGGTTACGGTTGGGCTAGAGCAAGACTGCGCCTGAACGGCGATTTCATGCGCGGCCACACAGGAGAGTTCGCCCCCATGCTTGCCGAAATCGGCCATTTCGCCCTTATCCTCGCCCTGCTGGTGGCAACCGCGCAGGCGGTGCTGCCGATGCTGGGCGCAAGCCGCGGCGATGCGGCGCTGATGGCGTTCGGGCGCAGTGCGGCGGGCTTGCAGGCGGTGCTGATCACCATCGCCTTTGCCGCGTTGATGATCCTGTTCGGGCAGGCGGATTTCTCGGTGGCACTGGTCGCCAACCATTCGGCGCTGTCGCAGCCGCTGATGTACCGGCTGGCCGCGACCTGGGGCAATCACGAAGGATCGATGCTGCTGTGGGTGCTGGTGCTGGCCATTTATGGTGCGGGCATCGCGCGCTTTGGCGACAATCTGCGGGCCACGCTGCAGGCGCGCATCCTGTCCATCCAGGCGATGATTTCGGTGGCGTTCCTCGCCTTTGCGCTGTTCACCTCCAACCCGTTCGCGCGCCTCTCCCCGGCGCCGCTGGACGGGGCGGAACTGAACCCGCTGCTGCAGGACCCCGGCCTCGTCTTCCACCCGCCGCTGCTCTATCTCGGCTATGTCGGCTTTTCCGTCACCTTCAGCTTTGCGGTTGCGGCGCTGATGGAAGGCCGTGCCGATCCGGCCTGGGCGCGCTGGATGCGGCCGTGGGTGCTGGCGGCGTGGGTGCCGCTCACCTGCGGGATCACGCTGGGCAGTTTCTGGGCCTATTATGAACTGGGCTGGGGCGGCTGGTGGTTCTGGGATCCGGTGGAAAACGCCAGCTTCATGCCCTGGCTGCTGGGCACGGCGCTGCTGCATTCGGCCATCGTGACGGAAAAGCGCGGCGCGCTGGCCGGCTGGACCATATTGCTCGCCATCCTCGCCTTCTCGCTCAGCCTGATCGGCACCTTCCTCGTGCGCTCCGGCATTCTCACCTCGGTGCATGCCTTTGCCGTTGATCCGGAACGCGGCGTGTTCATCCTGGCCATGATCATCGGCGCCACCGGTGGTGCGCTGGGCCTGTTCGCCCTGCGCGCGCCGCAGATGAAATCGGGCGCGCTGTTCGGCAGCATCAGCCGCGAATCCGGGCTGACGATGAACAACCTCATCCTGATGGCGCTCACCGCCGTGGTGTTCCTGGGCACCTTCTATCCGGTGATCATGGAGGCGGTGAACCCGGCCAACAAGATTTCGGTCGGCCCGCCTTACTACAATCTGGTGTTCGCGCCGCTGTCGGTGCCGCTGCTGCTGCTGGTGACGGTTGGGCCGATGCTGGCGTGGAAGCGCGACGATGCCGACACGGTGGGCAAGAAACTGCTGGCGCCCGCCGCCGTTGCCGTGGCGCTGTTCGCCGGCCTGTCGCTGTGGCTGGGGCTGGACAAGGCGTCGTCTGCCTTCGGGCTGGCGCTGGGCGCCTGGCTGATCCTTGGCGCCGGCCTTGTGCTCGGCAAGCGCTGGTGGGGTGCAAACGGCTTTTCGTGGCGGCTGGTGCGCACCACCCCGGCAGCGACCGTTGGCCTGGCGCTGGCCCATGCCGGCATTGGCGTCACCACGGCGGGCATTTCGGCGATGAGCGGCTTTGCGGCCGAAAAGATCCTGGTGATGCGCCCCGGCGAGACGGCGCAGGCCGGGCCGCTGGCCGTCACCATGGTTGGCGCGGAAGAAGTGCCCGGCCCCAACTACCGTGCGCTCAGGGCGCGGTTCTCCGTCAGGCAGGGCGGCGGCGAGACGCTGCTGGTGTCCGAACGCCGCCTCTACACGGTGTCGGGCAACCAGACGACCGAGGCCGGCATCGGCGTTTCGGTGGCCGGCAACCAGTATGTCGCCATCGGTGACGTGCAATCGGACGCGCGCGGGCAGGGCCTGGTGGTGCGCATCTACTGGCACCCGCTGGTGGGCTGGATCTGGTTTGGCGGGCTGCTGATGGCGATGGGCGGCGCGGCCAGCCTTTCCGATCGGCGCTTCCGCATCGGGGCGCCGCAGGTGCGCGCACCCCTTGCGCCCAATCTGGTTCCGGCCGAATAGGCCCGCGCAATGAACCGCCTGATCTTCATCCTGCCGATCATCGCCTTTGCCGGGCTGGCCGCCTTTCTGGGTTTCGGCCTGACCAAGGACCCGAAGGCCCTGCCCAGCCAGTTGATCGATCGGCCGCTGCCGGAATTCGCCCTGCCGGGCATCGCGGAACAGCCTGACGCGTCGCCGGAACTGGCGGGCTTTGCCAGCGCCAGCTTCAAGGGGGAGCCGCGCCTGCTCAACATCTGGGCAAGCTGGTGTGCGGCCTGCCCGCAGGAACATCCGGTGCTGGAACGCATCGCGGCCGAAGGCTTCCCGGTCTATGGCATCGCCTGGAAGGACAAGCCGGCCGACAGCCGCGCCTGGCTGGTGCGCTATGGCAATCCCTATGCCGGCGTGGCGGCGGACGAACAGGGCCGCACCGCCATCGATCTGGGTGTCACCGGCGTGCCGGAAACCTTCATCATCGACAAGAAGGGCCGGGTTCGCTTCAAGCAGATCGGCCCGATCAGCCCGGAGGTGTGGGAAGGCCAGATCAAGCCGCTGATGCAGCAGCTGAAGGCCGAGGCATGAAGCGCGCGCTTTTCGCTCTTGCGCTGATGATGGCCGCGCCTGCGGTCGCCGTCATGCCCGACGAGATGCTGAACGATCCGGCCCAGGAACAGCGCGCCCGCGCCATCTCCAAGGATCTGCGCTGCGTTGTCTGCCAGAACCAGAGCATCGATGACAGCGACGCGCCACTGGCGCGCGATCTGCGGCTGCTGGTGCGTGAACAGATTTCCCTGGGCAAGACCGATGGGGAAGTGCGCGATTATGTCGTGCAGCGCTATGGCAATTTCGTGCTGCTGAAACCGCCGGTGGAAGGCGACACGCTGCTGCTGTGGGCCGGCCCGTTCGCGGTGCTGCTGCTGGGCGGCCTGGGCCTGTTCGTCTGGCGCCGCCGGGCGCCTGCAATGGGTTCAGGCGCCACGCCGGATGCTGCCCCCCTCTCCGAAGCCGAACGCGCCGAGCTTGACCGGCTCGCCGGGCCTCAGAACTGAGTAGACCATGACGCTCTGGATCATCCTCATCGTGCTGTCGGCCGTGGCCGCGGCATGGCTCACCATCCCGCTGGTGCGCCGGCACGAAGCCCGCGTGGACGCGCGCGCCGCCACCATCGCCGTGCTGAAAGACCAGTTGGCCGATATCGACGTGCAACTGGCAGCGGGCGCCATCCAGCCGCCAGAAGCCGAAGGCATGCGCAACGAGATCCGCCGCCGCCTGCTGGCTGCCGGCCACATTCCGGCGGAACTTGATCGCACCATGGGCCAGAAGGCGCTTTCGGGCGTGGCGCTGGGGCTGGCGGCGATGGTGGCGGTGGCCGCAGCGGCGCTCTATGCCTCGATGGGCCGGCCCGATCTCGCCACCGGGCCGGGAACAGCCTCGCAGGCGGCCGCGCCGGCCCCTGCCCAGGAACAGGCCGCCGCCGGTGAAGTGGCGCAGCTGATTTCGGGCCTTGAACAGAAGATGCAATCCACGCCCGATGATCCGGAAGGCTGGCGGATGCTGGGCTGGAGCTATTTCCAGACTGGCCGCTATGCCGACGCGGTGAAGGCCTATGGCCGTGCCATCGCGCTGAAGCCGGATGGCGAGGGCTATCAATCCGCCTATGGCGAGGCGCTGGTGCAGGAAGCCGGCGGGCAGGTGACCCCGGCTGCTGCCGCCGCCTTCGAAAAGGCCGCCGCGCAGGACGGGGCGGACGCACGCGCCCGCTATTTCCTGGCCGTGCGCAAGGCCGAGCAAGGCGATCGCAAGGGCGCCATCGAGGACATGCTGAAGCTGGTGGCCGATTCCCCGGCCGACGCGCCGTGGCTGCCGCAATTGCGGCAGGCGATCCTGCAGACCGCGCAGGCTGCGGGCATCGACATCAACGCCCGGCTGGAGGCGACGAAGCCGGTTGGCAATGCCAGCGTTCCCGGCGGCGTGCCGGCGCCGGTGGCCGCGGCCGCTGCGGCTGGTGCGGTGGGCCCGCCCGCCCCGGGCGGCGCTGGCGTGATGCCCAGCCCCAGCCGCGACCAGGTTCAGGCCGCGCAGGCCATGACCCCGGCCGACCGGCAGGCGATGATCCGCGGCATGGTGGATGGCCTTGCCGAAAAGCTGAAGGCCAACCCGAAGGATGAAGCCGGCTGGCTTCGGCTGATGCGCGCCCGCCAGGTGCTGGGCGATGCCGCGGCGGCGAAGGCGGCGCGGGATCAGGCACTTGCCGCTTTCGCCGGCGATGCGGCGGCGCAAGGGCGCATCCGCGCCGCTGCAGCCGAGATGGGTCTGTGACAGCAGCCCGCGTTTTCGTGTTGTGCGGCCATCCCGATGCCGGATCGCTGTGCGGCGCGCTGGCGGATCAAGCAGCAGAGACGGCGGCCGCGCGCGGTGCCGAGGTGCGGCAGATGCAGCTTTCCTCGATGGCGTTCGATCCCAACCTGTCGGGCCGCTACAAGACGCGGCAGGAACACGAACCCGATATCATCGCGTTTCTGGACGCGATCCGCTGGTGCGACACCTTCATCCTCGTGCATCCGCTGTGGTGGGGCGCGGCGCCGGCCAAGCTGAAGGGCCTGATCGATCGTGCCTTTCTGCCCGGTATCGCCTTTGCCTATGAAGGGGACGGGCATTTTCCGAAGAAATTGTTCGAAGGCCGCACCGCGCGCGTGCTGATCACGGCCGATACGCCGCCCTGGTATCTGTGGCTGGGCTATCGCAACGGCTGGCTCAATGTGCTGCGCCGGCAGATCCTCGATTTCGTTGGCCTCAAGGTGACGCACATGAAGGTGGTGGGCACCATCCGCGACGCCACGCCGGACCGGATCCAGCAATTCATGGCCGTCGCGCGCAAGCTGGGGCAATGAAGGCCGGCAAGCGAAATCGACTATTGCGATCTGGACTTGGCCAGTCTTCCCGAATAGCTTCAAAACATCATGTTTGCCCGCATCTTCGAGCAGCAGTTCCAGCCGTATCGCGACGGCTATCTTGTTTATCCGTCGCGCAAGGCGGGCGGCAAGTTCGTCACCGCTGCTGAACATGCCACGCTTGTCGATGAATTTCGGCAGCGGACGCGGCCGGTGGCCATCGCCGGCTGGTTCGCCCTGTTCCTGCTCCTCGCGGTTGGCGCGTCATTCCTGTCGCGGACCATCCTGCCAGAGACGCTGCATTGGCTGGCGTCGCTGTTCGTGATGATCCCGGTGGTGGTCTGGAGCCTGCGCAACACCACGACGCCCTTTCGGCTGGTGCGGGGACGGCCCGATGCCGCGCCGCCGCGCACCCCGGCCGAGTGGCGTGCCGTGGGCGCGGCCATGTTCAACTGGTGGCAGATCGGGCTGCTGGCGCTGGTCGGGGTCCTTCAGCTGGCACAGCATGGCGAGGCCGGGCCAGATGCGGCGGCCAGGTGGCTGGGCCTCGCCAGCGGCGTCCTCATGCTGCTTGCCAGCGCCACCCTGGCCATCCGCAAGTGGCGGCACCGCGCCGCTTGAGGTCTTGACCTAATCCGCCAGCAGTTCCGCCAGCAGCGGGTTGGGGAAGCGGCGGCGTTGGGTGATGGCGTGGAAATCCTCGGCCAGGCCGGGGATGGTGAACAGCTCCACCAGCGTGCCGGCGGCCAGTTCATCCTTCACCACGATCGGCGGCACCAGCGTGAGCGCTTCAGATTCGCGGGCGAGCAGGCGCAGCATCGCCATGTCGTCCACTTCGGCGAGGATGATCGGCTGGATGCCGGCCTCGCTCAACACTTGGTCAAAGCCGGTGCGGATATCGAGGCCCTTCGCCGGCAGCAGCACCGGCAGCTTGGCCAGATCATGCGGGAAGTTGAGCGGGCGGTGCAGCAGGCCGGGCGGGCCGACCAGCCCCACCGGCTGATGCGCGATGCGGCGCGAGACGATATCAGGCGCCACCATGCCGCGCGGTGGCTGGTTCGAAAGCACCACGTCCAGCTCGTGCGCTTCCAGTTGCGCCAGCAGGTCGCGCAGGGTGCCCGATACCATCACCAGTTCCACATCGCGGCGGCCGATCAGCGGCGCGATGAATTCGGCCTGGAAATTGCGTGACAGCGTGGGCAGGGCGCCGATGCGCAGCACCTGCTGTTCGATGCGCACCCGGCCCTTCAGCGTCGCCACCAGCATGTCGCCGGCGGCGAACACCGTATCGGCGTGATCCAGCGCGATCTTGCCGGCCTCGGTGAGCAGCAGCCGCTTGCCGGTGCGTTCGAACAGGGCATGCCCCAGCGCCTCTTCCAGGCTCTTCAACTGCACCGACAGCGCCGATTGCGACAGGTTCAACCGCTCGGCAGCACGGGTCAGGCTGCCGGCGTGGGCGACAGCGTGGAAATAACGCAGGTGGTTGTAGTTGAGGGCCGCCATGAAAGGTTTTTCTTAAAAACGAACGATTGACCTTAATATATCTATTTTACGCGGCGGCTTCCAGCGCATAGATGGCGGATCGTTCCCCCCTGTTCGCAATGGAGCGACCTGATGACGATCACCCCCCTGTTGTGGCTGCTGCTGGCCGGCCCCGCCGCGCTGCTGGTGCTGGCGGCGCTGCCGGCCGCCGATGCCAGGCGCCTTGCCGGTCGTGCCCGCGGGGCCGCGCTGCTCAGCCTTGGCGCTGCGGCCGTTGGCGCCGTGCTGGTGCTGGCTGGCGGCGCGATGGCCACCCCGGCGCTGCCCGGCGTTGGCATCCAGTTTGATGCGCTCACCGCGGTGATGTTCCTGCTGGTCAGCTTTGTCGGCAGCATCGTGGTGCATTTCTCCAGGAACTACATGGCCGGCGATCCCGGCCATGTGCGCTTCACGCGGCTGCTCAGCGCCACGCTGGCCAGCGTGCTGCTGCTGATCCTGTCGGGCAACATGCTGATGTTCCTGGCGGCCTGGGTGGCGACGTCGATCGGCCTCAACCGCCTGCTGCTGTTCTATGGTGACCGGCCGTCTGCGATCCTGGCCGCGCGCAAGAAGTTCATCGCCAGCCGCATCAGCGATGCCTGCCTGGCCGCTGCCTTTTACCTCCTTTGGCAGGCCACCGGCGCGCTGGATTTCCCCACCCTGTTCGCCAGCCTGTCGGGCGTGAACGGTGCTTCGGTGAACGCCACTGGGCCGGCCATCCTGATCGCCATCGCCGCGCTGCTGAAATCTGCGCAGTTCCCGCTGCACGGCTGGATCACCGAGGTGATGGAAACGCCGACGCCGGTTTCGGCACTGCTGCACGCCGGCATCGTCAACGCTGGCGGCTTCCTGGTGCTGCGCTTTGCCCCGCTGATGAGCGAGGCGACCGCCGCGCTCGATATCCTGCTGGTGGTGGGCGGCGTCACGGCGCTGTTCGCCTCCGTGGTGATGCTCACCCAGAATGCCATCAAGGTGGCGCTGGCCTGGTCCACCATCGCGCAGATGGGCTTCATGCTGCTGCAGTGCGGGCTGGGTGCGTGGCCGGCGGCGCTGCTGCACATCGTGGCGCACTCGCTCTACAAGGCGCATGCCTTCCTCTCGTCAGGCAGCGTGATCGACATCGCGCGGGCCAGCTGGTCGCCCAGCCCCGGCGGCGCGTTGCACCCGGCCCGTCTCGCGATGGCGGTGGCGGCCGTGCTGGCGGCGGTGGCGGCGGTGGGCACGCTGTCGGGCTTTGAACTCGCCAGCCAGCCGGGCCTGTTCGCCCTGGGCGCCATCATGGTGATGGGTCTGGTGCACCTGCTGGCCCAGTCCATCGATCAGCGTCCCACCGGCTTCGTGATTGCCCGCACGGCGGTGGCCGCGCTGGCCGTGGCCGGGGCCTGGTTCGGCCTGCAGGCCGGCATGGCGGCCCTGTTGGGCAGCAGCCTGCCCGAAGGCGCCGATCGCAGCGATGGCGTGGCGATCATCGCCATCATCGCGGTGGTGGCCGGCTTTGCCGCGCTCACCATCGGGCAGGCGACGTTCATTTCGGCCAAGGGCGCCGCCACACCCGATTGGGCGCGGGCCTTCTTCGTCCATGCCCGCAACGGCCTGTATGTGAACACGCTCGCCAACCGGCTGGTGCTGAAGCTGTGGCCCACTGGCCTGCCGAACCGCGCCTGATCATTCAAAGCGAAAGGTCACCCCCATGACGACCATCACCGCGCCGCCGGCCATCAGCCTGCCGGAACCCACCGCGCTGGAAACCGCCATCGCCGCCGCCTGCCAGCGCATCGCGCCGCTGTGGCCGCTCAAGCATTTCGTCGCGGTCAATCCCTTCCTGGGCTTTTCGGGCCAGAGCTTTGCCGCCACCACCGCCACCATGCGCCGCGTCGCCAAGGTGGACATGCTGATGCCGCGCCGCTTCTACCGCGAGGCGCTGGCCGCCGGGATCATCACTGATGCCCATGTCAGCGCCGCCATCGCCCGCGCGCCGGTCACGGTGGCGGTGCCGGCCGATGCCGCGCTGGCAAGGGCCGCGCTGGCCCGCGATGCCGGTGAGCGCGCCCGTGGCCCGGCGGTGGTCGCCACCATTGCCGAGGTGCTCGACAAGCTGTCGGCCGGGGATCGGCAGGCCAGCCGCACTGCCTTCATGGTCGACGAGATCTCGCGCTGGTGCGCTGGCTATTTCGATGAAGGCCAGGCCAGCTGGCAGATGCCGGAGCGCAGCGCAACGCCGTGGGCGGCGTGGCGCGAGACGATGCGCCACGATCGCAACGCCGAAGCCATGGGCATCAAGGGCTTTCGCGCGCTGGTCGCCGGCCTGCCGGCCGATCCGGTGGCGGCCATCCAGCAGATCGTGACGGCCATTGGCATCCCCGGCGCGGCGATGACCGATTATCTGCACCGCGCGCTGTTCGATATCGGCGGCTGGGCGGCGTATGTCCGCTATCTGGTGTGGGACAACAACCTGCATGGCCGGGAAGACACGCGGCTGGTCGAACTGCTCGCCATTCGCATGGCGTGGGGTTATGCGCTGTTCCGCCAGCGCAGCGATGCCGAATTCCAGGCCGCCTGGGCCGCGGAAATGCGCCAGGCCGCGCAGCTGCCAGATGATGCCGGCCTGTCCGCCGATCCGGAACTGGCGCTCGATCTCCTGTTCCAGGAAGCCTATGAAATCGCCTGGCAGCAGCAGTTGCTGGCCAAGCTGTCGGGGGATGAGGCGGCGCCGCAGCCGTTCAGCCTGCCGCGCGTTTCCACCCGCAAGCCGCTCCAGGCCGCCTTCTGCATCGACGTGCGCTCCGAAGTCTATCGCCGCGCGCTGGAACAGGTGGTGCCGGGCGGCGAGACGTTGGGCTTTGCCGGCTTCTTCGGTTACCCGATCGAATATATTCCCATCGGCCGCGAAACCGGCGGCGCGCAGTGCCCGGTGCTGCTCACCCCGGCCTTCACCATCACGGAAATGGTGAACGGCGCCTCTGCCGACGAGGAGACCGAGGCGCTGGGCCTGCGCATCCTGCGCCGCCGTGCTGCCAAGGCGTGGAAAAGCTTCAAGCAATCAGCCGTCTCCAGCTTCACCTATGTCGAGGCGATGGGCCTTGCCTTCGCGCCCAAGCTGGTGGGCGATGCGCTGGGCCTCACCCGCACCGTGGCCGATCCGGGCACCGATGGGCTTGATCGCGACGTGATCGGCCGGCTGGGCCCGCGGCTTGAACCGCGCGTGGTGGGCGGCCGCATGACCGGCCTGAATGCACAGCAGAGGCTGGCGCAGGCCGAAGCCGTGCTGCGCGGCATGAGCCTGACGAAGGATTTCGCACGGCTGATCCTGCTCGCCGGGCACGGCAGCACCACGGCCAACAATCCGCACGCCTCCGGCCTTGATTGCGGCGCCTGCGGCGGCCACACCGGGGAGGCCAATGCAAGGCTGGCAGCCGATATCCTGAACGATCCGGCCGTGCGCATCGGCCTGCGTTCCAAGGGCATCAACGTGCCGGATGACAGCTGGTTCCTGGGCGCGCTGCACGATACCACCACCGATGCCATCACCATTTTCGATCGCGATCGGGTGCCGCCGGCGCTGCGCGGCGAACTGGCGGAACTGGATGGCTGGCTGGACCGCGCCTCGGCACTGGCGCGGCGGGAACGGGCGCGCTTCCTGGATCTGGATGCCCCCGATGGCGATATCGACACGCAGATCGAACGCCGCAGCCGGGATTGGGCACAGGTGCGCCCCGAATGGGGCCTCGCCGGCAATGGCGCCTTCATCGCCGCGCCCCGCGCCCGCACCGCCGGCATCGATCTGGGCGGCCGCAGCTTCCTGCACAATTATGATTGGCAGCAGGACGAAGGCTTCGGCGTGCTGAAGCTGATCATGACGGCGCCGATGGTCGTCGCCTCGTGGATCAACCTGCAATATTATGGTTCGGTGGTGAACAACCGCGTGTGGGGTGCCGGCAACAAGGTGCTGCACAACGTGGTGGGCACGCTGGGCGTTCTGGAAGGCAATGGCGGCGATCTGAAAACCGGCCTGGCCTGGCAATCGGTGCATGATGGCAGGCGCTTCCTGCACGAACCGCTGCGCCTGAACGTGTTCATCGAGGCGCCGCTGGAGGCGATGAGCGCCATCATCCTGGAAAGCCAGACGGTGCGCGAGCTGGTGGACAACCAGTGGCTGCACCTGTGGGCCATCGACGAGACCGGCCGTGTCTCCCATCGCTACCACCGCGACGGGGAATGGACGGCGCTGTGAACCGCGGCGGCTGATGCGCGATGCAGTGGCTTGGCAGCGCGGCCAAGCTGCTGCATCGTGGCAGCATGACAGCCCCTGATCCACACGCCGCCAATGATGCCGGCCGCTGGTTCCGCCGCACGCTGGCGGTGATGGCCGGCCTCGCGCTGGCGCTGGCCATCTGGCAGCTGCAGCAACTGGTGCTGGTGCTGTTCGCCAGCGCGCTGGTGGCCCTGATGCTCAGTGATTTCACCCACCTGCTGCAACGCCGCCTGCACCTGCCGTTCGCACTGGCGCTGGCGGCAGCGGTGATCGTGCCGCTGATCGTGCTGGTCATCATCTTCGGCCTGTTCGGGCAGATGATGGTGGAACAGTTCATGATGTTGGCGGATCGCTTCCCGGCGGCGCTGAAGACCGTGCAGGATTGGGCGCGCACCACGCCCATCGGGCGAGACATCCTCAGCCAGATCGACCAGCTGGCCCCCAGCATGGATCAGATTGCCGGCATCGCGCAGGGCGCGCTGGCCAATGTTGGTTCTGCGGTGACGGGCGTTGCCGTCGTGATGGTTGCCGCGCTGTATCTCGCCGCCCAGCCGCGCCTGTATATCGATGGCCTGATCGCGTTGCTGCCGTCGTCTCGCCAGTCCCGCGCGGCCGAAACGGTGGCGGCGGCGCGCGCGGCGCTTACGGCGTGGCTGAAGGGGCAGGCCATCGGCATGGCGTTCGTGGCCGTTGGCACCTCGGCCGGCCTGTGGCTGGTGGGCCTGCCCTCGCCATTGGCCATCGGGCTGGTGGCCGGCCTGTGCGAATTCGTGCCCTATCTGGGGGTGGTGCTGGTGTCCGTGCCCACCGTCATCCTCGGCTTTGGCCAGAGCGTTGAAACCGGCATCTTCACCATCATCACGCTGGTGGTGGTGCAGCAGTTGCAGGGCAACGTGGTGATGCCGATCGCGCAGAGCAAGTTCGGCGACCTGCCGCCAGTGCTCACCATCTTCAGCCTGATTGCCGCCGGCACGTTGCTGGGGCCGCTGGGCGTCATCCTGGCCGTGCCGCTCACGGTTGTGGGCATGGCGCTGCTCAAGCAGCGCCTGTTGCAACAGGGGCGCACCTCGCCGCTGTTCGGGCCAACATCGGGCGGCTGAAGCCCGGCTGGCCGCTTGCACGGCGCGCCGGGGCGTGTATCAGCCGGCTTCCTGCCAACCCTCACCGCAACCGGGAATCATGCCCCCGCACCCCGCCTTCCTGCTGGTCGATCGTGCCACCGTGCTGTTCTGCGGCGTGGCCGCCGGCATCGCCATCGGGCTGGCCTTTGCGCCGCAACTGCAGGCGCTGCTGGACGATGCGCCGCCGCCGGTTGTCGCGGACACGGTGACAGGGCCGGCGGCAGGGCAGGCGGCAGGGGCGGGGGCAGAGGCCGCACCGGCGGCACGTCCGGCCAGCAACGCAAGGCCCCTGCCGGCCACGCTGCCATCCGGCCTGCAGCGCGCAGTGGCGGAAGGCCGGCCGTTCCGCATCGGCGTGTTCGGCGACAGTTTCGGCGATGGCCTGTGGGCGGCGCTCTACAATCAATTGCCGCGCAAGCAAGCCTTCCAGGTGCTGCGTTATTCGCAGCAGGCCACCGGCTTCACCCGCTATCGCCAGACCAATCTGGAAGATCGGCTGGCCGAACAACTGGCCGAAGGCCCGGTGGACGTGGCGGTGATCAGCTTCGGCGCCAACGACACGCAGGGCGTCTGGGCCGATGGCAAGGCACATGCGCTGCTGTCGCCCGGCTGGCAGGCCGCCGTGGGCGCGCGCGTTGCCCGTTATGTGCAGATGCTGCAGGCGCAAGGCGCCAGCGTGGTGTGGATCGGCCTGCCGGTGATGCGCGAGGCGCGTTACGATGCGCAGATTGCCGGCATGAACCGGTTCTTTGCCGCGCAGATGGCCCGGCTTGGCGTGCCGTTCATCGACACGCGGGCGCTGGCGGTGGATGAACGGGGCCGTTATGCCTCCCACCTCATCGATCAGGCCACGGGGGAAGTTTTTCTGGCCCGCGCCGGGGACGGGATCCACATGAGCGGGCGCGGCTACCGCCTGCTCACCGGCGCCTTGGCCACGCAGTTGCGCGCCTTCGCCGCCACCGCGCGCGGCGGCCAGGCCGTGCCGGACGCGCTGGTGCCGCCGCCTGCCCGGCTGCCGCCCCCCGTGCCGCCCCCCGTGCCGCCCAAGGCCGCACTGCCTGCTGCCGCACCAACCACCACGAAGGCCACTCCCGCCGCGCCTGCTGCGCCAACGGAGGCCGCGCCGCCCGCGCCGGATACTGCAGCGCCGCCACCGCCGCTGTCCGGTGATCCCGCACCGGCACCGGCAGAGCCGCCGCGCCTCTGATGCCCGTGCTGCTTGCCTCGCTGGCGCTGGCGGCGGCGCCCTGCATCGGCGCCCTGTGCCAGCCGGACGGGTTGGCCCGGCTGCCGCTCACCCGCGCCGAACTGCCAGCCGGCCGGCCCTTTCACATCCTGCAGATCGGCGATTCCCACACGGCCGGTGATGCCATCACCGGCGCGCTGCGCGAACAGTTGCAGGCGCGGCTGGGCAATGGCGGGCGCGGGCTGATGCCGGCCGGGCGGCCCCATGCCGGGGTGCGCACGCGCGGCGTTGTCACCACGATGAGCGGGCATTGGCGGGCCACCGGCCTGTTCGGGCGCGGTGCGTCCGAAACGTTCCCGCCACGCGGCATCGCCGGTTACAGCGTTGTGGCCAGCACGCCGGGCGCGGCGCTGTCGCTCACGGCCGATGAAGGGCAGGCATTCACCGCCTTCGGCCTGTGCGTCCAGGCGCAGCCCGACGGGCCGAAGATCGCGCTGACGCTGGGAGGGGAACGGCAGGAGCTGGATTTCACGGCAGAGAGCGAAGCTGCTGATTGCCGCCGCTTCGCGCTCGCGTCTCCGGCCAGCACCGCGCGCCTTGATCTGCTGTCGGGCCGGGCCATCGTCACCGGCTGGTGGCTGGAGCGGGCCGAAGGCGTGATCGTCTCCAGCCTTGGCGTGCCGGGCTCGCAGCTGCAATTCCTGGGCCGTGCCGATGATGGCGTGGTGAAGGCGCAGCTGGCGGCGCTGCCGCCCGATCTCGTCATCCTCGCCTTCGGCACCAACGAGGGCTTTGCCCCCAATGTCGATGCGGCGGCGCTGGAACGCGCCATCCGCGAACAGGTGGCGCGGCTGCGCGGGCTATTGGGTGCGGTGCCCATCTTGATGATCGGCCCGCCCGATGCCGCCAGCCGCAACACCGCGCTGATGGCCAACGCGCCGCTGCCGGCCATCGATTGCAACCCGGCCATCCGCTTCAGCCCACGGCGGGCGCCGGTGGAGGGCTTCGACATCCCGTTGTGGAACGATGCGCAGGGGCAACTGGCGCCTGATCCGGTGACGGTGACGGGCGATGCGCCGCGCGCGGTGCGCCGCGGGCAGCCCTTGTTCGTGCCGCCGGGCCTTGCACTGGCATCACAGGTGCAGCGCCGGGTGGCGGCCGATCTGGGCATCGGTTTCTGGGACTGGCGGGCGCGTCAGGGCGGCCCGTGCAGCGCCATCCGCTGGATGCAGGATGGCCTGATGGGCCCGGATTTCATCCATTATTCCCCGGCCGGCGGTGCCGAGGTGGCAAGCCGCCTGCTGGCGGATATCGAACTGGCGCGGCAGGTGGCAAACGCCGCTGCTCCGGCCCCGGCGGCAGATGCGGCGGCGATTTCAACGGCGCCTTCAGCGGCGGTTCGGCCCTGATGCTGTTCCCCACGCTGGATTTCGCGATCTTCTTCCTGCCGGTGCTCGTCCTTGTCTGGACGGTGGGGCAGGCCAGCAACGAATGGCGCAAGATCATCCTGCTGCTGGCCAGCTGGATCTTCTATGGCGCGTGGGACTGGCGCTTCGTGCTGCTGCTCATCGCATCGGCGGCGATCAACTGGAGCGTGGCGCAGCGTGTCCATGCCCGGGTCGAGGCCGGCGAGCGCGCGCAGCCGTGGCTGGCACTTGGCGTCATCGCCAATCTCGCCATCCTGGGCTTCTTCAAATATTTCGGCTTCTTCCTGGAAGAACTGGCGCCAATCCTGACGCGTGCCGGCTTCGGGCGCGACCTGCCGTTGATCGAGGTGATCCTGCCCGTTGGCATCAGCTTCTTCACCTTCCAGGGCATGAGCTATCTGATCGACATCGCGCGCGGCCACACCAAACCGGCCAGCTTCCTCGACATCACCTTGCTGATGAGCTTTTTCCCGCACCTTGTCGCCGGGCCCATCGTGCGCGCCAGCCATCTGGTGCCGCAGTTCGCGCGGGTGCCCACCCTCACGCGCGGCATGGTGGCAGCCTCGCTGCTGCTCATCGTGTGGGGCCTGTTCAAGAAGACGGTGATTGCCAGCGAACTGGCCACAGGGCTGGTGGACACCGCCTTCTTCGATCCGGCCGCGCAAACCGGGCCCGATCTGCTGGCCGGTGCCTATGGCTATGCGGTGCAGATCTATTGCGATTTTTCGGCCTATTCCGACATGGCGGTGGGGCTGGCCGGCCTCTTGGGCTATCGCTTCCCGCGCAACTTCGATCAACCGTATCGCGCGGCCTCGCTGCAGGATTTCTGGCGGCGCTGGCACATCTCGCTGTCAAGCTGGCTGCGCGACTATCTCTACATCAGTCTCGGTGGCAACAGGGGCGGCGTGTGGTTCGTCTGCCGCAACCTGCTGATCACCATGCTGCTCGGCGGTTTCTGGCATGGTGCCAAATGGACCTTCCTGATCTGGGGCGGCCTGCACGGCGGCGTGCTGGCCATCGAACGGCTTTGGCGCGAATGGCGCGGCGCCGATGCAAGGCCGATCATCCCGCGCCCGCTGGCGATCCTGATCATCTTCCACATCGTGGTGGCCGGCTGGATCTTCTTCCGGGCCGATACGCTGGATGGCGCGCTGGCCTATTTTGCCGAACTGGCGGCGTGGCGTGCCGGTGTGGCGCTCACCACGCCGCTGCTGGCCGGGCTGATCCTGTTCGGGCTGGCCATCCATTTCACCCCGCCCACGCTGATGCCTGGCATGGCCCGGCGGGTGGCCGCCTGGCCGGCGCCGCTGCTGGGGCTGGCGGTGGCCATCGCCATCCTGCTGGTGGACGCCATGCGCTTTGAAGGCGTGGCTGCCTTCATCTATTACCAATTCTAGAGGACGCCATGGCCGACGCCTTCGATTCCCCCATCGACATCGATGTCGAGACGCCGGCCAAGGCGCTGTCTGGCCTTGCGCAGATGGCGGCGGCCGTGGGGGTCGCCACGCTGTTGCTGCTGCTGTTCAATGCCCACGCCCTGGCCGCCTGGGCGGATGGCCTTGCGCCTGGAACCCGCACGGAGGCGATCAGCCGCGCGGCGCAGGCGTTGCTTGCACGCACGCAGGCGCGCGGGCTGGATGCACCGCGTGCCGTGCTGAATGGCAGATGGGAAGAGGCAAAGGCGCTGAAGTGGACTGGGCGCTGGCCCGGCCAGCCGCAGGATCAACGGAAGAAGTCGTGATCCTCCAGCCGGGCAACGCGCGTGCGGGTCTGGAAAAAGCGGTCAAGCCTGGCCCAGTTGGCATGGAAATAGAGCGCGCCGCGGCTATGGTCTTCCGCTTCGCCTGAAAGCACCTCACGGGCGACCGCGACGGCGGTGGCCCAGCTCTGGCTGTTCGGGTTGGGCTGGTAACGATCGATGTTGAAGAACTGGCGCGGCTGGCGGGCGACGGCGCACACATCGCGCTCGAAGCCTTCCTCCACCCGGTTCATCAGCACATGGGCAACGGCAATCTGGCCATCGCGCGGCTGATTGGCGGCTTCATGGTGCACCACCTTGGCGATGCAGGTGACGTGATCGTCGTTGATGGCGGCGTTGGTGGCTGGCGCCGGGGCCGGTTCGGCCACGATGGCGATTTCCGCCGGAGGCGCAGCGCTGGTGATGCCCAGGGCTGTATCCGCCTCTGTGGCGGTGGCGTTGGCGAACGCAAAGGTCGAAACGACGAGCGTGGCCGCAGCGGCGGCCAGCATCTGATGACGCGGCGAAAGGGTCACGAAAATTGCCAAATCTGCGCCCCTGCGGCGAACGGCAGCCGAACACTGGCACCACCGCGACAGGAACGACCTGCGGAACGAGCCGAAAAACGCCAGCCCTGGCCCCGCCAAATCGTGGGGCGCCCCTAGCCCGGCCCCGCAAGGCCGGTCAACCTTTCATTTAGATGTATCGACGAACTGCCCATCGTTGGCGGTGGCCGGAGTGCCCGCGTCAGGCGCTGGCAACGGCCCTGGGTTGGCAACTCATGCACAGGATTCGGTTGTCGAAGCGCGCGGCATTCTTCCGGCAATAGCTTTTCACCCCGGCACTGATCGGGGCTTCGCAGGCGTCGCACTGTCCGGCGGGCGGGCGGGGTTTGGCGGGTGCCGTTGCCTCAGCCGTGGTCACCTGCCCTGCAGCGGTCATCGCCGTTTGCGGCAACATCGTTGGCGGATGCAGCTGTACGATGTTGCTGGCACCAATCGCTGCCTCAACAGCGACTGGCGGCGGCGGTTCCGGTGCCGCCCGCGGCTGCTGGCTGGGCAACCCGAACCGCCGCTCCCAGTCAAACTCAATCGGGCGATGCTGGGCAACCAATTGGCGGCCAATTTCTTGAACGGTTTCGAGGCCCAGGACTCTCGCCATGTCCAGTCCGCTGCGGCTGTCAGATTCGCGCTCGATATGTGCGACCAGCTGGTCTGTTCGTATGAGGCTTTCGATCCCCGGCACCGCCAGCTTGGGCCGACTGATGCGGCCTTCAGCGATCAGCACCAGGCTGCGCAGCCTCGGTTTCAGGGTGATCCCCAACCGCTTCGGCAGTGTAACGGCACCGCTGGCGAACAGTCTTTCCAGCATGCGCACGTGGCGGCGGTTTTGCTCGATCGGCGAATCGATCGCCACCGGATAGCGCCCATTGAAGGTCAGACACTCGCCATTGTCCTGGACTTTTATACCATTCGCCAGTCGTTTGCTCTCCAGCACCCACACATCAAGAAAACGGTTCACCAGAACGTGATCAATCTGCGCGACCAGCCCATCCACCTCGATCCTGAGATCATGGATGATCATCGTGCCCTTGCGGTCGCCGTAGTGTGTATCAAGCTCAATGGCTGCCTTGCTCTCGCTCAGGTCTCCTTTGATGATCGCATCGATCTGCTGACGCAGCCGTTCAATATCGTGGCGGGTGGCTGCAGGGTGCGCCATCAGGCGTTCAAGCGCGGCGATACTTGCGGCGCGGTCCTCGCGTGGTTTCAAGATCATGCAACTGGCCCGAAAAGCAAATCAACAGAGCGAATCGCGGCGCGTTACTTGCGGCCGACCAGTGCAGAAAGTCAGAAAATGCTTCAGGAACAGTGAATCAGGCTCAATCCGCCTGCTGGCAGGTGATCGGCGCCATGCGGCCGATGGTCCATTGCACCTCCCGGCCCTTGCCGCGCAGGCTGTGGGTGGCGGATTGGTACAGGAAGCCAGACGCGGCGCGGGCCTGGGGCAGGGTGATCGGATCGAAGCCGTCGGGCGTGATTGTGGCGCGTTCCGCATCGAAGCGCACGGACAGCGCCGGGCCGCGATCGCAGGTGAAGCGCACGGCGCGCGGGCCATCGTCGCGCGTGGTGCAGCCGGCAACCGTCACTGCTGCCAGCGCCACAACCGTCATCATGGGTTTCATCGCCTGCTTCCCGCAATGCGGCCGGCGGGCCGGGCGGTTCAGCCGTCCAGCAGCGCCTTCAGCCGTTCGTTGACAATCCCCGGCGCCGCCTTGCCGGCCATGGCGCGCATCACCTGGCCCACGAAGAAGCCGAACAGCTTGTCCTTGCCGCTGCGATATTCGGCCACCTTGTCCGGATTGGCGTCCAGCACGGCCTGGATGGCGGCATCGATCGCGCCGGTGTCGGACACCTGCTTGAGGCCGCGGCTTTCCACGATGGCAGCGGCGCTTTCGCCGGTTTCCAGCATGGCCTCGAACACCTGCTTCACCAGGGGGCCCGACAGCGTGCCATCGGCGCCCAGCGCAATCAGTTCGGCCAGCGCATCGGGGCCAACCGGGCTGTCGCCAATGTCCTTGCCCAGCTTCTTCAGCGCACCGAACAGATCGGTGGACACGAAGTTGGCCACACGCTGCGCCACCTCCGTTTCGGGCTTGCCCAACCGCTGCGCCGTGGCCGCCAGCGCGGTTTCGAACCAGGCGGCGGTGTCCTTCTCGGCCGTCAACACGCCGGCCAGATAGGGGGACAGGCCCAGCGCGCTTTCGTAACGGGCGCGCTTGGCGGCCGGCAGTTCCGGCAGGCTGGCGCGGCAATCGGCGATGAACGCATCGTCGAACACCAGCGGCAACAGATCGGGATCGGGGAAATAGCGATAATCGTGCGCGTCTTCCTTGCCGCGCATCGAACGGGTGGTGCCGGTGCCGGGATCGAACAGGCGGGTTTCCTGCACGATGGCGCCGCCGCTTTCCAGCACGTCCACCTGGCGGCGCGCCTCGTGCTCCACGGCCTGCATGATGAACCGCACGCTGTTCACGTTCTTGGTTTCGGTGCGGGTGCCGAACGGCTGGCCGGCCTTGCGCACCGACACGTTGACATCGGCCCGCATCGAGCCTTCGTCCATGTTGCCATCGCAACTGCCCACGTACCGCAGCAACTGGCGCAGCGCCGCCACATAGGCGCCGGCTTCGGCGGGCGACCGGATATCGGGCCGCGAGACAATCTCCATCAGCGCGCAGCCGGACCGGTTCAAGTCCACGTAGGACATGGTCGGGTGCAGATCGTGCACCGATTTGCCGGCATCCTGTTCCAGATGGATGCGTTCGATCCCCACCGTCTTGCGGGTGCCGTCCTCCAGCTCGATCTCCAGCGATCCCTCGCCCACGATCGGGTGATAGAGCTGGCTGATCTGATATCCCTGCGGCAGATCGGGGTAGAAATAATTCTTGCGATCAAAGCGCGACCATTTGTTGATCTGCGCGTTGATGGCCAGCCCGGTGCGCACGGCCTGGCGCACGCATTCGCCGTTGATCACCGGCAGCATCCCCGGCATCGCGGCGTCCACTAGGCTCACCTGCGCGTTGGGTTCGGCGCCGAATTCGGTGCTGGCGCCTGAAAACAGCTTGGCCTTGGCCGTTACCTGGGCATGGACCTCCAGGCCCACGACGATCTCCCAATCGCCGGTGGCGCCCTTGATGGTGAAGGGAGCAGGTTCCGTCATAGCAACTGGCTATGGCCAGTGGCGCGTTTGTTGGCAAGTGTGGGCTTGCAGTGTTGTTGCTGCTCAACGGTCGGAGCTTCGATTAGGCCTTGCTAACGCACTGCGCGGGCGGCTCTTGATGTTGGTTGCCGAGGGCTTCTGGTTGGGTTTGCAGGCGCACCACATGACTGGCGTTGCAGCCCCATTCCAACTATTTACAAACTTGGAGTGCCAATATATTGCGAAACAGTTAATAGTAAGGCGGTGGGATCTCTATCATGAGTGTTATTGGCGGCGCTCCTAAATTGCAAATTGTTGTGACACTGGGTCAATCGCTGTCAGTGGGGGCGACTAGCAGTCGCGAGGCCCTGTCAACGACGCCGAGATTCCCTGATAAAGCCCTGGCCCTGGACTTCGGCAAGGATTCGATGCTTGCCTCGGGGTGGCGATCCACCGCGATTGACGTTTCAAGCTTTAAAGGGTTTGCCCCAATACGGGAGGTGGGAACCGAAACCCACGTCTCCGGCATGATTGACAGCCTGATTCAGAGCCATTTCGACAATGGCCTGGAACCGCCAAAGTTTTTACACATCAATGGAGGAGAGGGCGGAAAGTCAATCTTGCAACTCATGTCTACCCCTGACGATATATACGCAAGTTTAGAGTCGGGCTTGCTTGCTACCGTTGCAGGCAACGTATTTCTTGTGGGCCGATCAGATGGGCGGCTTGATGCGTATTTTCGAAACGAATCGACGGCAGTATTTCAAAGGACATTTTCTGGACCATTCGTCTATTTCGACAATGTCATTAAAAAGATTGAGATCGCTATAAATCACTCATTGAGTCTTGGCTACGATGTTCATCCGGGAATATTGTTCAATTGGATACAGGGACAATCTGATTCTTCCCCTCTTTACGACCAGTTTTTGTCTGAGCTTCACAGAAAGCTGGACAGTAATGTTGATCATATTTTTGGAACTGATCTAAACATCGTGGGAGTGATCTCTCAAACTAGGGCGCATGGTATTGCGACCGAGCAGATCGGCTTCGTAAATGACGAACCGAATTTTGGTTTTGGCGCTACCGAATATCAGTTCCAATCACGGTTTCCTTCATCCGTGGGATCCGATCATACACATTTGAGCCCAGAGGGTTATTACCTGATGGGACAACAAATTGGAAACAACCTGTTCGGGATGCTCACAGGTCAAGAGAACAAGCCCATTCTCATGGACTCGATCGTATATGAGAATGCTCGAAGCCTCGTTGTGAATTTCACGGGTGTTGATAGCTACCTCATTTCAGACGATTCGATCTTTGGCTCTGACGAGCTAATGGTACCTCCGTCAAATATGGGATTCGGTGTGTATCGGACGAATGGCGGTCGATTTACTGACTTTTTTGTCGTTTCTGCGGAAATAATTGATGCAGATAGTGTAAGGGTTCAGTTCAACAGGGACATTGCGGGAGATTTTCGTTTGTATCTTGGCAGAACGGAAGAGGATCTTTCGAGTTCTGCTGGTGTTATATTTCAGGGCGGGACGACCATACGAGATGCGGAATCTCGTGCGTCTCTCGGTTTGGTGAACGGCGGGGCCCTTGATTCGCCAATTTTATACGAGTTTGCGCCCATTCAATTCGTGACGGTTACGTCGGATGTCTATTCGCCTCCGCCACCTCCGCCTCCGCCAGTTGAAGAGCAACCCGAGGACCCAAGCCCTCCGCCCCCGCTGCCGACGATAACTGTGTTTGGAACCAGTGGAAGTGACACGGTGTCTGGTACCGATGCAGATGAAAGGATTTATGGGATATCACCCGATCCCGCCGATCTGGGCCTGCGCCAGATCGATCGGTTGACCGGTGGTGCTGGCAACGACCTATTCGTGCTAGGTGATGCGCGCGGCGTTTTCTACAACCGCAACCAAGCCAACAGCACTGGCGTTAGCGAATATGCAATCATCACCGATTTCTCAAATGGTGACCGGATCCAACTTGCCACTGGCGAAACTTACTTCCTGCGACAGACCCGTACCAAGCTGGCCGAAGGTGTAGGGATCTTCCGCGACAAGAATGGTGACGGGACTTGGGACAGCCTCGACGAAGTGATCGCCATTGTGCAGGGCCAGAAGGAAGTCACCTTCGCCGATGTTATTTTTTCGAATGAAGCCCCCCCGCCACCGCCAGTGCAGGAGCCGCCCTCCAATCCGACCCCGCCGCCGCCGTTGCCGACTATTACGATATTTGGAACCAGCGGAAACAACGCAGTCTTTGGTAGTGATGCAGATGAAGCAATTTATGGCATCTCGTCCGATCCCGCCGACATGGGGCTGCGCCAGGTTGATACCCTCACGGGCGGCGCTGGCAACGATCTGTTCGTGCTGGGCGATGCCCGCGGCGTCTTCTACAACCGCAACCAGGCCGACAGCGTGGGCATGAGCGAGTTGGCCGTCATCACCGACTTCACGGCTGGTGATCGCATCCAGCTGGCACAGGGCACCTATTTCCTGGCGGCCGGAACCATCAACACGTCGATGACCGGTCGCCTGTCCGGCACCG
>Ga0209278_1000606_pt1 | contig 26432 bp, 23 predicted proteins | sample JI81BgreenDNA_FD_187504 | JGI IMG/M metagenome (GOLD analysis project Ga0209278, IMG submission 187504) | Wastewater effluent complex algal communities from Wisconsin, to seasonally profile nutrient transformation and Carbon sequestration -... | ecosystem: Engineered > WWTP > Effluent > Algae...
CTGGCGCTGTGGTTCATGGTCGATCGTTACTACGACATGCAGATCGACGGACAGCGCGCTCGCAACGCCTTCCTCGACCAGCAGATCGCCGAGGCCAAGACCCGCACGAAAGAAATCGAATTGCTCGAACAGAAGAAGAGCCGTCTGTTGTCGCGCAAGAAAGTGATCGAAGAATTGCAGGGCAACCGCTCGCAGATGGTGCATTTGTTCGATTCGTTGGTGCGGACGATCCCCGACGGCGTCACGCTCACTTCGATCAAGCAAGAAGCCGATACGCTGACGCTGGAAGGCCGGACTCAATCGAACGCGCGCATCAGTACCTACATGCGTAACTTCGAGAGTTCCGGTTGGATGACCAGCCCCGACTTGGCGATCATCGAAGCCAAGGGCGAAGACAAAGGGCTGCCGTACATCTTCAGACTGTCGGTCAAGCTCACCAATCCGAATGCGACCACGGCGGCGGCGAAGCCCGGCGCCGGCCCGGCCGCGCCTGCCGTCGCCGGCGCGGCGCCGACCGCATTGCAACCGTTGAGCCCGGCGACCCCGGCCGCACCGCAACCCGCGCCCACAGGCGCGACGGCGCCTGCGGCATCGACACCAGCGGCGGCACCCGCGGCATCAGCACCCGCGACGACCGGACAGAGCCCGTCGGCGGCAGGAGGTAAGAAGCCGTGAAGAAGAAAATGTCCCTCAAGGAACTCGACTTCAACAATGCCGGCAGTTGGCCTAAAGAGTGGCAGATCGGTTTCTGCGTGTTGCTCGGTTTGTTGATCGTCATTCTGCTTTGGAACTTCATGACGTCCTCCAAGGGCGATGCCCTGGAAGCGCTGGAGATCGAAGAGAAGAACAAGCGCGGCGAGTTCGAGATCGAAGCGCAGAAAGCGGCCAACCTGGAGCCGTTGAAGCAGCAACTTCTGCAGATGGAGCAGCAGCTGCAGCAGATGCTGCGTCAGTTGCCGAGCAAGACCGAAATGCCCGACCTGATCGTCGACATTTCGCAAACGGCGCTGGCCACCGGCATCCAGAACGACAAATTCGAGCCCGGCGAAGAAACCATGAAGGAGTTCTACGCCGAGAAGCCGATCTCGCTGAAGATGGTGGGCAGCTACCACCAGTTCGGCGCGTTCGTCAGCGGCGTCGCGTCCTTGCCGCGCGTGGTCATCATGACCATGCACGACATCTCGCTGAAGCCCAAAGACGACAAGACCGGCCCCAACAAAGACAAAGTGCTCACGATCGGGCCGAACTCGGTGCTCGAACTCGAAGGCACCGTGAAGACCTACCGTTATCGCGACGAGACCGAGACCGCCCCGGCCGCCGCCGGTGCGAAACCGGGCGGCCCCACGGCCCCGGCCGTCGCGCCCGGCGCCGGCGCTCCGCCGACGCCCGCCGCGGTAGCCGCTCCGACCACTGCGGGAGGTAGCCGCTGATGCGCCGCGCTCGCCTTTCCTCAAGTTTCCGTACCTCCGCGCGTGTCGCGCTGGGTTTCGCCCTGGTCGCGGGCCTCGCCGGTTGTGCGCGGACCATCACCAGCGAACCCGGCGACGCGCCGAATTTGCAAGTCTGGGTCGATAGCGTGAAGGCCCGGCCAGCGGCGCCGCTGGAGCCTTTGCCGGTGATGAAGCAGTTCGAGCAATTCGAATATTCCGCGGCGGGTCTGCGCGATCCGTTCACGACCGCGTTCTCTCCGGGCACCGGAAATTCAGGTCCGCGCCCGGACGCGAACCGCCGCAAGCAAGTGTTAGAGCAGTATCCGCTCGACAGTCTCGACATGGTCGGCACCATCGGCACGGGTCGCGGACTGGTCGCTCTGGTGATGGTGCCCGAGAAGGTGACGTATCGGGTGCGGCCAGGGGATTACATGGGGCAGAGCGACGGGCGCGTCACCGGGGTGTTCGAGGACCGCATCGAGTTGATGGAACTGGTTCCGGACGGTGGCGGCAGTTGGCAAGAGCGAGCGGCAACGATTTCGCTCGACGACGAATAAGACGAGGGGATAGCGATATGACCGTACTCAAAGCGAACAGCCTGCAGCAGGGCCGACGCACGTTGCCAGTCAGAGCCGCCGTGTTTGGGCTTGCCGCAGGGATGTTGTCGGCGCTCAGCGCCGTCGGCGCCGCGCCGCCGACTCAGCCTGCGCCCTCTGCGGCCCCTCCCGCCGTCGTCGCGCCTGCCGTCAACAACGGGCAAACGACCGGCGTCGCGTCGATCACCAACATCGACTTCAAGCAGGGCGAAGGCGGCTCCGGCAAGCTGATCCTGCGTTTCGATCGCGACGGCGCCATGCCGGATATGCGCACGACCGAGAAAGGCGTGGTGGTGGACATCAGCAACGCCACGATGCCCGCCAATCTGCAGCGCATTCTGAACGTCACCGACTTCGCGACGCCCGTGCAGCAAGTGCAGTCCAGCGCCAATTCGAATCTCGCTCAGATCGCGTTGAACACGCGAGGGCAGTTCGAGCCGCTGGCGTATCAGACCGGCCGCGAATACATCGTCGAAATCGTGCCGCGTGCCGCCGCCCCGACCCGTGCCGTCGGCGCCAGCGCTGCGGTCGCCGCCACCGGCCAACGCGTGTCGAACGCCGCCGCCGCGACCCGCGCCTACAGCGGTAAGCCTGTCACCTTCAACTTCCAAGACGTGCCGGTACGCACGGTGCTGCAGCTCATCGCCGAAGAGTCCGGCCTGAACATCGTGGCCAGCGACACCGTGCTGGGCAACGTCACCCTGCGCTTGATCAACGTGCCGTGGGATCAGGCGCTCGACATCGTGCTGCAGGCCAAGGCGCTCGACAAACGCCGCAACGGTAATGTGGTATGGGTCGCGCCGCAGGCGGAAATCGCCAAGTTCGAGCAGGACAAAGAAGACGCGCGCATCGCGATCGAGAACCGCGCCGAGACGGTCACCGAATACATCCCGGTGAGCTACGGCAACGCCGAAGACATCGCCAAATTGCTGACCGACGAGAGCAAAGGCGCGCAGAGCGGCGGCGGTGCCAGCAGCGCTGGCGGTGGCGGCAGTCAGCAGATCAACCGCGGCTTCCTCTCGCCGCGCGGCAGCCTGAGCTTCGATCGTCGCACCAACACCTTGCTGGTGATCGATATTCCGGCGCGGGTCTCCGAGATCCGTCGCTTGGTCAATCAGTTGGATAAGCCCGTCGATCAAGTGCTGATCGAAGCGCGCATCGTGATCGCGAACGAAGACTTCGCGCGCGAACTCGGCGCCAAGTTCGGCGTGCGCGGCACCAAAGATAACGTGAGTGTCGGCGGTGGTTTGGTGGGCGGTACTCCGACGGTGAACAACGGCCTGAGCGTCAATCTGCCCTCCACACCGGGCTCTCTCATCACCGCCAACCCGGCTTCGGTCGCGCTGACGTTCTTGAACGCCGGCTACGGCTTGGATATCGAGCTGACCGCGATGCAGGAAGAAGGGCGCGGCGAAGTCATTTCGAATCCCCGCGTGGTGACCAGCAATCAACGCGAAGCGGTCATCAAGCAGGGTCGCGAAGTGGGCTATATCACGACGCAGGCGACCGGCGGACAGATCACGCAGACGGTCAACTTCAAGGAAATCGTGCTGGAGCTCAAAGTCACGCCGACCATCACCAACGACGGTCGCGTGTTCATGGCGATGAACGTCAAGAAAGACGAACTCGAACAGTTCGTGCAGACGGTGAACGGCTCGGTGCCGCTGATCGCCAAGCGCGAAGTCAACACCGCGGTCCTGGTGGACGACGGCAACACGGTCGTGATCGGCGGTGTGTACGAATTCAAGAGCACCAGCGATGTGGCCAAAGTGCCGTTCTTGGCCGATGTCCCCTTCCTGGGCAATCTCTTCAAGAAGAAGGGCCGCTCCAAGAACAAGGCCGAGTTGCTGATCTTCGTGACCCCGAAGGTCATCCCGGTGGCTCAGCGCGTCTGATCGGCGCGTCGAGATCAACGAAGAACGACGGCGGGGGCTTCGGCCCCCGCTTTTTTTTTATGGGCTCGCACACCAGGCGGGCTCGACCGGCGTCCGCGGGCCGTCGAAAACGAGTCGTATGGAACTGGTCTCCGCCATTCGCCCTAGAGCTGGGCCGATCCAGCCCTGAGCGGCGGCGGGCGTTCTACGATGCCGGCGCGGCGCCGCCCTCCGCGCGCGTTCGGGCGATCCAAGTGAACATTTGAGCCGCGCATGCGTCAAACTTCGGGACCGGCTTTTCCGCCACAGATCAGGAACGCACCTCGTCGATGGATACCCAGACCCGAACGCCGAGCCGGCTGCACGCCGCATTCGTCGATTTGCGCGATAGCCTATCGGCCGAGATCGTCGGCCAGTCCGCCCTGATCGAACGGTTGCTGATCGCACTGCTGGCCGATGGCCATTTGCTGGTGGAAGGCGCGCCCGGATTGGCTAAAACCACGGCGATCCGCGCGCTCTCCTCGCGACTGGAGGCGGATTTCGCGCGCGTGCAGTTCACCCCGGATCTGTTGCCCGCCGATCTCACCGGCACCGAGGTGTGGCGTCCGCAGGACGGTCAATTCGAGTTCCAGCCCGGGCCGATTTTTCATCAGCTGTTGCTGGCCGACGAAATCAACCGCGCGCCGGCCAAGGTGCAATCGGCCTTGCTCGAAGCCATGGGCGAGCGGCAGGTGACGGTCGGTCGGCGCACGTATCCGCTGTCGCGTTTGTTCCTGGTGATGGCGACCCAAAACCCGATCGAGCAAGAAGGCACCTTCCCGCTGCCGGAAGCGCAGCTCGATCGTTTCTTGATGTACGTGCGCATCGGTTATCCCGAGGCGACGATGGAGGGCGAAATTCTGCGGCTGGCGCGCGATCGCGCGCGCGAAGCCAATGCCGAAGGCGCGAGCGGAGAATCGTCGTCGGCGACGCGGGCGCCCGCGCCGACGAAGATCACGCCGGCCGATGTGTTCGCGGCGCGTTCGGCGGTGCTCGATCTGCACATGTCGCCCGCGCTGGAACGGTATTTGATCGAATTGGTGCTGGTCTCCCGCAATGCCGCGCGTTACGACCAGGCGCTGGCCCGACGTATCGGTTGGGGCGCCAGTCCGCGCGGTTCGATCGCCTTGGAGCGCTGCGCCCGCGCTCGCGCCTGGTTGGCCGGCCGCGATTTCGTCACGCCCGAAGACGTGCGCGATGTCGCGCTCGACGTGCTGCGCCATCGCGTGTTGCCCAGTTACGAAGCCGTCGCCGAAGGCTGGGACGGCGAGCGCTTGGTGCAGGCCTTGATCGAGAAAGTACCGCTGCCGTAATCGCGTCCGCACGACGCGCGATCCGCGGCTCGGCGCCGACGTTCGCGCATTCCGCGACGACGCGCTTGGTCCCCCCGAACATCGGAACGTATGGATTCCACGCCTACCGCTAACGGCATCGCCCCGACGCTCGACGAACTCGTCGCGCTGCGCCGTTCGGTGCTCGGTCGTCGCCCGCCGCGTCGTGGACGTCATGGCTTGAGCGGCCAAGCGGTCTCGCCGGTGCGCGGTCGCGGCATGGAGTACGCCGAATCCCGCGAGTACGCGATCGGCGACGACGCCCGGCATATCGATTGGCGGCTCACCGCGCGCACCGGCAAGCCGCACACCAAAGTGTTTCAGGCCGAACGCGAACGCTTGACGTTGATCGTGGCCGATACCGCGCCGACGCTGTATTTCGGCACGCGTGCGCGCTTCAAATCGGTGCAGGCCGCGCGCGCGGGCGCGGTGGCGTGCTGGGCCGCGGTGCGCGACGGCGACCGCATCGCCGCCTTGCGGGCGAGCGTGCGCGAGCCGCCGCGGACGCCGGTCGCGGGCGTGCGCGGCGCGCTGCGCGTGCTCGACGGTTTGGTGCGTTGGTATTCGCAGCCGCCGCAGGACGACGCCGGATTAGCGATGGCGCTCGATCACGCCGATCGTCTGCTGCGACCGGGCTCGCGCCTGCTGGTGTTGGCCGACCCGTTGAGCATCGCGGCGGTGCCGGAATCGCGTTGGCCGACGCTCGCGCAGCATCGCGAAGTGGTGGTGCTGCTGCTCAGCGATCCCTTGGAGCGCGATCCGCCCAAACGCGCGTTGCCGTTCTTCTCGGCGGGTCATCGGTTGGAACTGGATCTCGCCGCCGCCGCGCCGCGCCAACGTTGGGACCAAACGTTCGTCGCGCCCTTGCGGCATGCGCTGGCGGTGCTCGGCCGTAGCGGCATTCGCACGCAGGTGCTGTCGAGCGAAGCCGATAGCGCGATATGGCTGCCGTTGTTCGGCCAGACGAGGGCGGCATGAGCGGTTCGAACGAACTGGTGCTGCGCGACATCCACACCCCGACGGCGCCGAGTTGGTGGCCGCCCGCGCCGGGCTGGTGGTTGGTGCTCGTGGCGGTGTTGGCGCTGATCGCGTTGGCGCTGTGGTGGCGCGCGCGGCGTCGGCGTCGCCGCGAAGCGATGTTCCGGCTGTTCGACGACACCGTCGCGGCGGCGGTGGGCGCGCCCGCGCAGATCGCCGCGATGTCGGACCTCTTGCGCCGCGCCTCGCGTCGCCGCGACCCGAAAGCGGATCGATTGATCGGCGAAGCGTGGCTGCGTTTTCTGGACGATGGCGGACGGCGAACGACGTTCAGCGCCGGGCCCGGGCGTTTGCTGCTCGACGGCGGATTTCGTCGCCAAGTGCCTGCGCGCGAATTGGATGCGCTGCGCGCGGTGGCGCGCGAGCGTTTCGCGCAATTGATGGGGACGCGTCGATGAGCGCGGATGCGGGCGCCCTCGGCGGGATCGTCGCGTTCGCATCGTCGATCGCGCCGTCGATCGCGTCGTTGTTCGGTCTCGCGGGTTTCGCGTGGCCGTGGTGGTGGCTGTGTCTGCCGCTGCCGCTGCTGGTGCGTTGGTGGATGCCGGCGGTACACAGCCGAGAAACCGCCTTGCGCGTGCCTTACGGCGCGCGTTTGGAAGGGCTGGCGGTGCGTCGTCCGACGCCGGTCAAACACGCCGGTTTCGGCCAAGTTTGGTTATGGCTCGCATGGGCGGCGCTGTGCATCGCCGCGTCGCGGCCGCAGCAATTGGGCGACGTCGTGCAGCCGCCGCAAGCCGCGCGCGACATGATGCTCGCGCTCGATCTCTCCGGCAGCATGCAGCAGGTCGATATGGAACTGCGCGGCCGCGCTTCGGATCGGCTCAGCGTGGCGAAGGCGGTGATCGCCGATTTTCTCGATCGTCGCGACGGCGATCGCGTCGGTTTGATCGTGTTCGGCGAACGTGCCTACGCGATGACGCCGCTGACCTACGATTTGGAAACGGTGCGCGAGCAACTGCGCATCACGACGATCGGGTTGGCGGGCCAAGAAACCGCGATCGGCGACGCCATCGCGCTGGCCGCGAAGCGCCTGCGGCAGCAGCCGGCGGAACGGCGCGTGCTGATCGTGCTGACCGACGGCGTGAACACCGCCGGCACCTTCGACCCGATCGCCGCCGCGAATCTCGCGCGCGATGTCGGCGTGCGCGTGTACACGATCGCTTTCGGCGGCTACGGCGCGGGCATGTCGGTGTTCGGCGTGCCGATCCGCTTGCCCGGCGGCGACAACATGTTCGACGAAACCACGCTCAAAGAAGTGGCGAAGATCACCGGCGGGCGCAGCTTCAGCGCGCGCGACATCGATCAACTCGCCGGCATTTACGCCGAGATCGATCGATTGGAACCGGTGAAGCGGCCGGGCGAACGGCTGCGTCCGAAGATCGAACGCTATCCCTGGCCGTTGGCGGCGGCGCTGCTGTTCGCGGCGATCGCTGCGCTCATCGCGCTGCGCGGATCGCAGCTCGCACGGAGGCGAGGCTGATGGATGTCGGCGCATGGCAAGAGGCGTTGCTGTCCAGCGCGCTCGTCGAAGCGATACGCGCGTTGCTGCACGGCGGAGGCGATTTCGCGTTCCTGCGTCCGTGGTGGCTATTGGGATTGATCGGACTGCCGCCGTTGTTATGGCGATGGTGGCGACGCCATCGCGGCCGGCAGGTGTGGCGCGACGCGATCGACCCGCATCTGTTGCGGCATTTGCTGCAGAGCGACGGAGCGGCGGGCGACGGACGCAAGCGGCGCATCGGTCGGGCCTTGGGCGCGTTAGCGCTGGCGTTAGGTTACGTCGCGATGTTTCTCGCGTTGGCGGGCCCGAGTTGGCGTAAGCAGCCGCAGCCGCTGTGGCAGGATCGCTCGCCGCTGGTGATCGCGTTGGATCTGTCCGAGCGCATTCTGGCGACCGACTTGCCGCCCTCGCGGTTGCAGCGGGCGCGCTCGGAAATCGCCGAAATCCTGCGCCGTCGCGGCGGCGGGCAAATGGCGTTGGTCGTCTATGCGGGCGATGCGTTCACGGTGTCGCCGCTGACCGAGGATGCCGCCAACATCGCGCTGTATCTGGATGCGTTGCATCCGAACGTGATGCCCAGCCGCGGCAGTCGAACCGATCGCGGCATCGAAGAAGCGGCGTTGCTGTTGCGTCGCGCGGGTTTCCGCAACGGCGAGATATTAGTGATCACCGACATGCTGGACGGCGACGACGGCCGCGCGAAGAGCGCCGCGAGCGACGCCGTGAGCGATGGCTATCGCGTTTCGGTGCTGGGGCTGGCGAGCGAGCGCGGCGCGCAACGGCTGGTGCGCGGCGTCGCCGAAGCGATCCGGCTCGACGGCTCGGCGCTCGCGTCCTTGGCGTCCGCGGGCAAAGGTCGCTATGCCCCGATCGCCACGGACGACAGCGACTTGCGCGCCTTGGGCGTGCTTCAATCGCAGCGCATCGATGCGACCGATGCGGGCGGTAAGCGCGGCGCGATCGCGATCGACGAAGGGTATTGGTTGCTGCCGTTGTTGATGCTGGCGGCGGTGTTCTCGTTCCGGCGCGGCGTGTTGGCGGTGGCGCTGTTGTGCTGTCTGCCGTGGCAACCGGTACAGGCCGCGGACGGAAGTGTGTGGTTGCGGCGCGATCAACAAGAGCATCGCGCGATGCGGCAGGCCAGCGAAGCCTTTCAAGGTCGCGATTACGCCACGGCCGAACGCATATGGAGCGAATTGCCCGGTGTCGACGCCGACTACAACCGCGGCAACGCCCTGGCGCGCCAAGGCCGTTATCCCGAAGCGATCGATGCGTACGATGAAGCCTTGCGCGCGCGGCCCGACATGGCCGATGCGATCGAGAATCGGCGCGCGGTGGTCGAAGCGATGCGCCGCAAACCGCCGCAACAGCCGCCGAAAGACCAGAACAATGGTCAGAAAAACGACCAAAAGAACGATCAAAAGAACGATCAGCAAAAGGATCAACAGCAGGATCAGCAGAAAGATCAGCAAAAGAATCAGCAAAAAGATCAACAGAACGATCAGCAGAACGATCAGCAGAAGCAGGGCAAGAACGATCCGCAACAACAGAATCAGAACGATCCGAAAGACGGCCAAGGCCAGAAGCCTAAGGATCCCAAAGGAGCCGATGGCAAGCCGCAGGACCGTCAGGACCCGCAACAAAAACCGGATGGGCAGAAACCCTCGCCCGGTGCCGCTTCGCCCAAGCCCGGCGAGGACAAACCGAACGATCCGAAGGCGCAGCGCGACGCCGACGCCGCGCAACGCGAACGTATGGCGCGTGCGCTCGCCGGCCGGAAGCCGCCTACGACAACAGAAAAGAATCGACCGGAAACCCCGCAAGAGCAGCAGGTGCGTGTTCTGAACGAAGCTCGGCTGCGTCGCGTGCCGGACGATCCCGGTGGACTGTTGCGCGCGAAATTCGAACAAGAACAGCGTCGGCGCGCGCGCGGCGAGACGCGTCGATGATCGCGCGTTCGTTCAAAGCGTGGCTCTGGTTCGCGGTCGCGGCGCTGTGGCTATGCGCGGCGCTGACGGCCGCACCCGCATCGGCGCAGAGCAGCGCCTCGATCGACCGCGATCGCCTCGCGCTCGACGACACCTTGACGATGACGATCCAGCTCGAGGGCGACGCGCTACTGGATTTGCCCGACTTCAGCCGATTCCTTGCGGAGTTCCACGTCGAGGATATGAGCACCGACCAACAGGCGTCGTTGGGCAACGGCGGCATCAATCTGCGCATGACGCTGAACTTGCGATTGCGGCCCATGCGCGAAGGCCAAATCGACATTCCGGCGTTCCGCGCCGGTCGCCAGATGCTCGGCCCCTTCCGCGTGACCGTGCTGCCGCCGCGCAACGTCCCTGCGGCCGTCGTGCCGCCGCCCATGCCGGTGGCGCCAGGCAGAGGCGCCGCGGTGGCGATGCTGGAGACATCGATCGATGCCGGCCCTGCGTACGTGCAGCAAGCCGTGGGCTATGTGGTGCGTTTGTACTACGACCAGACGCGCTTGATCGACGGCAAACTCGAGCAGCCGACGCCGCAGGGCGCGACGTTGGCGCAAATGGGCGAGGATGCGGAGTCCACCATCGAGATCGACGGTCGGCCGTATCGTTTGGTCGAACGACGTTACCTGTTGGTTCCCGACCGACCGGGGTTGTTGCGGGTACCGTCGCCGGTGTTCGAAGGGCGGGGCGCGCTCTCGTTGTTCGACGAAATGATGGGCAACGGCGCTGGTCGCAATGCGATGAAAGTCGCCGGCGAATCGCGCAGCGTGCAAGTGCGGCCGATTCCCGCCAATGCGCCGCAGCCGTGGTTACCCGCACGCAACGTGACCTTGCGTTATCTGGCGGCCGAACGTTCGCCGCGAGTGGGCGAGGCGGCGAAAGTCATCGTGGAAATGACCGTGGACGGCGCCAACGCCGTGATGCTGCCGGAACTGCGCCTGGGCGCGATCGGCGACGCGCAGGTCTTTCCGGAACCGCCGCAGGTCGATGAGAGTTTCTTCGAAGGCCGGCCGCGCACCACGATGGTTCGCGAGTTCTCGGTCGTGCCCGAAAAGACCGGAAAACTGCACATCGTCGGCCCGCGCGTGGCGTGGTGGGACGTGCGGCAAGGCGTCGCGCGCACCGCGTCGTTGCCCGATTTTTTGTGGCAGGTCGCGCCGGCCGCGAAGGCGAACGGACAAGCGCCGGTCGGCGAGGCGCCAGCGGAACCCACGATCGACGAGCGCTTCGGCACCGGTATGCTCGGAGGTTTCGATCGCGGAACGCTCGGGATCGCGGCGGCGTCGATTCTTGCGCTGTTGTGGGTCGCGACGTTGTTCTGGGCATGGCGGTTATGGAAAGGGCGGCGCCCCGCGCGCACGAACGTCGCGTCGGCCGCTGCGGTCGTTCGCGGCTACGACGCCTTCGCCTACAAACGCTTGTTCGAGAGCGGCAGCTTGGCCGAAATCGCCGATGCGCTGTGCGCGATGGCAATGCCGACCGCGAAGGATTTGGATCGTTTGCGCGCGATGTTGGACGACCCCGCGCAACGCGCAGCGATCGATGCGCTGCAACGCGCGCGATGGCGCGACGATTCGGTCGTCGAAGCGCGCGCGCAGTTGCGCGCCGCGTTCGCCGATGGGCCGCGTTGGCGCTCGCAGCGACGGGCGAACGCACCGACCGTGCTGCCGCCGTTGTACCCCGAGACCTGATTCGCGCCTCGGCCGCGACGCGCGACCTGCGCACTGCGCGCGGCGTTCCGCCGGTCGGACGCCCGCGTGCGCCCGCGCATCGCGCTCCTGTATCCTCCGCCGATCCGTCGCAGGAGCCGCCATGAACGTCACCGCCGATTCGCCGTCCGCAGGTCGCCCGTCGCCGAACGCGCCCGCTAAAGGCATGCCGCTGCACTGGAAAATCGCCATCGGCTTCGGTGGCGGGCTCATTCTCGGCCTGTTGGCGTATTACACCGTCGGCCCGGATGCGGAATGGGTGAAGCGCATCGTCGAATACGTCACGACCCCCTTTTCGCAGATTTTTCTGCGCATGATTTTGATGCTGGTGATCCCGTTGCTGTTTTCCGCGCTGGTGGTCGGCGTCGGCGAAATGGGCGATGTGCGCGCGCTGGGCAGAATCGGCTGGCGCACGCTGGGCTACACCGTGGCCTTGTCGACGATCGCGGTGGCGATCGGTTTGTTCCTGGTGAATTGGCTGCAGCCCGGCGTCGGCGTGGACAGCGCTGAGGCCGGGCGTTTGATGAGCGAACAGTCCGGGAAAGCGCAGTCCATCGTCAGCGACAGCGCGACCCAAGCCAAAGGTCTCGACATGCTGGTCGAGATCGTGCCGAACAACATCGTCAAAGCCGCTGCCGACAACACCATTCTCGCGGTGATGTTCTTCGCGTTGATGTTCGGCATCGGGTTGGGCATGGCCCGCAGCGAAGGCGCGCAGACGCTGCGCCGCGCGATCGAGGGCATCTTCGAGGTGTCGATGATCTTGATCGGGTTCGCGATCAAGTTGGCGCCTTACGCGGTGTTTTGCTTGATGTTCAATCTCGCCTTCGACGGCGGCATCGAGCCGATGAAGCGCCTGGCGCTGTATGTGGTGGTGGTGCTGCTGGCGTTGGCGATCCACTTGTTCGTGGTGTACTCGCTGGCGCTGCGCGCGGTCGCCGGTTGGTCGCCGATCAAATTCTTCTCGGCGGTGCAGGAGGCGATGCTGATGGCGTTCTCCACCGCGTCGAGCAACGCCACGCTGCCCACGTCGCTGCGCGTGGCCGACGAGCGCCTGCATCTGCCGCGCCGCATCTCGCGGTTCGTGCTTACCGTCGGCGCCACCGCCAATCAAAACGGCACCGCTTTGTTCGAAGGCGTGACGGTGCTGTTCCTGGCGCAGTATTTCGGTATCCCGTTGAGCTTGGCGGATCAGGCCGCGGTGATGGCGGTGTGCATCCTCGGCGGCATCGGCACCGCCGGCGTACCCTCCGGTTCCTTGCCGGTGGTGGCGCTGATTTGCGCGATGGTGGGCGTGCCGGTCGAGGGCCTGGGTTTGATCTTGGGCGTGAATCATTTCCTCGATATGTGCCGCACCACGGTGAATGTCGTCGGCGACTTGGGCATCGCGGCGATGGTCGCGCGCGGCGAGTCCGATGCCGGGGTCGCGCCCGCGGACAGCGACGACGAGGCTCCGGGTACGGCTTCCGCTTGAACCGCGTCTCGAAATGCCCGAAACACGGTTGTATCGTCCACGGGCTGCCGCTAGTCTGGCGTCCGGACTCGATGGCCGGCCGAACGCCGTCATCGACCGCCCCTACGAACCAGGACGAATGAGGATTCTGCGATGAAAATTTTGGGAAGCGTGCTGATCGCCGCCGTCTGTATGGCCGCTGGCCCGGCGCTCGCCGGTAAGAAGGAAGAAGCCCCCGCGGCCGCCCCTGGCAGTTGCACCGCGAACTTCAAGCAGGAAGGCAACTACATCGCCGGCCGTCGCTTCAGCACCTGGGAAGTCGTGCCCGGCGTCAGCCCGTCGGTCGCGTACAAGCGCATTTATATGGAAGGCGTAAAGGCCGGCCTGAAAGTGACCAGCAGCGACGAAAAGATGGGCATCATCCAGTTCGAGCAGGCCAATGCCGGCAAGTCGTTCACCAGCGACCAGATCGTGAGTCTTCCCACCAGCGTCACCATCGAAGCCGAGGGCAAAGGCGCGAAGATCTCGATCACCAAAACCACGCCGCCCGCGTATGCGGCCGGCAAAGAGGCGCAGATCAAGTCCATGTGCATGGTGGTGGACGCCGCGCGCAGCAAATGAGCCGCCGCGCCCGGATGGGCGTATCGAGCTGACCCACGGCCCGCGCTTCGACGCGGGCCGTGTCGTTTCCGGCTTTCTGCCGCATGGCCTCGTTCGCGCCGTCGCGCTCGGTTCGGGTGGTCGCCGCAGGCGCAGTCGCAGGCTTGGGGTCGGCGTTTCGCGAGCGCTCGGTCGCGGTTTCGGTCCCCGGTGCATGCGATGTGCATAACGCCGCCCGGGGATGGGACAATAGGCGGTCTCCGCGCCGTCGGAGGCGATGCCTGTTCGGACGCTCCGTAGCCGCCCCCCTTCCTGGATTCACAGCTCTCATGACGACGCCCAGCCGCCGCGATCTCGCCAATGCCGTTCGCTTTCTCGCCATCGATGCGGTGCAGGCCGCCAATTCCGGCCACCCGGGCATGCCGATGGGCATGGCCGACATCGCCGAAGTGCTCTGGAACGACTATCTGCAGCACAACCCGACCAACCCGCACTGGTCGAATCGCGACCGCTTCGTGCTGTCCAATGGCCATGGCTCCATGCTGCAGTACGCGCTGTTGCATTTGAGCGGTTACGACCTGCCGATCGAAGAGCTGAAGAACTTCCGGCAACTGGGCTCGAAGACCCCGGGCCACCCCGAGAATCACGTCACGCCCGGTATCGAAACCACGACCGGCCCGCTGGGCCAAGGGCTCGCGAACGCGGTCGGTTTCGCGCTCGCCGAAAAACTGCTGGCGCAACGCTTCAACCGCGGCGATCACGCCATCGTCGATCACCGCACCTGGGTGTTTCTCGGCGACGGCTGTTTGATGGAAGGCATTTCGCACGAAGCGGCGTCGTTGGCCGGCACCTGGCGCCTGAACAAATTGATCGCGCTGTGGGACGACAACAACATCTCGATCGATGGCCAAGTGCAGGGCTGGTTCACCGACGACACGCCCGCGCGCTTCGAAGCCTACGGTTGGTTGGTGATCCGCAACGTCGATGGCCACGACCCGGACGAAATCAAAACCGCGATCGACACCGCGCTGCAGTCGAAAGACCGGCCGGTGTTGATCTGCTGCCGCACCACCATCGGGTTCGGTTCGCCCGCGAAAGCCGGCAAGGAATCCTCGCACGGCGCACCGTTGGGCAAGGACGAAGTGACGGTCACGCGCGCCGCGCTGGGTTGGGCGCACGATGCCTTCGAGATTCCGCAATCGTTGCGCGAGCGTTGGTCGGCGAAAGACGCCGGGCAGGCGCGCGAAGACCGCTGGAATCTGGTCTTCGAACGCTATGCCGCGCATTACCCGGAACTGGCCGACGAATTCCTCCGTCGCATGCACGGCCAGTTGCCCGAACGTTTCGCCGCCGCGGCCGATGCCTACATCTCGAAGTTGCAAGCCGACGGCCCGGTCGTCGCTTCGCGCAAAGCCTCGCAGATGGCGATCGAAACCTTCGCGCCGCTGCTGCCGGAACTGGTCGGCGGTTCGGCCGATTTGGCGCATTCGAATCTGACGCTGTGGTCCGGCAGCAAATCGGTCGCGAGCGACGACCCGAACGCCAATTACGTTTACTACGGCGTGCGCGAATTCGCGATGAGCGCCATCGGCAATGGCTTGGCGCTGCACGGCGGCTTCCTGCCCTACGACGCCACTTTCCTGGTCTTCAGCGACTACGCGCGCAATGCGGTGCGCATGAGCGCGCTGATGGACGCGCAGGTGGTGCATGTCTACACCCACGACTCGATCGGTCTGGGCGAAGACGGCCCGACGCATCAACCGATCGAGCATCTCGCGTCGCTGCGCTACATCCCGAACAACGACGTGTGGCGCCCCTGCGACGCGGTCGAATCGGCGGTGGCGTGGCGCGCGGCGATCGAACGCCGCGACGGTCCCTCGTGTCTGGTGTTCTCGCGCCAGAATCTGCCGCATCAGGCGCGCGATACGACGCAAGTCGCCGATATCCGCCGCGGCGGTTACGTATTGAGAGACAGCGTCGGCGCGCCGACGGTCATCCTGATCGCCACCGGCTCCGAAGTCGGGCTGGCGATGGACGCCGCCGCGCGAATCGGCGATGGCGCCCGCGTGGTCTCGATGCCGTCGACCGATGTGTTCGATCGCCAGGACGCCGCGTATCGCGAATCGGTGCTGCCCAACGCCTGCCGCAAGCGCATCGCCATCGAAGCGGGCGTGCGCGATTTCTGGCGCAAATACGTCGGCCTCGACGGCGCGACGATCGGCATGAACAGCTACGGCGCCTCCGCGCCGGCCGAACAGCTTTACGCGCATTTCGGCATCACCGTCGATGCGGTGGTGGAGGCGGCGCATCTATTAGGCTGATACTCGTCGCTACGACGCGCAACGGAACGACATCGATGAGCCGCCCGACATGCTCAGCGGTGCGGTTGGCGGATCGATTGCGCGACAGCCTTTTGTCTTTGCCGGCCGCCGTTTTTCTGCTGACGGTGACGGCAGCCGCTTTTGCGGCGCCGCCCAACGTTCCGGCATGCCAAGCGTGGGCGATTCCGTCGCGCGATTTACCCGATGCTGCTGTCTGCGCTGTTCGCTTCGGTGTGTCGGTGCAGGCGAGCGAGAAAGGCCGCGAGGACGCTGCGAATCGACTGTACGAAGACGCGAGCGCGCAAATCGACCAGCGTCGCTACGATCTCGCTGCGAGCATGTTGAACTGTGCCGAGGCCCTCGTCGGCGGAAACGACAACTGGCGCAATGGATACGAGATCATGCGCCGCCGTGGGGTGCTGGCTTATCGCGAAGAGCGCATTCCGGAGGCGCTGGGCCGGTTTGAGTGCGCGCTGAAGATCGCTTCGGATCACGACGATCGCGCTGCGATCGCGAAATCGCTCAATAACGTCGGTAGCGCCTTGCGCCGGTTGGGCGATTATGGAAATGCGCTGCGATATCTGACGGATAGCCTGGAGATGCAGCGAGCGGACGGTGGCGCGACCGGTCGTTTGCTGATGAATCTCGGCGATTTTTATCGAGAATTGAACGATTCTGAAAAATCGCTTTTGCACTATCGGCAGGCGTTGGAAGCGTTCCGAAAAAGCGATGAGCCGACCGAGGCGGCGCATGTTCTGGAAGGCATGAGTGCGATCGCCTTCGAAGATGGCGATATGGCGCAAGCCGAGCAGCGGCTGGAACAGGCGTTGGCGTTGTATCGCGAGAACGACAGCCGGGTCTATCTTCCGCGGGTGTATGCAGGACTGATTCGGATCGCTCTTGAGGACGCGAACCTGGATCGCGCGCAGGCTTGGAGCATCGCTGCGATCGCGATGAGCGACAAGGAGATTTCGGCGATACCGGCGCCGCTGCAGTTACAGATCGCAAGGTTGGATCGTACGCGCGGTCGTCCGAAGGCGGCCCAAGTGCGGATACGGACAGCGCTGGCCGACCTCTCGGAAGGCGATACCGCTCGCCCCGACCTGCTGCAAGAATTAGCATCGATACAGCAGGCGCTCGGCGATCCCGATGCGGCGATCGCGACCATGCGTCTCGCCCAGAAAGAACTGCGCGCAGTCGAAGCCGCGCGGCACGACCGCGAACTCGGCTGGCAGCGTTCGCGGTTCGAAGCGGCGGAGCGCGAGCGCACGATCGCCGCGCTCGAAACGGAGGCCCGCATACGCAAGATCCAGCTATGGCTGATCGCAGCGCTCGCGACCATCGTCTGTCTCGCCGTGGTGCTGCTGTCGATGCGTCGTTGGCAGCGCTTGCGCGTGGCCGACACGGCGCGCCGCGTGCGCCATGAAGAAGCGCTTGCGCGATACCGGCGCGAAACCGACGCATTGGCGGAAGACCGCGACCTATTGCAGGCATTGCTCGATAGCCGCAACGATGCGATGTGTCTGCTCGATGCCGAGGGGAGGGTGATGGCGGCGAATCGCGCCGCTTGCGTATCGCTGGGCGCGAACGATGGCGAAATCGCCGGTCGTGCGCTGACGGAATATCTGGATGACGCCGATCGCGATGCGCTCGGATCGGCCTTGGAACGCATGGAGGACGTCGAAGCGCAGAGCTTCGAGTTTTCGTGCGCTAACGGGGCATCGCGTCTGAACGGTAAACTCGCACCTTGGGGACGCGGCGATGGCCTGATCGTGCTGACGCTGGAAGACGCCGCTATCCTCGCATCGGCGGTCGAATCGACGCCCGAGCCGTCGTCCGAGCGCGAAGGCGCGCCGACGCAAGCGGTGGGTTCGATGGGGTTGCGTACGGATTTTCGTCGCGATGTGGTCGAACTGATGCTTGCCGTGATCGACGCATGGGAGCGCAGCTCCGGGCATACGCGAATCGAGCTGGCCGAACGCAGCAGGATCTGGCGGGTCAATATCGACGACGGACGCCTGCGCGTACGCTCGATGGATCGCTATTTGAGCGTATCGAGGCTGCCGCAGAATCCACGCTGGCGGGACGTGCTTCGCACCGCTTATTTCGTGCTTGGGCACTGCGCATTGGAGGCGAATGTGCGCGATGATCTGCAGCGCCGAATCGACGCCGTGCTCGCTTATACCCGGCGCAGTGCTTTGGTGTGAAAAGGCCGCGCGCCGAAGCGGCGACTGTTTTCATGCCTTTTCTATTGCCCCAGTCGCGTCGCTCTGAAGCGGTTCGACATCCGCCGTGATTGTCAGTTCCCCGATGGATTGCCTGAGCCGACTTGGCCCGACACGCACACAAAGCACGAAACGCTCAAACCATCTTGGAAGCGATAGTTGTGATGGTTCTTGATGCTGTCGCCGTCTGTGTCTCCGTCGTCATTGAAAATACCAGGCGATGTGATGTGCGGAAGCGCTTTGTCCGATGGCTGAGCCCCGGGAGTGAGGGCGGCACAGTAATCCTGCGCCATCCTGCTTGCATAGTGATGCTGATCGCGATCGACACCGCCGCATGTGAATGGAATTGGACATGGGCGTTCATCCTCGATGTCCTGAGCGGCAGTCACCGCCATCGCGTATTGATGGAGTTGAGTTGGACTGAACGAAATGGTCTTGACGATGGCGGGTCCTGTGTTCGGCGCGATGCAACTGGTAGACATCGGTTGATCGTGGGCGTCGGCAATCGGTGAGAACACAGCGCAAATGCAGAAGAAGAGCGATAAACGGTTTCTCATGGCAAGCAGATGATCGATGGAGGAGTCATCACTGTAGTCTATCGTTTGCGACCGTCGCCAACGATTTCGGTGGCAAAAATCGGGCAACAAAATCCGCCAAGTCTTTGATTGTATTTATTCATTCGCTTGTCGCGAGATTGAGTCGTGGTCGTTCGCGTTTTTCGGCTTTTACCCAGGTGCTCCCGGATTTGCCCGGCTTTGCTCTGGCTTGCCTCCGTCTAGGGCACCTAGTGTGATGACGCCTCGTCGTCCGGCGAGTGCCCACCCACCAGGCGGACAGGCGTCGATGCCCGATTCCCGTTCGTGATGGCCTTAGGAGAATGAACATGAATACGAAGCGCAATAGATTCGGCTTGGCGCTGTGCGCCGCGTTGGCGATCTTGGTCGGCACCGCCACGACTGCACAGGCAGGCAAGCAGCCGCCAGGCCCAGGCGACTTTATAGGCACAATCTATATCGACCACTACAACAACGGCATTCCAAGCAATGTTCTGACGACGGTGATCGTATACGGCGACACGTATTCGGCTTGCCGCGCTGCGGTTTCCAGCTTCATTAACGGCCAGATCGTCTATCTGAATGGCGTACCCCACAGACTCTACTTGGTCTTCGGCTATGACAATTGCAGCAACGCGGGCGGTGGCGACCCTTTGCCCGATGCCACGTGAATCCGTCGGCGACACATCGCATGTTACGCCGTGGAGGGTACGCGCATGCGTACCCTCCACATCGCAGTTCACGCCGCTGAAGCGCTAGCAAGCGTGGTATGGCGGCTCCCTAGCAGGCTGTTGAAAAACAGCCTGTTAGCGCAGCCAGGGATGGCTGCGACGACGAAGCGAGCGCGTAAGCGCTTGATTCGTCGCGAGCGAGTCAGGACATGTGCCTAACTCGTGACTTGACTGTGCCGGCAGGAGCCGGCACGAACGGCAACGTCGGCCGCGAAGCGGCGAGCCGCAAGGATGCGGTGAGTCAAAACGATCAGGACGATCGTTTTTCAACAACTTGCTAGGGCGGCGCTCCAGAGGACGTGACATTTCGATTTCGCTATCATCGGCATGGTCGCACTTCACGCGGCACGCGCATTCGACGGAATGCACGTCGATCAAGAATCGCGTCGCCATGATCTTGTCGCCATGACCGTACCGACTATGTCCGCGATGCCTGCGGTCTTCCCGACCTATCGTGCCGAGATCGACGGAGGCCGTGTCGTGGCCTGCGACAATCTGCTGCCGAACGATGCATTGTCAAAACAACGCGTTGGCCTAACGATTCGCGTCGGCAACGAGCAAGCGGTTGCGATCGAGCGAAGCGCCGAAACCACATCGAGGCGCAGAGCGCGAGATCGAGTGAGCGCAGGGGCTAGGGAACGGGGATGATCGATTCGATTGGTCGTCGCTTGCGAATCGTTGCAGTCGTTCTAGGGTGTTCGATCGCCCCTGGCGTTTTCGCCGACACCGCCGTGCCTGCCGATGCGCACGGCGCGTGTGAGTTGTTGGATATCGATCTTCGCGCGTCGCGCGCCTGCGCGCTGCCCACGCTCGGATTGCGCGAACGGCTCTCCGAAGCCGAGCGCCTGATGAAAGACGGGCAGTTCGATGCGGGTGAGCGCGCGCTCGACTGCGCCACTCGGGCGGTGAGTCGCGCGGCGGATCCGAAAACGCGTTACGACCTGGCGCGTTTGCGCGGCATCCTCGCGTTCCGCCGCGAAGACGTAGAAACGGCGTTGCCGTACTACGCATGCGCGGGCGCGGTCGCACTGGAGAGGGGCGATCGCGACGGTTACGCGAAGATGCTCAACAACAGCGCGGCGGCTTGGCGGCGGCTGGATAACCATAAGCGCGCCTTGACGCTGTTGCACGAAAGCATCCGCATTCGCGAAAGGGCCGGCATCGAGCCGAGCGGCGCGAATTGGCTGAATCTCGCCGATGTCTACCAAACGCTGGGCGAGATCGAAAAAGCGGCGAAGTATTACGAAGCGTCCTATCGCGCCTACGAGAAAGCCGGCGAGCCGGGCGAGATGGCGCACGTGAGGGAGACGATGGCCACCTATGCGGCCGAGCGCGGCGAAGTCGCGCAGGCGAAGCGCTGGCTGCAAGAGGCGGTGTCGCTGTCGTCGCGACAGGGTGCGAAAGCGCAGTCGTTCATGTTGCGGACGTACGCCGCACTGATCGATTTGGCGTTGCGGGAAGACGATCTCGCTGCGGCGCGGCGATGGGTCGATGTCGGGCAAGCGTTCGCATCGGCGCATCCCGACCTCGCGATGCCCGTCGACTTCGCCCTGCATGCTGCACGGTTGGACATGCGCGAGCGCGACTACGACGATGCCGAGCGGCGATTGAGCGCCGCGCTGGATGCCCTCTCGACGTACGACGCGGATCGCACGCGGGTGGTGGAAGCCCAAGCCGATGTCCGCCAAGCCAAGGGCGACCTCGCCGCCGCGTTGCGGGATGTCCGCGAAGCGCTGGCGGAAGAGCGCGAGCGCTACGCGAGCCTTCAGAATGCGCAGACGAAAGCGATCCGCATTCGGGTGGATCGGGATCGTGCGGTGGTCGATTCCCGCGCGCGCGCTCAGGCGCTCGACAGGCGATTCCGCGCGTTCGTCATCGCGGTCGCCGTCGTCGCGGGGCTCGTTGCGGTCGCGATTTTGCGCGTGCGTTGGCGGGCGCGGCTGCGCGAGGTCGAGCGGCGCGCGCGTCACGATGAGGAAATCGCGCGCTATCGACGCCTCGCCGACGAATTGCGCGTCGACCGCGCCGTGCTGGAGGCCTCGCTCGACAGCCGTGACGATGCTGTGTGCGTGATCGATGGCCGCGGTCATGTTGTCGCGGCGAATCGGCGCGCGGCCGAAGCGCTCGATACCGATGTCGCCGGTTGTGTCGGCGGCGCTTTCGCGGAACGGTTGCCCGAAGCGGCGCGTCCGGCCTTTGTCGCCGCGCTCGAGCGCTTGGACGACGGCATTGTCGAACGTATCGCCTATCGCCGCGAACGCGACGATACGACGTGGTACGTCGAACCGTCGGATCGACGTTATGGCGACGGCGCTATTTTCCTGCGTCTGGTGCCCGCGGCCGCGAATTCCGCGCAGCCTCCGGCGGTCGATCCGTCGGAAGCGCACAGCGCGGGCGATTCGCGCGAAGGGTTCCATGCCGCCCTGGTGGAGCTGATGCTCTCTGCGGTGGGTGCCTGGGAACGCAGCATGGGGCTCAATCGCCTCGAACTCGCCGAACGCAGCCGCATCTGGCGCGTGTCGGTCGACGACGGCCGTCTCCGCGCACGCACGATGGATCGCTACCTGTCCCTGGCGAAATTCCCGCAGAACCCGCACTGGCGCGACGTGCTCCGAACCGCCTATTTCGTGCTCGCGCAGTGCCCGCTCGACGAAGAGCCCCGCGCCGAACTGCAACGGCGCGTCGAAGCGGTGTTGGGGTACACCCGACGGGATGCGATGGTCTGAGGGCGGGCATGGATCAATCCGTGGGGGTGTTCGGTTGCGGCGGCGGCGAGATCACGAAACTGACGCAGTTGCCCATGAGCACATCTTGCCCGTCGTAATCCAGATCTCCGTCCTGGAAATGATAGGAGGAATGGTGGTCGTCCTCGTTATAGGATTTCGGCCAGTCGACGATCGGAAAGGCGGGTGGCCATACGCCGGTTTGTATCGACACTTCATGGCAGACCTGTCTCGAAGCTCGCGTCGCCGCATTCCACTCGACCCCGCCGCAATTCTCGACGGTATACATCGGGCTGCTGTACTTCCAGAAGGGCGACGGCTCCAGGTCGGCGAGCGTCTCTTCGGACATTCCATCCCCCTGTCCGGCAAGCGCGCATCGCGCGGCATACGACCATTCCAAGGCCTCGGCTTGCAGCAAGTCGGCCATCGACAACTTGAATCGAGTCACGATCATGGGATGGTCTTGAATCATCGCGGTTGGAGACTCCGGTAGATCGTCGTGCCCCAAGGCGGCGCCCGCAACGATTGCGAAAATCGAACAGAAACAAGCGAGAACCTTCATCGTCGTCGTCCTGATGCGTGATGGGACGAGAAGTTTAGGAATGCGCTCGCGCTGGGCGCCACCGTTTTGGGGGGGTAAAAACGGGAAATGCCGTGTGTAAGCGGTTGATTGTCGGTGTGCGATCGGCCGTTTTCCCGGTTTTTCCCTGTCGCGCTCTTGTTGCGTTCTTTAGCGTGGGTCCGCCCTCGTTGGATGGGGCGATATTCCTCACTGAACTCTCATGGAGAAACCCGATGTTCCGATACGCACGATCGTTGGTAACGGCAATTTTTTTATTCGCTTGCTTGACGGCTCCACCAGCGATTGCCGGCGGCAATCCCATGGAATTCGTCGGCATCGAGCACAATCGCTATGCGGATTGCCTATTGAAGCAGCAGGCCGCGACGGAGAGCGAGTTGGTGCGCATCTTGGTAGAACGTTGCGGTTTCGATCCTGGAATGACCGTAGAACAATTCGAGGAGCGCTACCTTGCCGTACTGGACGAGCGTAGCTCGGGCGACATCGGACTGGTCGAATCGCTGGGCCAGTATCGCAGCCGGTTTTCGGCGGCGGAATTGTCGTTGCTGGCCGAAGCCGACGCCGTTCTACAGCAAGAAACGAGTGTGGCGGAGGCCCAGTTGCGTCTGGAGACAATCGAGCGCAAAGCCGTCCAAACGCTGGATGCCGACACGCGCAGCGGTCAGGCCGTGCTCGCCGGTATCGCTACCGCACGGTACTCCTTGAATTTCTGGGCCGATGCCGTCGGCGATGCGGGCATCAGTGCCCGAAATCTGTGGCCCCTCGTCAGGCCGGATATCGAGGGTGGCGTGATCGGTCTTGAGCTTGGCGGGCCGTGGGGCGCTGTCTTTGTCGGTGCCGTCTTCTCGATCTCCGCCTATCTCGAATAAGCGCTCGCGCTCGATCGCTACGCGACAAGATGCGCTAAGCGCTCTTCCCATCTTCCTGCGCATTGTCACTCTTCTTATCTGGAGATTTCATATGAAAGACCTTTTCACGAAAATTTGTACAGTTATTTTGCTTTCGTTGGTGGCCGTCCCCATCGCGCTGGCCGCTGATAATCCGATGGAGTTCGTCGGTATCGAACACAATCGTCATTTGGATTGCTTGCGACAACAACAGGTCAACAGCACTGCCTCGGCGATCGACGCTCTGGTGCATCGCTGCGGTTTCGATCCTGGAATGCCGGCGAGCGAATTCCACGACCGTTACGGTTCGCTGATCAATGCGGCTGAGGTCTCAGCCGCATTGTCCGGCTCATGGCCGCATCGAGATATTTTCGATGATCGCGAGTTCGCTTACCTGGTCGCGATGCAGCACGCGATGGTGTCCGGTGGGAGTATCGACGAGATCGACGCCATGTTGTCCGACATCGAATCCGATGCGGTTGCGGAATTGGATAGATCGACCCGAAACGGCCAAGCGGTCTTGGCGGGATTGGCGACCGCGCGTTACTCGATACGCTATTGGTCGGGGCAGGCTGCCTCGGGTTCGATTCAAGCGCGCGCAGTGATCTCCGTGGCGATGGCGGATGCAATCGGCGCAGCGCTCGGCACGATGATAGGCGGCCCTATAGTCGGGGTGGGGGTGGGGGCCTTGTTTTCTTGGATCGCGGAGCAGATCAATAAGTTAATCAATGAGCTGTAATCATCGGTTAGCGCCTCCGGGCGTTTGAGCGCGAAATCGACCCGAAGGCGCTCGTACAGGGTTGTTCCTGCCGGCTGTTACTGTTCGCTATCATGGCGCACGCCGCGTTCCCGCGCGGCGTGCGCCTGTCGGCGCGCCCTGGCCTGGAGCACGCCGCTGTGTCTGTTCGTCCCACGTACACCGCCGAAATCGACGGCAGCCGGATCGCGGTCTACGACGGTCTATTGCCGAACGACGAGTTGCTGAAGCTCTGGTCGATCCTCAATCGCGCCGGCTTCACGCGCAGCGAGATCGCGCGACCTGACACCGCCGAGCATCGGCATTGGGCGAGCGAGATTCCGGTCGCTTCGCTGCCGTCGATGCCGTTTCTGGCGCCGTCGATGTCCGCGGTGCGCGACTTCGCCCCGGACGCGACGTACCGGCCGTATCGCAGCTACGTCAACGTCGCGCACTTCGGCGACATGCTGTTCACGCACACCGATTGCTTACCCGGCGCGGGTGAATTGACCGCGCTGTGGTACGTCTGCGACCGTTGGGATCACGAGTGGGGCGGGGAGACGGTGTTTTTCGACGCCAACCACGACATTCGTGCGTCGGTCATTCCAAAACCCGGGCGCTTGGCGATCTTCGACGGCGCCCTGCTGCATGCCGGACGCCCGCCGAACCGTGTTTGTTACGCACCGCGGTTTACGCTGGCGATCAAACTCGAACGCGCGAGCGGCTGAGACCCTCGCACGGATGCGCCGCGCTCTTTCATCGATGCGAACCGCAGGTCTTCGACGGTCTTTCGTCGCGTTCGTCTGCGTCACGGCGGCGGCCCTGTGCGTCGCGCCGCAGGCGCGAGCCGACATCCTGCCGTGCGCGCGTTACGACGCTGCGCGCGCCGCGCTTCCGAACGCGACGCTGGCGGACGCCGCGATTTGCCTGCGTCGTGCCGGCATCGCGACGACCGGGGCGAGCGCCGTGACCGCGCTGTTCTCCCGCGCCGAGCACGAAACCGCCGCCGGACGTTTCGACGAGGCCCAGCGCGCCTTGGATTGCGCCGAGGCCGCGATCGGCGATGCCGACGATGCGCTCGCGCGTTACGAATTGGTGCGCCGACGCGGCATTTTGGAATATCGGCGCGAGCGGATTCCCGAGGCCTTGACCCGGTTCGAATGCGCCTTGGCGTTGGCGACCGCGCGCGAAGATCGCGCCGCGCGCGCGAAAGATCTGAAAAACGTCGGCAGCGCATTGCGTCGCTTGGGCGATTTTCGCGGTGCTTTGCGCCACCTGACCGAAAGTCTGGAGATTCAGCGCTCGGAGGGCGCCGCGCTCGGGCCGGTGCTCAACAACATCGGCGATGTCTATCGCGAGTTGGGCGAGCCGGCGACCGCCGAGCGGTATTACCGCGACGCGCTCGACGATGTTCGACGCCACGGCAATCCGGTCGAGGCCGCGCATATTCTGGAAACCTTGAGCGGCCTCGCGCTCGATCGCGGCGATGCCGATGAAGCGTCCACGTTGCTCGAAACGGCGCTGGCCGAAGACAGCCGCACCGGCGACCGCGCGTACCGGTTGCGCATCTACGCCGGTTTGATTCGTCTTGCGCTCGCCGAAGGCGAAGCGGCGAAAGCGGAGCGCTGGCGTTCCGCGGCCTTAGCGATGGCGGACGAGTATGCATTGCCGCTACCGGCGCCGCTGCAATTGGAAGCGGCGCGCGTGGACCGCATCGCCGGTCGTTTCGCGGCCGCGCGCGTGCGGCTGCGCGACGCCATCGCGAATCTGCCGGAGAGCGACGTCGATCGTCCGGCGCTGCTGCGCGAGTTGGCTATCGATCTGGAAAACGAGGGCGACGCCGACGCGGCGATCGCGACCTTGCGACGCGCGCACGAGTCCGAGTCGCGTTTGGAGCGCGCGAAGTACGACCGCCAATTGGCGTGGGCGCGCACGCGTTTCGAAGCGGTCGAGCGCGAACAGAAAATCGCGGCGCTGGAAGCCGAAAATCGACTGCGTCGCGCCGAACTGCGTCAACGCACGCTGTTGCTGTGGTCCATCGTCGCCTCGGTGTTGGCGTTATCGGGCGCGGCGGCGGTGTTGCTGCTGCGTCGGCGCCATCGCGCTCGATTGGACG
>Ga0209278_1000609_pt1 | contig 26337 bp, 25 predicted proteins | sample JI81BgreenDNA_FD_187504 | JGI IMG/M metagenome (GOLD analysis project Ga0209278, IMG submission 187504) | Wastewater effluent complex algal communities from Wisconsin, to seasonally profile nutrient transformation and Carbon sequestration -... | ecosystem: Engineered > WWTP > Effluent > Algae...
AGGTTGGTCTCGTCCTGCGCGGCGCAGGCAATCACCATGTCGGCGTCGGCCGCGCCGGCGTCGCGCAACACCGAGGGCTGCACCCCGTTGCCCACCACACCGCGCAAATCCAGCCGCTCCTCCAGCAGCCGCAGGCGCTGGGCGTCCATGTCGACCATGGTGATGTCGTTCTGCTCGGACACCAGGCTCTCGGCGACGCTCTCGCCCACCCGGCCAGCGCCCAGGATCAGGATCTTCATGGACAGCGATGGTACCCCCCGGCGCATCGCGCGCGCCGGGGCGGCGGCGTCACAGCGCGCGCTGGATCAGGATCTTCTGCACGTCGGACGTGCCTTCGTAGATCTGGCAGACGCGCACGTCGCGCCAGATGCGCTCGACCGGAAAGTCGTTGACCACGCCGTAGCCGCCGTGCACCTGGATCGCGTCGCTGCAGACGCGTTCGGCCATCTCGCTGGCGAACAGCTTGGCCATGGCGGCCTCTTTCAGGCAGGGCCGGCCGGCGTCGCGCAGCGCGGCGGCGTGCAGGGTGAGGGCGCGCGCGGCCTCGATCTGGGTGGCCATCTCGGCCAGGCGAAAGCCCACCGCCTGATGGTTGATGATGGGCTGGCCAAAGCTCTCGCGCTGGCGCGCGTAGGTGAGCGCGCACTCAAACGCGCTGCGCGCCATGCCGATGCTCTGGGCGGCGATGCCGATGCGCCCGCCCTCCAGCGCCGAGAGGGCGATCTTGTAGCCCTCGCCTTCCTGGCCGATGAGGTGGTCGGCCGGCACGCGGCAGTTCTCGAAGGTGATCTGGGCGGTGTCGCTGCTGTGCTGGCCGACCTTGTCTTCCAGGCGGGCGACGGTGTAGCCGGGCGTGTCGGTGGGCACGATGAAGGCGCTCATGCCGCGCTTGCCCGCGGCCTTGTCGGTCACCGCAATGACGATGGCCACGGTGCCGTTTTTGCCGCTGGTGATGAACTGCTTGACGCCGTTGATCACGTAGTGGTTGCCGTCGCGCACGGCGCTGGTGCGCAGGGCCGACGCGTCGCTGCCGACGTGGGGCTCGGTGAGGCAGAAGGCACCCAGGCCGCGGCCCTGCGCGAGGGGGCGCAGGAAGCGCTCCTGCTGCTCGGGGTTGCCGTAGCGCAGCAGGATGGCGTTGACCGGGCAGTTGGTCACCGAAATGACGGTGCTGGTGCCTCCGTCGCCCGCGGCGATCTCTTCGAGCACGAGCGCCAGCGTGACGTAGTCGAGCCCCGCGCCGCCGAGCGACTCGGGCACGCAGATGCCGTAGCAGCCGAGCTCGGCCAGCCCGCGGTGGGCGTCGTGGGGGAAATGGTGCTCTTTGTCCCAGCGGGCGGCGTGGGGCCAGAGCTGTTCCTGCGCGAACGTCCGCACGGCGTCGCGGATCATGGTTTGGTCTTGGGTGAGCAGCATGGGGATGTCGTCGGTGTCACCACGTCACGGCACGGCGGCCATCGTGGTGGATGAGGCGACCGTTGTCGTCGTCGGTGAGCGAGGCAATCGCCGCGCGCACACCAGCGACGCTGGCCTGCAGGGTGAGCGGCGCCTGGGCGCCGCCCATGTCGGTCTGCACCCAGCCCGGGTCGAGCGCCACGCAGCGCGTCCCGGGCCAGGCGTGGCGCGCACTGGCCACGACCATGTTGAGCGCGGCCTTGCTCACGCGGTACAGCCAGGCGTTGTCGCCCGCCACCGCGCCGATCTGGCTCATGGCGCTGGAGAGCACGCCGAACACGCCACCGGCCGCCTGCACGCCGGGCATCACCTGCGGCAGGGCCTGCATGGCGCCGAGCACGTTGGCGTGCATGACGCGGTCGAAGGCTTCGCGCGTGGGCGGGGCGGTCGCACCGGCGCGGTCCATCACGCCGGCCACGTAGAGCGCGACATCCAGCGCGACGCCATCGAGCTGCCACGCCAGACCGCTCACGCTGGCGGGATCGGCCACGTCCACCCTCAGCGCCTCGGCACCGAGGTCGCGCAGCCGCGCCAGGCCGGCGTCGTCGCGCGCGCTGGCCAGCACGCGGTCGCCGGCGTCCCGGTACTGGCGCGCCAGTTCCAGGCCGATGCCGCGCGAAGCGCCGAGGATCAGGACGGTTTTCACACCAGTTCGATGGCCATCGCGGTGGCCTCGCCACCGCCGATGCACAGCGTGGCCACCCCGCGTTTGCCGCCGCGCGCCTGCAGCGCGTGGATCAGCGTGACGAGGATGCGCGCGCCGCTGGCGCCGATCGGGTGACCCAGCGCGCAGGCACCGCCGTGGACGTTGACCTTCTCGTGCGGCACCTGAAGCTCGGCCATCAGCGCCATGGGCACCACGGCGAAGGCTTCGTTCACCTCCCACAGGTCCACGTCCGCCACGCTCCAGCCGGTGGCGGCCAGCAGCTTCTGCGTGGCGTAGACCGGGGCGGTGGTGAACCAGTTGGGTTCCTGCGCGTGGGTGGTGTGGCCGACGATGCGCGCCACCGGCGTGGCGCCGAGGCGCTGCGCGGTGGAGGCCCGGGCGAGCACCAGCGCGGCCGCGCCGTCGTTGATGGAGGAGCTGGAGGCGGCGGTGATGGTGCCGTCCTTCTTGAAGGCGGGCTTGAGCGCCGGAATCTTGTCGAGCTTGATCTTGCCGGGACCTTCGTCGATGGATACCACACGCTCGCCGCTGCGGTCCTTCACCGTCACCGGGGCGATCTCGGCGGCAAAGGCGCCGCTCTCGGTGGCGGCCTTGGCGCGGGTCACCGAGGCGGTGGCGAAAGCGTCCTGCTGCTCGCGGGTGAACGCGTATTTCGCGGCGCAGTCTTCGCCGAAGGTGCCCATGCTGCGGCCGGGCTCGTACGCGTCTTCCAGGCCGTCGAGCATCATGTGGTCGAAGATGCGGTCGTGGCCCATGCGGTAGCCGCCGCGGCCCTTGAGCATGAGGTACGGGGCGTTGGTCATGCTTTCCATGCCACCGGCCACCATCACCTGGGCGCTGCCGGCCACCAGCATGTCGTGGGCCAGCATGGTGGCCTTCATGCCCGAGCCGCACATCTTGGACAGCGTGACCGCGCCGGTGGACAGCGGCAGCCCGCCCTTGAGCAGCGCCTGCCGCGCCGGCGCCTGGCCCTGGCCGGCCATCAGGCAGTTGCCGAACAGCACCTCGTCGACGGCAGCGGGGGCGATGCCACTGCGGGCCACCGCCGCCTGGATCGCCACGCCACCGAGGTCGTGGGCCGCGAGGGGGGCGAAGTCGCCCTGGAAGGCGCCCATGGGCGTGCGGGCGGCACCGAGGATGACGATGGGGTCGGACATGGAGAACTCCTTGCGGGATGGGTCAATGAATCAGAGCGCCCGTAGACGCCGGTCGCGCTCGTAGGGAAACACGTCGTGGACGTGCCCGGCCTGGATACGTTCTTTGTGGCCTTGCCAGAAGGCCGGGTCGAGCAGGTCGGCGTGGTGGCGCATGAACACGTCGCGCACCAGCGGGTTGCCCAGCAGGAACGGGCCGAAGGTCTCGGGGAACACGTCGTTTTTGGCGACCGAATACCAGACCTCGCCAGACATTTCGTCCTCCTCATCGCGCGGCGCCGGCACGCGACGGAAGTTGCAGTCGGTGAGGTACTCGATCTCGTCGTAGTCGTAGAACACGACCTTGCCGTGGCGGGTGATGCCGAAGTTCTTCCACAGCATGTCGCCCGGGAAGATGTTGGCAGCCACCAGGTCCTTGATCGCGTTGCCGTACTCCACCACCGCCCGTTCCAGCTGGGCGCGGGCGGCCGTGTCGTCGGCGTTGCTCTGCAGCGCGTCGAACGCCTCCTGCAGGTAGATGTTCAGCGGGATCATCCGGCGCTCGATGTAGACGTGCTTCAGGATGACTTCGATGGTGCCGTCGCCGTCGCGGTCGGTGATCTCGATCTGGCTCGGCGCGAACTTCTGGATTTCCTCGATCAGCTCGTCGGTGAATCGGTCGCGCGGGAAGCCCACCTCGGAAAATTCCAGCGTGTCGGCCATGCGGCCGACCCGGTCGTGCTGCTTGACCAGCAGGTATTTGTCGCGGATCTGTTCGCGCGAGGTGTCCTTCTGCGGCGGGTAGTAATCCTTGATGACCTTGAACACGAACGGAAAGCTCGGCAGATCGAACACCAGCATCACCATGCCCTTGATGCCGGGCGCGATGCGGAACTTGTCGGTGCTGTGCCGCATGTGGAAGAGGAAGTCGCGGTAGAACAGCGTCTTGCCCTGCTTGGCCAGTCCGAGCGCGTTGTAGAACTCCGCGCGCGGCTTGCGCGGCATCATGCTGCGCAGGAACTGCACGTAGGCGCTGGGAATCTCCATGTCGACCATGAAGTAGGCCCGCGCGAAGCTGAACAGGATCAGCAGGTCGTCTTCGCCGAACAAGGCCGCGTCCACCACCAGCTGGCCGTCCCGGTTGTGCAGCACCGGCAGTGCAAACGGCACTTCCTGGAAGCCGTTGATGATCTTGCCGACGATGTAGGCGCCCTTGTTGCGGAAGAACAGCCCCGAGAGCACCTGGAACTGGAAGTTGGCGCGCAGGCGGCTGTGGTCAAAGTGGCGCTTCATCGCCCCGAGCACCAGCGCCGCGTCGCGGTCGAGGTCGGCGAACGGCACCGTCAGGCCGAAGTCGGCGATGAGCCGCCGCACCTCGGCGAGCATGGTGTCGGCGGTGGGGTAGTAGCAGCGGTAGGTCGGCCGCGCGGTCGGCTCTTCGTTTTCGATGTACTCGGTCGACACCGCGGGCCGCACGAAGATGAAGTCGTTCTGGAAATAGGCGCGCTTGAGGATCTTGGTCGTGACCGAGTTGAAGAAGGTCTCGGCCAGCTCGGGCTGGTGGTGGTTGACCAGCAGGCCGATGTAATGCAGCTTGACCTGCTCCCACACCGCCATCGGCTGCTCGTCGGCCTTGAACTCCTTGACCAGCCGCTTCATGCATTCCATGACGCGCAGGTCATAGAACTCGATGCGCTCACGCTGGGCGCGCTGCTGGCCGCGCCAGTCGCGCGTCTCGAAGCGGTGCTTCGCCCGCGCCGACTCGGTGCGGAAGAGCTGGTAGTGGCGGTTGAAGCCGTCCATCATCGCCTTGGCGATGTCGTAGGCCACGGTGGAGTCGAGTCGCTGGGGAAACATGGCGCGCCGCGGTGGGTGAAGGTGCACCGATGATACGGAGGGGGGAATGCCGCGGGACTTACGCGCGGGGGCGACCGGCCACCTCGGCCACTGCCGCGCGGTAGGTGTCGTCGAGCACGTCGGTGCCCCGCACCACCATGTGCAGGTCCTGCAGCAGGCCGTCCCGCAGGCCGTAGACCCAGCCGTGCAGCGTGAGCGGCTGGCCGCGCTGCCATGCGTCCTGCACCACCGTGGTTTCGGCCACGTGCATCACCTGCTCGATCACGTTGAGCTCGCACAAGGCGTCCAGCCGGTGGTGATCGGCGAGGCCACCGAGCAGCGCGCCATGGCGGTCGCGCACGTCCTTGATGTGCCGCAGCCAGTTGTCGGCCAGCCCGACACGCACGTCCTTGAGCGCCGCCTGAACGCCGCCGCAACCGTAGTGGCCCACCACCATCAGGTGCTCCACCTTGAGCATGTCGACCGCGTACTGGATGGTCGACAGGCAATTCAGGTCGGTCGGCACGACCACGTTGGCCACGTTGCGGTGCACGAACACCTCACCCGGCTCCAGCCCGGTGATCTGGTTGGCCGGCACGCGGCTGTCGGAGCAGCCGATCCACATGTAGCGCGGCGTCTGCTGCTGCGACAGGGCGGTGAAGAAGCCCGGCCGTTCGGCCTCCATCTGGGCCGCCCAGGTGCGGTTGTGCGCGAGCAGGTGGCGCAGCGGCATTACATCGTCTCCGCGAACAGCTCGCGGCCGATCAGCATGCGGCGGATTTCACTCGTGCCGGCGCCGATCTCGTAAAGCTTGGCATCGCGCCACAGGCGGCCCAGCGGGTATTCGTTGATGTAGCCGTTGCCGCCGAAGATCTGGATGCCGTTGCCGGCCATCTTGGTGGCTTCTTCCGCGCACCACAGGATCACGCTGGCGCAGTCCTTGCGCACCTGGCGCACGTGTTCGGCACCCAGCGCATCGAGGTTCTTGCCGATCGTGTAGCAGAAGGCGCGCGCCGCCTGCAGCACGGTGTACATGTCGGCCACCTTGCCCTGGATCAGCTGGAACTCGCCGATGCTCTGGCCGAACTGCTTGCGGTCGTGGATGTAGGGAATCACGTTGTCCATCACCGCCTGCATGATGCCAATCGGCCCGGCCGCCAGCACCGCACGCTCGTAGTCGAGGCCGCTCATCAGCACCTTGGCGCCCATATTCAGGCCGCCCAGGATGTTCTCGGCGGGCACTTCGACGTTCTGGAACACCAGCTCGCCAGTGTGGCTACCGCGCATGCCCAGCTTGTCGAGCTTCTGCGCGATGGAGAAGCCCTTCATGCCTTTCTCGATCAGGAAGGCCGTGACGCCGCGCGCGCCCAGCTCGGGCTCGGTCTTGGCGTAGACCACCAGCGTGTCGGCGTCCGGGCCGTTGGTGATCCACATCTTGTTGCCGTTGAGCAGGTAATAGCCGCCCTTGTCTTCGGCCTTGAGCTTCATGGAGATCACGTCGCTGCCCGCGCCAGGCTCGCTCATCGCCAGCGCGCCCACATGCTCGCCGCTGATCAGCTTGGGCAGGTACTTTTGCTTCTGCGCTTCGGAGCCGTTGCGCTTGATCTGGTTGACGCACAGGTTGCTGTGCGCGCCGTACGACAGCCCCACGCTGGCCGACGCGCGGGAGATCTCCTCCATGGCGATCATGTGGGCCAGGTAGCCCATGCCGGCGCCGCCGTACTCCTCGCCCACGGTGATGCCCAGCACGCCCAGCGCCCCCATCTTGGGCCACAGGTCCATGGGGAACTGGTCGCTGCGGTCGATCTCGGCGGCGCGCGGCGCGATCTCGGCCTGCGCAAAGTCGCGCACCGCATCGCGCAGGGCGTCGATGTCATCGCCGAGGTGGAAGTTCAGGCCGGGCATGGGGGTCATGGCAAGGTCTCCGTGAGCAAAGGGGATGGTGTGGGGGGAATCAGCCTTGCACGCCGTCGCGACCGGTGATGGTCATCAGCGTGGCGTTCATGGTGGCGATGAGTTTCTCGCGGCCGTCGTCGATGGCGAACGCCTGGCCTTCGGTGACGGTGATGGTGCGGCCGGGCTTGAGCACCCGGCCGACCAGGCGGAAGCGCTGTCCGCGCGCGGGCGCGAGCAGGTTGATCTTGAATTCGATGGTCAGCACGCCGGCGTCGGCCGGCATGAGGCTGAAGCCGGCATAGCCGCAGGCCGAGTCAAGCGCGGTCGAGACCACGCCGGCGTGCAGGAAGCCGTGCTGCTGCGTCAGGCCGGGCGCCCAGTCCAGGCCGATTTCCACCTCGCCGGGGGCCACGCGCACCAGCGCGGCGCCCAGCGTGGCCATCGCGCCCTGACGGGCGAAGCTGTCGCGCACCCGCTCGGCGAAATCGGGGGTGCGGGGCTCGAAGGCGGGCACAGACATGGACAATCCCGGGGTTGGCAACAGCGCCGGATTCTAGTTTGACGTTTACGTAAACGTCAATTTATCGACACCCAACGCTGCCCGCCCCGGCCCCCGGCCCCCACGCCAGCGCTGTACCCGCGATTTCCCCGAACCTCCGCCCATGCGCTTCACCCTCGCCGCGCCGGTGCACAGCGAGCAGCTGATCAAGAAAAGCCGCTTTCTCGGCCGCGTCGAGCCGGTGGCCGACCGGCCGGCGGCGCTGGCGCGGGTGGCGGCGCTGCGCGCCGAACACCCGGCGGCCACGCACGTCTGCTGGGCCCTGATGGCCGGCGGCCACTCGGCGGCGCAGGACGACGGCGAACCCGCCGGCACCGCGGGCCGCCCGATGCTCGACGTGTTGCGCCACCAGGCGCTCGAGGGCGTGCTGGCCACCGCGGTGCGTTATTACGGCGGCGTGATGCTGGGCGCGGGCGGGCTGGTGCGGGCGTACACCGATGCGGTGGCGCTGGCGCTGCGCGGGGCGGCGCGCGTGCCGCTGGTGCTGCAGGCCCGGCGGACCTGCACCCTGCCCTACGCGCTGGAAGGTTGGCTGCGTCGCGAGCTGGCGCAGCACGGCGCGACGCTGGAAGCCGCCGACCACGGCCACGCCGGTGTCCGTCTGGCATTCAGTGCGCCCGAAAGCGTGGTGGCGTCGCTGGTGGCCCGGATCAACGACGCCAGCCAGGGCCAGGCGGTGTGGCACGGCCCGGCCGTCTGACGCCGCCGCGCGCCGACGCCCGCGCTCAGGCGGTCTTCTTCTCCACCTTGGCCAGCAGCGCGCGGGCCTCTTTTTCGTGCACCTTCACCTCGTCGAGATTGGCCATCAGGTCGGCCAGCTGCTCTTCGAGCTGCCGGCGGTGGTCGGCCAGCACCGTCAGGAACTTGCGCAGCTGCGGACCGGTGTCGCGCGGGCTGTCGTACATGTCGATGATGTCCTTGGCCTCGGTGAGGGAGAGGCCCAGGCGCTTGGCGCGCAGGGTGAGCTTCAGACGCGTGCGGTCGCGCGCGCTGTAGACCCGGTTGCGCCCGCCCGGGCCGGCGCGCTGCGGCTGCAGCAGGCCCATGTCCTCGTAGAAGCGGATGGCCCGCGTGGTGAGGTCGAACTCGCGCGCCAGGTCGCTGATGGTGTAGGTGGGTGCGGTGGCCATGGTGTCGGGTGGCGGACAGGGCGCGGCGCGCGGGCTCCGTAGAATGCCTCGGGATTGACGTTTACGTCAACGTCAGCCGGCCGCATCTTAATCGAGTTCCCCGCCATGAACGACCCCCGCCACGCCCTGGAAGCCCGGCTGCACTACCCCCTTGGCGAGCGCCTGCCCGAACCCGGCGCTGCGCTGGACGTGGCGCCGGGCGTGCGCTGGGTTCGCATGGCGCTGCCGTTCGCGCTGGACCACATCAACCTGTGGTTGCTGCGGGACACGCTCGACGGCCGCGAGGGCTGGACGGTGGTGGACTGCTGCATCGCGCGCGACGAAGCCCGCGCGCAGTGGGAGCGGGTGTTCGACACGGCGCTCGATGGCCTGCCGGTGCTGCGGGTGATCGTCACCCACATGCACCCCGACCACATCGGCCTGGCCCACTGGCTCTGCGAGCGCTGGACCACGCCCGAGCACGACTGCCGGCTGTGGATCAGCGCCACCGACTACGCGATGGCGCGCATCGGCTCGCACAGCACCACCGGTTTCGGCGGCGAAGCGGCCGCGGCCTTCTTCGCCAGCCACGGGCTCAACGACCCGGAGAGCGTGGCCAAGATCAAGGCGCGGGCGGGCTACTACCCCGGTCTGGTGCCAGCGGTGCCGGCGCAATACCGGCGCCTGACCGACGGCCTGCGGGTGCGCATCGGCGCCCACAACTGGCAGTGCATCAGCGGCCAGGGTCACGCGCCCGAGCACATGGCGCTGTGGTGCGAGGCGCTGGGCGTGCTGATCAGCGGCGACATGGTGTTGCCCCGCATCTCGACCAACGTGAGCGTGTACGACCAGGAGCCCGAAGCCGATTCCCTGCGCCTGTTCCTGGCGTCGATCGACCGCTTCCGCCCGCTGCCGGCCGGCGCGCTGGTGCTGCCCTCGCACGGCCGGCCCTTCACCGGCCTGCACGAACGCCTCGACCAGCTCCACGCCCACCACGACGCGCGGCTGGCCGAGTTGCTGGCGGCCTGCGCCGAGCGCCCGATCAGCGCCGCCCAGGCGCTGGCCGTGCTGTTCCCGCGGGCGCTCGACCTGCACCAGACCACCTTCGCCATGGGCGAGGCGGTGGCCCACCTCAACCGCCTGTGGCACGCCGGTCAGGCCACGCGCACGCGGGGCGCCGACGGCGTCTGGCGCTTCGCCGCCGTGCACTGACGGGCTGCCGGGCTGACGGGTCGGCGGGCGCCCTCAGGCGTCGTCGGCCAGCGGCACGGCGGCCGCCCGCAGCGCCCGCCGGCGCTCCGCGTGGTCGGGCATCACGCTGGCCACCACCGCCCAGAACGACGCGCTGTGGTCCATGTGGCGCAGGTGGCTCAGCTCGTGCACCACCACGTAATCGATCATGTCCATCGACAGGTGGATGAGCCGCCAGTTCAGCCGGATGCGGCCGTCGGCGCTGGCGCTGCCCCAGCGCGTGGCGGCGTTGGACAGCGACAGCTTCGTCCAGCGCACGCCCAGCGCCGGCGCAAAACGCTCCAGTCGCTCGGTGAACACCGCCCGCGCCCGGCGCATCAGCCAGGCCTGCGCGGCATCGCGGATCTGGGCTTCGCTGGCGTGGTGCGGCAGGCCGATGCGCAGCACGCGCGCGGCCTCGTCAAACGCCGCGCCGCGGCCGGAAAACCCGTGTGCCGGATCGAGCATCACCCGCGCCGGGGCGCCCAGCAGCGTGAAGTCCGCGCCGTCGGCCCAGACCACGCGCGAGCGGTCCACCTGCGCGGCGCGCTCGCGGGCGGCCGCCAGCTTCTCCAGCACCCACGGCGCCTTCGCCTGCAGCAGGGCCTCCACCTCGCCCAGCGGCGTCCAGCGCGGGGCGCGCACGCTCAGGCCCTCCGGACCCACGCTCAGGCCGATCGTGCGGCGGCGGCCGCGCTGAAACTCATAGCCCACCTCGCAGCCGCGCAGGCGCACCACGCGGTTGGCGCGCGGGTGGTGCCAGGCGGTGGGCTGAAACACCTCGGGCAGGGGAAGGGCCGGTGGGGCATCCGGGGCAGACACCGGACCCGTGCGGGAAGCCGGCGCGGGCACGGGCGCGCCGAACAGGTCGAGCGCCAGCTGCACAAAAGCCTTCACACCCACCTCAGCGGCAGCGGGGCATGACCCATCCAGCCCACACCGCGGGACCGGCCCGGCCGGTCCGCGGGTGTCGCCCGCTGGAGGGGGTCGCGCGAGGCGCTGTGGGGGTGATCACGTTCGATACGCCTCGGGGTCGAGGCGGCGCATCTCGGCCTCGATCCAGGCCTCGACCTCGCGCATCAGTTCGTCGGGGTCGCGACCGGCGCTGGGGATCGGGCGGCCGATGGAAAAATCCACCACACCCGGGCGCTTGATCAGCGCCTTGCGCGGCCAGCATTTCGCCGACGTGACGGCGATCGGAATCACCGGCGCGCCGGTGGCCACGGCCAGGCGCGTGCCGCCGGTCTTGTAGGTGCCCTGCTGACCGCGGGCGATGCGCGTGCCCTCGGGAAACATGATCACCCAGGTGCCCTGGTCGAGCAGGCGCTGGCCCTGTTCGACGACCTTGTTGAAGGCCTGGGCGCGCTTGCTGCGGTCGATGTGGATCATGTCCATCTTGGCCATCGCCCAGCCGAAGAAAGGCACGTAGAGCAGTTCCTTCTTGAACACGTAGGCCAGCGGGTGCGGCATCAGCGTGGGCATGCAGAAGGTTTCCCAGGTGGACTGGTGCTTGAGCAGCAGGATGGCTGGCGCGGTGCTGCCCACCGGCAGGTGTTCAACACCGCTGACTCGGTTGCGGATGCCCAGCAGCAGCTCGCCGCTGCGCACGGCCACGCGCAGCCAACCCACGCACATCCAGTAAATCTGCGTGCTGTTGAGGAAAGGCGCCGCAGCCAGCACGGCCAGCGCCCACGGAATCACCGTGACTGCCATGAACAGCAGGTGCAGGAAGGAGCGCAGGGTGTGGAGCAGGATCATGGGGCGGAGGGGCGCGGGGCGACCGGCTGCGCCAGCAGCCAGTCGGCGAACGCGCCGAGGTCGGTGTGCAGGCGGGTGCCGGCGGGCAAGTCGGGGCGGGGCAGCAGGGGGTCGCGCAACGCGGCCGACTGGCCGGTGAGCAGCAAGTGGGTCGGGCAGCCAGCGGCGGCCGCTGCCTGCACATGGCGCAGCGCGTTGCCGGCCGCCGGCACGTCCGCCAGCGGCACGCCAAAGCGGGCGCCGATCTGACGGAACAAGCCCGGCGCCGGCTTGCGGCAGTCGCAGGCGTCTTCCGGCGCGTGGGGGCAGAAGAACACGGCCTCGACGCGACCGCCCACCGCCGCAAGCTGACGCTGCATCTTGGCGTGCACCGCGTTCATCGACGCCATGTCGAACAACCCGCGTCCGATGCCGGACTGGTTGGTGGCGACCACCACGCGCCAACCGCCGTGATTGAGGCGGGCCACCGCCTCCAGCGCGCCGGGCAGCGGCTCCCACTCGTTCGGCGACGCCACCTTGTCGTCGCGCCCCTGGTTGAGGGTGCCGTCGCGGTCGAGGATGAGCAGCTTCATGGCGGGCTCCGGCGGAGGGGTAACCGCGCCGTGGCGCGCGGCGCGGTCGGGGTCATTGCGCCAGCCGGGACAAGTCGGCCACGCGGTTCATCGCGCGGTGCAGCTGCTGCAGGAGCGCCAGGCGGTTGGCCTTGAGGGCGGGATCGTCGGCGTTGACCATCACGCCGTCGAAGAACGCATCGACCGGGGTGCGCAGCGCGGCCAGGGCCTGCAGGCTGGCGGTGAAGTCACCGGCCTCGAACTTCGCGTCGGCGGCGGGCACGGTGGCCTGCATGGCGGCGAACAGGGCCTGCTCGGCCGGCTCCTTCAGCAGCGCGGCGTGCACCGATTCGCCCACGCCCTCGGACTTCTTGAGGATGTTGCCGATGCGCTTGTTGGCGGCGGCCAGCGCGGGCGCTTCGGGCAGCGCGGCGAAGGCGCGGACGGCGGCCAGGCGCGCGGCCACGTCGCTCAGGCGCGCCGGGCGCAACGCCAGCACGGCGTCGATCTCCTGCGCGCTGAATCCCTGTTCGCGCAGGCTGCCGGCGAGACGGTCGTAGATGAAGTCGGCAAGGGGGCGGCTCGGGTCCTGAATGAGCGCGCCAAACGCGGGCGTGGCGGCCGCGAGCAGTGCGGGCAGCTCCAAGGGCAGCGCTAGCTCGATCAACATGCGCACCACCCCCAGCGCGTGCCGCCGCAACGCGAACGGGTCCTTGTCGCCGGTGGGCAGGTTGCCGATGCCGAACATGCCGACCAGCGTTTCGAGCTTGTCGGCCAGCGCCACCACCGTGCCCACGGCGTTGCGCGGCAGCGCGTCGCCGGCGAAGCGCGGCTTGTAGTGGTCTTCGATGGCGAAGGCGATGGCTTCGCTCAGGCCGTCGTGGCGGGCGTAGTAGCCGCCCATGATGCCCTGCAGCTCGGGGAACTCGCCCACCATGTCGGTGAGCAGGTCGGTCTTGGCGAGGCGCGCGGCGGTGTCGGCTTGTTGGGCGAGCACATCGCCGCCAAGCTGCTGACCGATCGCGCGGGCGATGGCGCGCACGCGCTCCACCCGCTCGCCCTGCGTGCCGAGCTGGTTGTGATAGACCACCTTGCCCAGGCCCTCGACGCGGGACTCGAGCGTCTTCTTGCGGTCCTGGTCGAAGAAGAACTTGGCGTCGGCCAGGCGCGGGCGCACGACGCGCTCGTTGCCGCCGATCACGGCGCTGGCGTCGGCGGGGCGGATGTTGCTGACAACCAGGAACTGGTTCGTGAGCCGGCCCTGCGCGTCGAGCAGCGGAAAGTATTTCTGATTGGCCTTCATCGTGAGGATGAGGCACTCGGGCGGCACGTCGAGAAACTGCTTTTCGAACGCGCAGACCAGCACATTGGGGCGCTCGACCAGCGCGGTCACCTCGTCGAGCAGGGCATCGTCCTCGATGGGCCGGCAGCCGCCGCCCACCTCTGCCGCACGGGCCGCGAGCTGGCGCGCGATCTCGGCGCGGCGCTCGGCGAACGAAGCGATCACGGCACCGTCGCGCGCCAGGGTGTCGGCGTAGGCGTCGGCGTGCGGGATGACCACCGGGTCGACCGCGGCTTCGAAGCGGTGGCCGTGGGTGGCCTGGCCGGCCACGAGGCCAAGCGCGCTCACCGGCACCATGCGGTCGCCGTGCAGCGCGACCAGGCCGTGCGCCGGCCGCACGAACTGCACGCTGTCCCAGCCGGGCAGCGCGCAGCCCGATTCGAGCTGGTAGGTCATGACCTTGGGAATCGGCAGTTGCGCGATGGCGTCGTCGAGCGCTTTCTGCAGGCCGGCCGCGAGCTCGGCGCCGGGCGCCACGCTGTCGAAAAACAGCGCCTCGGCCTTGCCGTCCATGGCGCGGCGCAGGCCAGCCACGGCAGACGCGTCAACTCCCAGCGCACCCAGGCGCTTGAGCAGCGCGGGCGTGGGCTGGCCACTGGCGTCCAGCCCCACGGCCACGGGCATGAGTTTTTGCGAGACGGGTTTGTCAGCCGCGCGGCTGAGCACGCCGGCCACGTGGGCCCCCAGGCGGCGCGGCGACGCGAAGGCGGTGACGGCGGCATCGGCCGGGGCCAGGCCCTGGGCCTTGAGGCTGTTGGCCAGGACGGTGGCGAACGCATCGCCCAGTTTCTTGAGCGCCTTGGGAGGCAGTTCCTCGACGAACAGTTCGACGAGCAGGTTCTGTGCGGTCATTGTTGTGGTGCCCTCTTCACGCGGCCTTCTTGTCGATCTGGGCCACCCACTCGCGCGGCGCCATCGGGAAGCCCAGGCGCTCGCGGCTGTCGTAGTAGCTCTGGGCCACGCTGCGCGCGAGGTTGCGGATGCGCCCAATGTAGGCGGCGCGCTCGGTGACGCTGATGGCGCCGCGCGCGTCCAGCAGGTTGAAGCTGTGCGCGCACTTGAGCACCTGCTCGTAGGCGGGCAGCGCGAGCTGCTCGCCCATCAGGTGCTTGGCCTGCTTCTCGTGCGCGGCGAAGGCGGTGAACAGGAAGTCGGCGTCGCTGTGCTCGAAGTTGTAGGTGGACTGCTCGACCTCGTTCTGTTTGTAGACATCGCCGTAGGTGAGGCCGTCGGTCCAGGTCAGGTTGTAGACGTTGTCCACACCCTGCAGGTACATGGCCAGACGCTCCAGGCCGTAGGTGATCTCGCCGGTGGCGGGCTTGCAGTCGATGCCGCCGACCTGCTGGAAGTAGGTGAACTGGGTGACTTCCATGCCGTTGAGCCAGACCTCCCAGCCCAGGCCCCAGGCGCCCAGCGTGGGGTTCTCCCAGTCGTCTTCGACGAAGCGGATGTCGTTCTTCTTGAGGTCGAAGCCCAGCGCCTCCAGCGAGCCGAGGTAGAGCTCCAGGATGTTCGCCGGCGCGGGCTTGAGCACCACCTGGTACTGGTAGTAGTGCTGCAGGCGGTTGGGGTTCTCGCCATAGCGGCCGTCCTTGGGGCGACGGCTGGGCTGCACGTAGGCGGCCTTCCACGGCTCGGGGCCGATGGCGCGCAGGAAGGTGGCGGTGTGGCTGGTGCCGGCGCCGACCTCCATGTCGTAGGGCTGCAGAAGGGCACAACCCTGCCGGTCCCAGTAGGACTGCAGGGTGAGGATGATTTGCTGGAAGGTCAACATGGCGCGGGCCGCCGCACCCGGGGGGCGGGCGGCAGAGGGCGGAATCGGGGTACCGGGGCACCACGCCGCGCGGCGCCCGAGCGGCGGATTTTACGGCGCGCCCCCGCGAATGCGCCCGCGCCGGGCCACTCGCCGCGGCTCAGCGGGCTGGGGACGGCGTGGTTGGGGTGGCTGGTTTGGGGGCCGCGCGGCCGTCGATCCACAGCCGCGCCACCTCGGCCGCGCCGATGCGGTGCAGCAGGAAGCCGGTGGGCATGCCGCCCGTGGTCTTCTCTTCGCGGATCTGCTGCAGATAGCTGTCAAACGCCACCATGAGGGTGTGCAGGTCCACCGTCTTGTTGGCGGCCTGGTCGATCTTGCCGAGGCCCTCGATGGCGTCCTTGAGCATCTGCCCGTGCATCCCCGCCTGCGCCCGCAGCCGCGTTCCGTCCTGCGCCACGGAACCCATCGTGCTCTTCCCGCCGGGATCGGAGGGCAGGTAGGACCGGTTGTGCGCGCCCAGGGCCTGCGACACGCTCTTCTGCGCCTGGGCGCTGGTGAGTTCCGGCAACACGCCCAGCGCGATCAGGTTGGCGTGGGTGGAGACGGTGCGGCGGCTGATGAGGTCACGCACCTGGTCCAGCACCCGGTCGTCCACGCCCATGCCGCCGGCCGCGGCGTTGAGCCAGCTGCCCAGCCGCAGCTGCTCCTGCAGCGCCTTTTCTTCGTCGGGGTCGAGCCCGAGCTGGGCCGATTCGCTGTTGATGATGTGCACCATGCCGATGAAGCTCGACCCCAGGGTCACGCCGGTGATGAGGTCCAGCGTGGGATCGCCGGCCGCCGGGGTCTGCTGGGCGCGCTGGGACAGCGCGTCGAGATCGTCGGGCGCGATGCGGTGCCCGGCCTCGCCGTGGGCGCGGTTCCAGAGATCCAGCAGGCGCTGGGCGTCGAAGGCCCGGTTCTTGAGCATGGCCACCTTGCGGTGCGTGGCCGAGGCCACGATCACCAGCGTGCCGGCGAGGTTGTGGCGGGCGCGCTGGCGCGACACCTGCTCGCCGGCCGTCTTCACCGCCTCGGTGCCAGCCTTGCCCAGGTCCTTCACGTTGTCGCGAATCGTGTCCTGCAGGGCGGTGATGGCCTCCATGCCGCTCGACTCGTTGCTGCCGTAGGAGAAGTACTGCAGGTCCATGCGCAGGGAGTCGGCCGACAGCGGGTGGTAGTCCACCGCGCAGCCGCCGAGGTCCAGCGGCGTCTGGGCAAAGCCGATGTCGGGCAGGGCCGCGATCTGCTCGCGAAGGGCCTGCACCTGCTGCTCGGAATCCAGCCTCGCCTGCACGTAAGCCGCAGCGGCCTCACCCACGGCTTTGCCGCTGTCGTCCAAGCGCTGGCGCAGGGCGTCCATCGGCACCTGCAGGCCCTCCATCTCGGTCAGCGTCATGCCCAGGCTGCGGCGCAACTCCAGCAGCGAATTCATGCGGGTCAAGGCCGCGTCGCAGCGACCCTGGTGGCTGCGGATCTGCTCCAGCAAGGCCAGCAGGCGCGGATCGACCAGGTGGCCAAGAACGAGGGAGGGGTGGTCAAAGGGCAGGGCTTGCATGGCGGGTTCTCGCGATGGAACCCCGCTTGTAGGCGGCACCGGGCCGCGGATCTTCACCGAGCGATGACGAACGCCCCGGCTGGGGCGTCAGCCGCAGGGCGTGGGCCTCAGATACGGGCCTCAGAAGTGGGCCGGCACGCGCCGCCCCACCACACGCTGGCCGATCACCAGCCCCACCACCAGCGCCAGACACACCCCCGCCACCGGCCACAAGCCGCCCGCCGCGGCCCAGCGGGCGAAGGGGGTCAGGCCGCTGCGCCCCGCCACCGTGGCCTCCAGCCGGCCGCGCTGCTGGCTGGGCAGCCGGTGGGTGACCACGCCACGGTGATCGATCACGGCGGTGGCGCCGGTGTTGGTGGCGCGCAGCATGGGCCGGCCCAGCTCCAGGGCACGCAGGCGCGAGATGTGCAGGTGCTGGTCGATGGCGACCGAATCGCCGAACCAGGCGATGTTGCTGAGGTTGAGCAACACGGTCGGGGCCGACCGCGGATCGGCGAACGCCGCGGCCAGCTCCTCGCCGAACAGGTCTTCGTAGCAGATGTTGGGCGCGATCCGCTGACCGGCCCACGACCACGGCGCCTGGCCCAGCGCGCCGCGGTTGAAGTCGCCCAGCGGGATGTTCATCATCGCCACGAACCAGCGAAACAGCGGCGGGATGAATTCCCCAAACGGGACGAGGTGGTGCTTGTCGTAGCGGTGGAAGGCCGCGCCGGCGATCCCGCTGCCCTGCAGCGCGGCGGCCGCCGCCTCGGGCGTGATGCCCCAGGCGGCATTCGTGTAGCCCTCGCGCGCATTCCCCAGGGGCACGCCCGTCATCCAGGCCACCGGCTCGGCGCCGGTCTGGCCGGCGATGGGCTGCAGCAGCGGCGTCCAGAAACGCGCGTCGAGCTGCTGCGGCAGCACCGGAATGGCCGTCTCCGGCGCCACCACCAGACGCGGTCCGCTGCCGCCCTGCGCCGCCACCACCGCCTCACGCACCTGCGCGGGATACCAGTCCAGCGCCTGCGCCACGCCCGTGCCCGGGACGAATTTCTGGTCCTGCGGAATCGCGCCCTGCAGCAGCCACACGCGCAGCTCGCCGGCCGGCGCGGTCGCGGCGCTGCCGGCCGCGCGCCAGCCCTCGGCCGGCCCCAGCGTGAGCAGCAGGGCCGCGAGCGCCGCGGCCGACACCGCCGCACGGACGAGCGACCACGGGGTCCACGCCGCCCACGGCGCACGCCGGGCGGCGGCCACCGGCGCCGGGATCCGCGAGCCCGCCCGCGGCGGCCGGCTCACCGGCGACAGCAGCCAGCGGGCCACGGCGTCCACGCCGCCGTGCAAGGCAGCAGCCACGGCATAGGCCAGCACCGCGGCCACGAAACCCATGCCATAGACCCCGACCCACGGCGCCCAGGCCGGCATCAGGTCCACCTGCGCGTAGCCACCGGCGCCCCAGGGGAAGCCGGTGAACAACACGCCGCGCGCCAGCTCGGCCAGCGTCCAGAGCGCGGCAAACATCAGGGCCTGGCCGGCTCGCGAGGCGGGCGCCAGCGCCGCCAGCAGGCCCGCGGCCAGGGCGTAGTACAGCGCCAGCGCGCCCGCCAGCGCACCGACCGCGACCACCGCCAGCCATGGCGCGAGGCCGCCGTAGGTGTGCATGGAGATGAACAGCCACCAGAAGGTGCCGGCCAGCCAGGCGGTGGCGAACACCCAGCCGCGCAGCGCGGCCGCCCCCACGCGCGGCGCGGTCATCAGAGCCAGCAGGAAAGCGGCGAGCGAGGCGATCTGCAGCGCACCGCTGGGCTCGCCCGGCACGAGCCCAGCCACCGGCCACGGCAGCGGCCACGCCAGCGAAGCGGCCTGGGCCAGCCCGGCCAGCGCGCACCACAGCAGCCAGCCCAGCCCCAGACCGCGCCCGCGGCGCCCGGGCGGGCGCCGGCTCATCGGGTTGAAGCTTGAGGGTGTGTGCAGCGAATCGAAGAGGCTGCGCATGGGGTCGCGTCCGGGCGGGGTCAGGGATCGAACGGCGGGTGCGGCGTCAGGCCTCTTCCGGCACCGGCATCACCTTGAACCACTTCACCGCGCCGCCCTTGGTGTGCAGCACCAGGAAACGCAGGCCCTCGGCGTCGAGGTGTTCACCGCGGCGCGGCACGCGGCCCAGCGTGTGGGCGATCCAGCCGCCGATGGTGTCGAAGTCGTCCTCGGGGAGGTGCAGGCCGAACGACTCGTTGATGCGCTCGATCGGCGTGTCGCCGCTCACCCGCCAGGTTGTGTCGGCCAGGGCAAAGATGTCGCCGTCGTCTTCGGCGACGTCGAACTCGTCTTCGATTTCGCCGACGATCTCTTCCAGCACGTCTTCGATGGTGATCAGCCCGGCCACGCGGCCAAACTCATCGATGACGATGGCCAGGTGGTTGCGGTTGCCGCGGAACTCGCGCAGCAGGTCGTTCAGGCCTTTGCTCTCGGGCACGAAGGTGGCCGGACGCAGCAGCGCGCGGATGTTGAGCTCCGGGGCGCGCTGCAGCTTGAGCAGGTCTTTGGCCAGCAAGATGCCGATGATGTTTTCCCGCTCGCCCTCGTACACCGGGAAACGCGAGTGGCCGGTGTCGATCACCAGATGCAGCAGCTCGTCGAAAGGCGCGTCGATGTTGAGCACATCCATGCGGGGCGCGGCCACCATCACGTCGCCGGCCGTCATGTCGGCGATGCGGATCACCCCTTCGAGCATCACCCGCGATTCGGCGTTGATGATGTCGTTGTCCTCGGCCTCGGCCAGGGTTTCGATCAGTTCGTCTTTCGAGTCCGGCCCGGGGTGGAGGAACTCGGCGAGTTTCTGGAGAAAACCGCGCTTGTCGACGTGCCGCAGGCTGCGCTGCGGCCCGCTACTGGGGGGTTGATCGGCCACGAAGGGTACGGGGGTTGTTAAGACAGCGGGGAAGGATACCCCAACCCCGTGTCGGCGCCGCGCTGCCCCGCCCGATGGCCGGGCGGGCCGGTGGCTTCAGCCGCGGGCGCGCTGCCGGGCTTCGCGCACGCCGCGGCGGATGTCCTGCAGCAGCGCGAGCGCCTGCCAGAACTGCTTGGCCTGGGCTTTGAGGTGGTAGTCGGTGATGGCCACCTGCTCGTTGAGCAGCTCGGTCACGCGCGAGTCGAAATCGGCCGGCGGCAGGCGCAGGTGGGCTTCGGTCTCGCTGCCGGCGCGCTCCAGCGTGGCGCCGGCGCGGCGGGCGATCTTCAGCATGGCCGTGTTTTCCGACAGCGCGTGGATGAACAGCTGGCTCACGCCTTCGTTGCGCGCCTTGATCACGGCGCGCTCAAACAGCAGCGAGCCGTAACCGCGGCCCCGCACGCTGGCGGCCACCGACACGCCGAACTCCGCGCAGGTGTTGAGCGCGCGGTCGGCAGCGAAGGCGAGGTGGGCCAGCGCGATGAGTTCGAGCCGGCGGTTGAAGATGCCCAACAGCTCGTCGCGGTCGAAATCCAGCTGCTCCACATAGCGCCGCACCTGCTCGTCGCTGGCGGCGTAGCCGAAGCGCAGGTAGCGGTCGTGGGCCGGCAGCGCCAGCAGGTGGCGCGTGATGGCGCGCCGGTGACCGGCGTGCAGCGGACGCACCGGCACCACCGGCGTGTCCGGCGACACGGGAGGAACGGGTACGGGGGTATCGGTCATGGGCGCACTCTACGGGTTTTCCCGGATATTCGGGCGGGGAGTGCTCCCTAAAACCCCAGCCGTCCGTCGGTCAGAGGGGCAGCGCCGTGGTGTTTTTCACCCGGTCCATCACGAAACTGGTCTGGCAGTCCTGCACGCTGGGGTGCTTGAGCAGCGTGTCCATCATGAAGCGGGAATAAGCCGCCATGTCGGCCACCACCAGCCGCAGCTGGAAATCCATCTCGCCGGTGAGCGCGGCGCACTCCACCACCTCCGGCCAGGCCATCACGCTGGCCCGAAACTCGTCCATCGGGTGGCGCTTGGCGCTGCCGGCGTGTTTCTCCAGCCGCACGCTGACGTGCGCCGTGAGCCCGAGCCCCACGGCTTCGGGCCGCACCAGCGCCACGTAGCGCGCGATCACGCCCGCGTCTTCCAGACGTCGCACCCGGCGCAGCACCGCGCTGGGCGACAGGCCGACCCGGTCGGCAATCTGGTCGTAGGTGGCGCGGCCGTCGTCCTGCAGCGTGCGCAGAATGGCCCGATCGAGCTTGTCCAAGGCGTCCATGCCCGCTAGTTTGCAGGATTTCTGCGCTGGGGTGGCGTACAAAGCCTTGAAACGCCGGAATCATGACGGCGCGCGCCGATACAGTGGCGCGATCCCCCCGCTGGAGACCCGCCATGAACGCTGCGCTGCCCGCTTCCGCCACCACCGCTGTCACCGCCGCCGTCACCACCGGCTTGACCGGCTGGGACAACCCGATGGGGACCGACGGCTTCGAATTCATCGAATACGCCGCGCCGGACCCGGTGGCCATGGGCGCGCTGTTCGAGCGCATGGGCTTCAAGGCCATCGCCCGCCACCGCCGCAAGGCCGTGACGCTGTACCGGCAGGGCGAGATCAACTTCATCATCAACGCCGAGCCGGACAGCTTCGCGCAGCGTTTCGCCCGCCTGCACGGGCCGAGCGTGTGCGCCATCGCGTTTCGGGTGAAAGACGCCAAGGCGGCCTACGAACGCGCGATTTCGCTGGGCGCCTGGGGCTACGCCGGGCAGGCCGGCCCGGGCGAGCTAAACATCCCCGCCATCAAGGGCATCGGCGACTCGATCATTTATTTCATCGACCGCTGGCGCGGCAAGAACGGGGCCAAGGACGGCGAGATCGGCAACATCGGTTTCTACGACGTCGACTTTGAGCCGCTGCCCGGCGCCGAACTCAACCCGGTCGGCCACGGCCTGACCTACATCGACCACCTGACACACAACGTGCACCGCGGCCGCATGGCCGAGTGGGCCGACTTTTACGAGCGCCTGTTCAACTTCCGCGAGGTGCGCTACTTCGACATTGAGGGCCAGGCCACCGGCGTGAAGAGCAAGGCCATGACGAGCCCCTGCGGCAAGATCCGCATCCCAATCAACGAAGAGGGCAACGAGAAGGCCGGTCAGATCCAGGAGTACCTGGACCGCTACCACGGCGAGGGCATTCAGCACATCGCCATGGGCTCCACCAACCTGTACGACACGGTGGACGCGCTGCAGCTCGCCGGCGTGAAGCTGCTCACCACGAGCGACACCTACTACGAGCTGCTGCCGCGGCGCATTCCGGACCTGGCCGAAGACATCGAGGGCCTCAGGCAGCGCCACATCCTCGTCGATGGCCAGCCCGGCGAACTGCTGCTGCAGATCTTCAGCGAGAACCAGCTCGGGCCGATCTTCTTCGAGTTCATCCAGCGCAAAGGCAATCAGGGTTTTGGCGAGGGCAACTTCAAAGCCCTGTTTGAAACCATGGAGCTTGATCAGGTGCGCCGCGGCGTGCTGAAGGCCTGAGGTGCCCGGCCATGGCCGTTGAACCTGTGGTGTACGGCGCCAGCGAGCGCCCGCCGCGCGGCGACTACGCGCGCGCCCGCGATGACTACACCTGCGAACAGCGCTGGGCGGCCTACACCGAGACCGACCACGACACCTACCGGCGGTTGTTCGAGCGTCAGCGCGCGCTGCTGCCCGACCTCGCGTCCCAGGCCTTCATCGACGCCTTGCCGGCGCTCGGTGTGCACGACCGCATCCCGCGCTTTGACGACATCAACGCGCGCCTGAAGCCGGCCACCGGCTGGGAGATCGTCGCCGTGCCCGGCCTGATCCCCGAGCTGCCGTTTTTCGAACTGCTGGCGCAGCGTCGCTTTCCGGTGACCGACTGGATCCGCACACCGGCCGAGTTCGACTACGTGGTCGAGCCCGATGTGTTTCACGACCTGTTCGGGCATGTGCCGCTGTTGTTCAACCCGGTGTTTGCTGACTACGTGCAGCGCTACGGCCAGGGCGGCATCAAGGCCCACCACCTGGGTGCGGGTGAGCTGCTGTCGCGCCTGTACTGGTACACGATCGAGTTCGGCCTGATTCGCGAGCCGCAAGGCCTGCGGGCGTACGGGGCCGGGATTCTGAGCAGCAGCGGCGAGCTGCGCCACAGCGTGACCAGCCCGCGCGCGCGTCGCCTGCGCCTGGACCTGCTGCGCTGCATGCGCACGCGATACAAGATCGACGACTACCAGGCCACCTACTTCGTCATCGACAGCTTCCAGCAGCTGTTCGACCTCACCGCGCCCGATTTCGCGCCGCTTTACGCCGCGGTGCGCGCTCAGGGCGAGTTGTCCGCCGACGCGATCACGGCCAGCGACGCAGCCATCACGCTGGGCTGAAACGCCAGATCGACGTGCCCCGCGGCCGCCACGTGGCGGTTGTCGGCGCCGGGGAGCGTGGCGGTGGACGGAGGGAACACCACGTTGTCGGTGGACGAGTACCAGCACACCCAGCCGTCAAACGCCCGGGGCGGCTCGCGCTGCGCGAGCGCTTGCAGCCAGTCGCTGCCGGGGCGCATCTGCCGGGCGTTGGGCTGGTTGCCCAGCCTGGCCAGCCAGGTGCCGCGGTGCGGACTGCCCAGGGTGATGACCCGCGCCACCCGCGCGCGCCCGCCGGGCGTGGCGGCCATCCAGGCCCGGACGGCGAGGCCGCCCATGCTGTGCGCGACGACCACGGGCCGGCGGCCGGTGAGGGCCTCCAGCTGCGCCACACCCCGCTCAATCACGGGCGCGTAGTCGTCGATCGACGTGAACACAGGCTCCAGGTTCAGCGCCACGACGGGCCGGCCTTGGGCGCGCAGGGCACGCAGCCAGGGCCGCCAGAAGCCGCGATTGCAGAGGTAGCCGTGGACCAGCAACACCGGCGCGCGGCTTCCGTCGCCGGTCGGGACGGCGTCGGGCTCGGCGCGCCATCGAAAGGGCTGGTCCCAACCAAACACCCGCGTGGCAGCCACGGCCTCCCGCCACCAGGCCCGACACCGCTGCGCCGCGCTGGGGCGAGGCGCCGGGTCGTCGCCGTGCACCCGCGCGGCCTGCGCCTGCTCGAGGGCGAGCGCGGCAGGCTGCAAGCCCATCAGGATCGCCACCACGGCGATTCCCGGGGCGCCCGGCCAGGCCACGAGGACCGCCGTGGCCAGCACGAGGCTGCCGACGACCGCGGCCGCCTGCAAGCGGGCCACGGCCGAGGCGGACGGCAGAGGAAGGGCCCGCGGATCGGGGCTGGCCGGATGGGGCGCGGGGGGCGCGGTGTGGTGCCGTGGGGCGTGACGGGGGTCCGGGTGCATCGTCCGATGGTCGCACGTCCCGCGGGCTCGGCGCTAGACTGGGCATATGCCGACGGACCTGTCCCCCGCTGCCCGCATTCGCGGCCATCTGGCCCGGGTCACGGCCTTGCGCGCGCAGGCCGACGCCGCGGGAGACGCCACGACGGTGCAGCATCTCAAGCGGCGACAGGCGGAACGCTTCCGCGTCACCTATGCCGATCTGCTGCGCGCGCCGCGCACCGCCCCCGCCGTCCGATTTTTTCTCGAGGAGCTGTACGGCGCGCGCGATTTCGCCGATCGCGACGCCCAGTTCGGACGCATCGCTGGGGCCATCGAGACCATGTTCCCCGCCGCTGTGTCGCAGTTGGCCGTCGATCTGGCGGAACTTCACGCCCTCACAGAGACCCTCGACGCGTCTCTCGCACGCGCATGGCTGGCGGTCGAACCCTCATCGGGCGAGGGCGAGCGGTATGTGCGGGCTTGGCGACGGTTGTGCGCCGAAGACGATCGGCGTCGGCAACTGGCCGTGGTGCAGGCGCTCGGCCGGGAACTTGAGCGCCTGACCCGCAGCAAGTCGCTGCGCCTGGCGCTGCGCATGATGCGCCAGCCGGCCCGCGCCGCGGGGCTGGACGCGTTACAGCAGTTTCTCGAGGTGGGCTTCGACGCCTTCGCCGCCCTCGGCGATGCCGGCCCCTTCTTGCGAGCGATCCAGGAACGCGAGAGCCAGTGGCTGGCTTGGCTCGACCGCGCGCCGGAGGCCGACGTGGCGGAGCGGCTGGATCGGGCGTGGCACGAAGCCCTGCACGCGCCCAGGTGACCGTGTCCCAGACTCGCCCCGGCTAGCATCTCATCATGGCTTCTCTTTCAACCGCTGGCGCAGCGGCGGATTTTCTCCCGGTGGCTCAGGCGCTTGGGCTGCACCTGCTGGAACGCGGTTGGTTGTCGTCGAACAACGTGGTGCTGGTCGGCGCCGAAGTGGCCGACGTGGTCGACACCGGCTACGCGACGCACGCGCCACAGACCGTGGCCCTGGTGGCCCAGGCCATAGGTGAGCGCCGATTGCGCCACATCGTCAACACCCACCTCCACAGCGACCATTGCGGCGGCAATGCGGCTTTGCAGGCCCATTTCGCCGAGGCCTCCATCGTCATCCCGCCCGGCCAGGCCGACGCCGTCGCCCGTTGGGACGCGGTCGCCCTGACCCACGAGACCACCGGTCAGCAATGCCCGCGTTTTTCGGCGCAGCGGGTGCTTCATCCCGGCGAATGCATCGTTCTGGGAGACTGGCGCTGGGAAGCGCTCGCCGCGCGAGGCCACGATCCGCACAGCCTGATCCTGTTACAGCCGGACCATGGGGTGCTTCTGTCGGCCGATGCCCTGTGGGAAAACGGTTTCGGCATCGTCTTTCCCGAGCTCGAAGGCATCGACGCGTTCTCGGAAGTGGCCGAAACCCTCGATCTGATTGAACGGCTCTCACCCCGTTGGGTGATCCCAGGGCACGGTCGCGCCTTCGCCGACCTCCCCGATGCCCTCGCGCGTGCGCGTCGGCGCCTGGCTCAATTTCAACAACACCCAGAGCGCCACCGCTGGCACGCCCTGAAGGTGCTCATCAAATTCAAGCTGCTGGAATGGCAACGCGCTCCAGAGGAGCAACTGGTCGCGTGGTTCCTCAAGACACCCTACTTTGGCCTCGTGGCGAGCCCGGGCGAGGACAGAACTGAACTGCTCACCCGCGTCGTCAATGACCTGGTCCAAAGCGGCGCTCTTGCCCGACACGGCGGCGACATCGTGAACGCCTAGCAGCCCCATCGTTGACCGAGCGTTGGGTTCTACCGGTTCACACCGGATAAGGACCGCCCGGCACAGCATGGCGTGGCACCACACGACAGGACGACAGGACGACAGGACGACAGGACGACAGGACACGATAGATCGGGCGTGACCTGCTTGGGCAAAAGCATGGCCAGCTGCGCCCGCGATGGCTTCCCAACGGCCAGTCGAACCCGGATTCCCCGCCGCTGTCGCATCGATGAGCCCGGCGCGGTGCCAGCCACTCCCACACTCTGCAAAACAGTCGCCCCAAAAACCAAACCCCCCGCCAGTTGCCTGACGAGGGGTGTTGGGGGCTGTAAGAGCCTGACGATGACCTACTTTCACACGGGAGACCGCACTATCATCGGCGCAAAGGCGTTTCACTGTCCTGTTCGGGA
>Ga0209278_1000610_pt1 | contig 26319 bp, 31 predicted proteins | sample JI81BgreenDNA_FD_187504 | JGI IMG/M metagenome (GOLD analysis project Ga0209278, IMG submission 187504) | Wastewater effluent complex algal communities from Wisconsin, to seasonally profile nutrient transformation and Carbon sequestration -... | ecosystem: Engineered > WWTP > Effluent > Algae...
ACGACATCATGTCGGACAAGCAGCGTCGCGATTACGAAGAGTTCCTCGAGACCGACTTCTCCTTCGAGATCCCGGGGCTCGCGCGCTTCCGCGTCAACGCCTTCAACCAGAACCGCGGCGCCGGCGCGGTGTTCCGTACGATTCCCTCCGAGATCCTGACCCTCGAGGACCTCAACTGCCCGCGCATCTTCCGCGAGCTGATCGACCAGCCGCAGGGTCTGATCCTCGTCACCGGCCCGACCGGCTCGGGCAAGTCGACCACGCTGGCCGCGATGATCGACCACATCAACAAGAACGAGTACTCGCACATCCTCACCGTCGAGGACCCGATCGAGTTCGTGCACACCTCGCAGAAATGCCTCGTCAACCAGCGCGAAGTGCACCGCGACACCCACGGCTTCAACGAGGCCCTGCGCTCGGCGCTCCGCGAAGACCCCGACTACATCCTCGTCGGCGAGCTCCGCGACCTCGAGACCATCCGCCTGGCGCTGACCGCTGCGGAAACCGGCCACCTCGTCTTCGGCACCCTGCACACCAGCTCGGCCGCCAAGACCATCGACCGCATCATCGACGTGTTCCCCGCCGGCGAAAAGCCGATGGTGCGTTCGATGCTCTCCGAGAGTTTGCGCGCGGTGATTTCGCAGTCGCTGCTGAAGAAGGTCGGCGGCGGCCGTGTCGCGGCGCACGAGATCATGGTGGGCATCCCGGCCATCCGTAACCTCATCCGCGAGGACAAGGTGGCGCAGATGTACAGCTCCATCCAGACCGGCCAGCAGTACGGCATGCAGACGCTCGACCAGTGCCTGCAGGACCTGCTCAAGCGCGGCATCATCACGCGTGCCCAAGCCGCCACCTATGCCAAGGACAAGCGCATCTTCGAGTGATCCACTCCCTCGACTGAGCGCCCACGAGAACCGGCCGGAGCCCCGCCATGAGCAGCATCGATTTCACTTCCTTCCTCAAGCTGATGGCGCACAAGAAGGCGTCCGACCTGTTCATCACGGCCGGCGTCCCGCCGTCCATGAAGCTGCACGGCAAGCTGGTGCCGATCACCCAGGAGCCGCTCACGCCCACGCAGAGCCGCGACCTCGTGCTGAACGTGATGAATCCCTCGCAGCGCGAGGAGTTCGAGAAGACCCACGAGTGCAACTTCGCCATCGGCCTCGCCGGCGTCGGCCGCTTCCGCGTCTCGTGCTTCTACCAGCGCAACCAGGTCGGCATGGTGCTGCGCCGGATCGAGACCAAGATCCCGAGCATCGACGAGCTGAACCTGCCGCCCGTCATCAAGACGCTGGCGATGACCAAGCGCGGCCTGATCATCTTCGTCGGTGCGACGGGCACCGGTAAGTCCACCTCGCTCGCGGCGATGATCGGCTACCGCAACATCAACTCCTCGGGCCACATCATCACCATCGAGGACCCGATCGAGTTCGTGCACAAGCACGAGGGCTGCATCGTCACCCAGCGCGAGGTCGGCATCGACACCGACAGCTGGGAAGCGGCGCTGAAGAACACGCTGCGCCAGGCGCCCGACGTCATCATGATCGGCGAGGTGCGCACCCGCGAGGGCATGGACCACGCCATCGCCTTCGCCGAAACCGGCCACCTGGTGCTGTGCACGCTGCACGCGAACAACTCGAACCAGGCGATGGACCGCATCATCAACTTCTTCCCGGAAGAGCGGCGCAACCAGCTGCTGATGGACCTCTCGCTCAACCTGAAGGGCATCGTCGCCCAGCAGCTGATCCCGACGCCGGATGGCAAGGGCCGCCGCTGCGCGATGGAGATCCTGCTCGGCACGCCGCTGGTGCAGGACTACATCCGCGACGGCGAGATCCACAAGCTGAAGGACGTGATGAAGGAGTCCACCCAGCTCGGCATGAAGACCTTCGACCAGGCCCTGTTCGAGCTGTACCAGTCGGGCGAGATCACCTACGAGGACGCGCTGCGCTACGCCGATTCGGCGAACGAAGTGCGCCTCAAGATCAAGCTGGCGCAGGGTGGCGACGCCCGCTCGCTGTCGGCGGGCCTGGACGGCGTGGAAGTCTCGAAGGTCGAGTAAGCGCCGCGCCGGCAACAAGGGAACGGGCCACCCCCCGATGGCCCGGATGCAAGGGCTTGCATGTACCTCCATCGCTGGTTTTCACGGGCCGGTCGGCTCCTCGACCGACTTCCCCCGTTCACCTGGATCAATCGCGCGGTCTACCGCCGTGCGTTCGCCCGCAACCGCCACGAGAACCTCTTCCTCGGGCGCTATACGAGCTTCGCCGAGGCCGCCGCCGCCGCGCCCGACGTCAAGCCCGTGGGCTACGACAACGCCGATTCCGTCGCGCTCTACGGCGACGAACTGCGGCCGCGCGATTACCCGGCGGTGTTCTGGATCGACCGCCTGGTGGCGGCGGGCGCGCGCCGCGTCTTCGACCTCGGGGGCTATACGGGCATCAAGCACTACGGCTTCGCGCGGTTGATCGATTACCCGGACGACCTCGTGTGGACCGTCGGCGACGTGCCGGCCGTCGTCGAGGCGGGGCGGCGCGTGGCGGCCGAGCGCGGCATCGAAGCGCGCCTGAATTTCACCGCCGACCTGTCCACCGTGGCAGAGGCGGACCTGCTGTTCGCTTCGGGCAGCGTGCAGTTCCTGGAGGAGTCGCCCGGTGCGCTGCTCGCGCGCGTCGGCGCCCGGCCGCGCTGGATCGTGCTGAACACCGCGGCGATCCACCCGAAGTATTCGTACATCACGCTCAACAGCATCGGCACCGCGTTCTGCCCCTACCGCGTGCAGTCGCGCGACGCGCTGGTGGCCGAGCTCGAGGCGCTGGGCTACCGGCTGCTCGACGAATGGCGCAACCCCGGCAAGGGCATCACCGTGCCCTTCCACCCGGAACTGGATCTCGAGGAATACCGCGGCTTCTGCTTCGAGCGCGTCGCCGCGGCCTGAGTCAGCCGCCGGCCTGGTAACGGCCGATGTCGAAGCCGCCCACCTCGAACTCGATCGGGTCGGCGCGCCCGTCCAACGGCGCGATGCGCACGCGGGTCGCGGCGTCGAGCGCGCGGATGAAGCCGGCATCGTCGTTGATGAACAGTGCCGGCCGCGTGCCGGTGCTCGAGGCTTCGCCGGCGAAGCGCTTCGGCGTGGCCTCGTCCAGCGTGATGTTGAATGCGCAGGGGCGGCCGCACTCGAACACGCCGTCTTCGATGACGAGGTAGACGCTCTGGCCCCAGCGCGGGTCGTCGCGCAGCACCAGTTGCACGGTCGGCACCACGGCGAAGCTGGCCGGGTCGTCGGCCTCCGGGCGACGGTTGCGTATCGACGCCGCGCGCTGCGGCTCGGATTCGCCGGCGATCGGGGTGGAGACGTAGCTCCACAGTGCCTTCTGGCGTTCGGTTTCGACCTGGGCCTTCGCGGTCTCGCGCAGGGCGTCCAAGCCCTCGGCGACCTCGGTTGCGGCGGCGGTGCCAGGGCCGTCGGCGAGGATCACCTCGGCGCTGGCGACGGCGATGCGGGCATCGCCGCGGGCCTTGGCCTCGCGATACACCTGCAGGGTCGGGGCCACGGCCGCCTCGCGGGCGGCGGCCGCGGCTTCCGCCGCGGCACGCTGTTCTTCCGGGCTCGGGCCGCAGGCGGCCAGCGTCAACACGACGGCGGCGAGCAGGGCGGGGCGGAGGCGGCGGAGGGAGGGGCAGGCGGGCAGTGGCATGGGGATGTCGGTCGCGGATCGGCCTTCAGCTTAAGCGCACCCCCGCCCGGGGCGCACGGCCTACAATGTCGCCATGCCGCTGGAAAACACGCTCGCGTCGTCGCTCTTGCTCGCCATGCCCGGCATGGACGACCCGAATTTCTCCCGCACCGCGGTGTTGGTCTGCCAGCACGACGGCGACGGTGCCATGGGCGTGGTACTGAACCGCCGCACCGACGTGCTGCTCGGCGAGTTGTTCGAGCAGCTCGGCATCGAAGGCGCGCCGCGCGCGATGAAGGGCCGCCAGGTGCTGTGGGGTGGTCCGGTGCAGGTCGACCGCGGCTTCGTGCTGCACGACGACCCGCGCCCTTGGCCCTCGACGCTGCGCTTCGGCGCGTTCGGGCTGACCAGCTCGCGCGAGATCCTGCACGCCATGGCGCGCGGCGACGGCCCCGAGCGTTACCTCGTCATGGTTGGCCATGCCGGCTGGGGCGGCGAGCAGCTCGAGGGCGAACTCGCGCAGAACGCCTGGCTCACCGTGCCCGCGCCGCAGGCGATGGTTTTCGATACCGACAGCGACGTGCTGTGGCAGGTGGCCGCGGGCCAGATCGGCGTCGACATGGCGACTCTGGCCGACTACAGCGGCCACGCATGACCACGGGCGCCGTCCTCGGTTTCGACGTCGGCGCCAAGCGCATCGGCGTTGCCGTCGGCAACGGCATCACCGGCACCGCCAGCGAGCTGGGCCTGATCGAAGTCCGCGACGGCATCCCGGATTGGGCGCGCTTCGAGCGCCTGGTGAAGGAATGGGCGCCTGCGCAACTCGTCGTCGGCGACCCGATGACATTTGACGACGATGATCCCGATCCCCCGGCCCGCCAGCGCGCGCGCGGCTTCGCCCGCGCCGCCGCGAAGCGCAGCGGCTTGCCGGTGGTGATGGTGGACGAGCGCCGCAGTTCCAAGGAGGCCGCGCGCCGCTTCGCCGACCAGCGCCGTGCCGGCATCAAGCGCCGCAGCCACGCCGAAGAGATCGACGCCCTCGCCGCCGTCGTGATCGTCGAGCGCTGGCTCGCCGGCGGCCACGACCCGACCTGACCCAGCCCTTCCCCGAGACCGACCCCGACGCCATGACGACCGAACGCCTGCGCCACCTGCTCACCCTCGACGGCCTCGGCGGGGAGCGCATCTCTGAACTGCTCGACGTCGCCGAGGCCCTGCATCCGCAGGCGCAGGGCGGCACGGCGCTGCGCCACGTGCTTGCGGGCAGGACGGTGTGCAACCTGTTCTTCGAGAACTCCACGCGCACGCGCAGCAGCTTCCAGCTCGCGGCGCAGCGCCTCGGTGCCGACGTGCTGAATTTCGACATCGGCGCCTCCTCGGTGAAGAAGGGTGAGAGTGCACTGGATACCCTGCGGACGCTGGAGGCCATGGGCATCGATGCCTTTGTCGTCCGCCATGCCGAGAACGGCGCGGTGGCCGCGTTGGCTGCCGGGGCGAAGCCGGCGACCTCGCTGCTCAATGCCGGCGACGGGCGCAGTTCGCACCCGACGCAAGGCCTGCTCGACATGCTGACGATCCGCCAGCGCAAGGGCCGCGATTTCGGCGCGCTCTCGGTGTTGATCGTCGGCGATGTGCTGCATTCGCGCGTGGCGCGCTCCGACCTTCATGCCCTGCGCCAGCTCGGCTGTCGCGACATCCGCGTCTGCGGCCCGGCCAGCCTGCTGCCGGGCTCGAACATCACGGTGGGTTGCACGGTCGGCCAGAACCTCGACGCCATGGTGGAGGGCGTCGACGTGGTGATGATGCTGCGCTTGCAGCGCGAGCGCATGGAGGACGGCCTGGTGCCCTCGCTCGACCAGTACTTCCGCGAGTACGGCCTGACCCCGGCGCGGCTCGCCCGCGCGAAGCCCGATGCGATCGTCATGCACCCGGGGCCGATGAATCGCGGCGTCGAGATCGCCGACGCCGTGGCCGATGGTCCGCAGTCGGTGATCCTCGATCAGGTCGCGAACGGCGTGGCGGTGCGGATGGCGGTGCTCAAGCACCTGCTCGGCGGCTAGCGCGCCAGGACCTCGGCCTGCGGGGTGCCGTCCATCGGCTCCAGCGTGGTGTCCGCCGCCACGAGGCCTTCAGCCTCGAGCCGGTAGCGGATCACGCGGACGAAACCGGCACTGGGGCTCGCGTTGTCGTCCTGGTCCCGGTAGATCGGGAAGCTGCGGACCAGCGTCGACGCCTGCACGCCGAACTGGTCCCGACCGCGCCAGCCGAGCGCGGCCTCATCGTCGAGAGACGGCACCTGAAGGGGAGTGTTGCCACCGGCGGTGTCGAAGCGCCAGCCGCGCAGGTCGCCCTCGGCCGAGCTGCCGCCGCTGCGCATCCAGAGCAGCAATTCGGGGGCCGCATCGCCGTCGAGGTCGGTCGCAAAAGCATCGACGAGCGCGCCGTCGAGCACGGTGCTGAGGCGTTGGGGGGCTGCGCCGACCGTCGCGGTGCGCACCAGCACGTCCACGCGCGTGGTGGCTTCGCCCGCGGCGGCGTCGAGGTCGAAGCGCCAACCGGAGCTGGACAGCTGCAAGCTGCGGAGAACCGGGGGCCGGTCGGCCGCGGACGGCGGCGTTGTCGGGGGCGCCTCTGCCGCATTGGCCGCTGCGGCATCCGGGGGCGACGGGGCTTCGGAGACCGTTCCGTCGCTGCAGGCCGCAACCAGCATCGCAGCAACGGTCAGCAGCGCGAAGCGGCCCGGCGCGCGCATCGTCAGTGCAGCAAGAACAGGGTGGCGAGGCCGAGGAAGGCGAAGAAACCCATCACGTCGGTGACCGTGGTGAGGATCACGCCGCCACCCACGGCCGGATCGACGTTGAAGCGGCGCAGCAGCATGGGAACAAGCACGCCGGCCAGCGCGGCGAAACCGAGGTTGATGACCATGGCCGCGAAGATGACCGCGGCGATGCCGGGGCTGTGGAACCAGGCCAATGTCACCGTCGCGACGACGAGGCCGAGCAGCACCCCGTTCATCAGCGCGATGCGGATTTCCTTCCACACCAGGGTGCGCAGGTTGGCGGCGGAGACCTGGCCGAGCGCGAGGCCGCGCACCATCAGCGCCAGCACCTGGGTGCCGGCGTTGCCGCCCATGCCGGCAACGATCGGCATCAGCACAGCGAGGGCAACCACTTCCGCCAGCGTGGCCTGGAAGCGGCCCACCACGCTCGCGGCGAGGAAGGCGGTGCCGAGGTTGATGCTGAGCCACAGGAAGCGGCCGCGGAAGGCGCGCAACACCGGGCTGAAGAGGCTCTCGTCCTCGCTGACGCCGGCCGCCGACAGCACCTGGTAGTCGGCCTGTTCGCGGATGATGTCGACGACGTCGTCGATGGTGATGCGGCCGAGCAACACGTTGTTGTCGTCCACCACCGGCGCGGAGATCCAGTCGTGGTCGGAGAACTGCCGCGCCACCTCGTCGGACAGCGTGTCCACGGCAATGGCCGGCTGCTCGCCATCCATCAGCGTGTTGATCGGTGTCGTCGGCTCATGCGTGAGCAGTTGCGCCAGTGCGATGCGGCCGAGGTACTGATGGCGGCGGCTGACGACGTACAGGTGGTCGGTGTTGTCCGGCAGTTCGCCGCGCAGGCGCAGGAAGCGCAGCACCACGTCGACGCTGACGTCGGCGCGCACCGTCACCACGTCCGGGTTCATCAGGCGGCCGGCGCTGTCCTCGGGATAGGACAGCACCTGCTCGAGGCGCTCGCGGTTCTCGCGGTCCATCGACTTCAGCACCTCGTCGATGACCGTGTCCGGCAGGTCCTCCATCAGCTCGGCGAGGTCGTCGATGTCGAGGTCCTCGACCGCGGCGACGAGTTCGTCGGCGTCCATGGCGGCGATCAGGCCCTCGCGGACCTCGTCGTCGACGTGGAGCAGCACCTCGCCGTCGTCTTCCGGATCGACGAGGCCCCAGACCACGTCGCGCTTGGCCGGTGGCAGGGACTCGAGCAGGTTGCCGATCTCGGCCGCCGTCAGCGAGTTGACCAACCGGCGCACCGGCCCGAGCCGCCCGCTGTCGAGGGACTCCGACAGCATGCGCAGCTGGTGGGCGGTGCGTTCGTGGCGGGCGGCGTCGACCATCGAGGGGCCTGGGCGTGCAGGGCGCGCGCATTATGGCCCCTGCGCACGGGGGCGAACAGCGCGCCGTGCGTGCTTGCGGCGTTCATGGAGGGTCCTGCAGGCTTGGCATCCCCGCCTTGATCGTGGCCATGACCCAGTCCCGAATGCGTCCCCGTCCTCGCCCCCTCGTCGTTGCCGCGATGCTTGCCTGCGTCGCCGCATTGACCGCTTGCGCGCCCGAGGACATCACGCCCTCCGAACCCATGGCGCTGGACGGCGCGACCCTCGTGCTCGAGTCCGTCCCGCAGTCGGCGACCGAATGCGACCCGGCCCGCCCGTTCACGGTCAGGATCCGCTGGAACGTCAAGGATTGGCCCGATCCGAAGTTCGACATCCGCCTGCGGAGCAGCTTGGGCCAGATGCCCGCGCGAGCGAACACGGCGAGTGGCGAGGTCGAGTTCTCGTTGGCGCACGAGGGCCTGTGGATCCTCCTCGTCGACCGGAACTCGAAGGTGCTGGTCGCCGCGCAGCCGGTACCCGCGCTCGTCTGCCCGCCAGTGGCGTAGTCGACCCGCCGCGCCGCTCAGAGCCCGCGCACGCGCTCCAGCCAGCGCTCGACGTCGGCCCGCTCGCGGCATTGCAGCAGCGAGGCGGCGCGGCGCCGGAGCTTGCCCACGTCCGCGGCGCGGATCGCCTCGCGCACCTCCAGGACGGCGCCGGGATGAACGCTGAAGTCGCGCAGGCCCAGGGCCAGCAGCAGCGGCACGTCTTCGGCGCGTGCGGCCAGTTCGCCGCAGACGTGGATCGGCAGCCGGGCGTCGCGCGCCTGGGCGAACAGCTGGTGCAGCAGGCGCAGCACGGCCGGGTGTCGCTCGCTGTAGAGACCGTCGAGAGCCTCGTGCGTGCGATCGGCGGCCAGCAGGTACTGCACGAGGTCGTTGGTGCCAACGGCCGCGAAGTCGATCAGGTCGGCGTAGTCGAGCAGGGTGAGCGCCGCCGCGGGCACCTCCACCATCACGCCGAAGCGCACGTGCTCGCCGATCGGCACGCCGTCGTCGCGGAGGCGCGCGGCTAGGGCATTCATCCGCACTTTCACGGCCTCGATCTCCTCGCGCGCGGTGACCATCGGCACCAGCACGCGCACGGGCCCGAAGGCGGACGCGCGCAGCATGGCCCGCAGTTGGGCGTCGAGCAGCATCGGCCGCGACAGCGACAGTCGGACGCCACGCAGACCGAGGGCCGGGTTGGGCTCGTTGCGCAGGGCGAGGCCGCTGTTGTCGGCCTTGTCGGCACCGAGGTCCAGGGTGCGCAGGGTCACCGGCTTGCCGGCCATGCCGAGCACGGCATCGCGATAAGCGTGGAACTGCTCGTCCTCGTCCGGCACCTGGGCGCGGCCCATGAACAGGAACTCGGTGCGGAAAAGCCCGATGCCGTCCGCGCCGAGGGCCAAAGCCTCGGCGATCTCCTCGCGGCGCTCGCCGTTGGCATAGAGGCCGATGTCGATGTCGTCCTGCGTCCGCGTCGGGGCACGCTTCAGGCGATCGAGCTGGGCGCGCTTCTTCTCGATCTTGGCCCGGGCGACGTGGTAGCGGGCGAGGTCGTCGGCGTCGGGCTCGACCACCAGCAGGCCGTCGCGGCCATCGACCAGCAGCGCGTCGCCGTCGTTGACATGCGAAAGCGCATCGGCACAGCCCACCACCATGGGCAGGTGCAGGCCGCGCGCGATGATGGCGCTGTGCGAGAGCGGGCTGCCGGCGCGGGTCACCACGGCCAGCAACTGCTGGCGCGAGAGTTCGGCGAGTTCGGCCGGTGCGATGTCGTCGGCGACCAGGATCTCGCCGGCCAGCCCCAGCTGGCCGTCGTCCGGTCGGCGGTGCAGGGCGGCATGCACGCGGCCGATCACGTGGTCGAGGTCGTCGAGCCGCGTGCGGAAGTAGTCGTTGTCCATCGCCTGGAACACCGCGGCGAGGCGGTCGCGCTGCAGCTTCAGCGCGTAGTCGGCGGAGTAGCGCCCGGTCTGGATCAGGTCGCGCAGGCCGTGGCGCAGCTCCGGGTCGTCGAGGATCAGCACGTGCAGGTCGAGGAACTCGCCGATCTCCTGCGCGAGTGCGCCCTGCAGCTTCTCGCGCAGCCCGCCGAGCTCGTCGCGTGCGGCCTGCATCGCGGCGTCGAGGCGGACCAGCTCGGCCTCGATGGCCTCCGGCGCGATGGTTTCCTCGGAGAGTGTGAGGACGTGCGGGTGGCGGACGCGGGCGCGGCCGAGGGCGAGACCCTTCGACGCCCCGACGCCAGCCAGCGCGCGCCGCATCAGCTCTCCTCGTCGAAGCGTCGGGCGAACAGGGCTTCCGCGGCGGCCATGGCTTCGGCCTCGTCCGGGCCGTCGGTGCGCAGCGTCACCGTGCTGCCCTGGCCGGCGGCGAGCAGCAGCACGCCCATGATGGACTTCGCGTTGACCTCGCGGCCGCTACCGACCAGCGTGGCCTGCGCCTTGAAGCCGCCAAGCAGCTGGACGAGTTTGGCCGAGGCCCGCGCGTGCAGGCCGAGGCGGTTGATGACGGGGATCTGCCGTTCAAGCATCGTCGAGCACCACGCCGTTGCGGCCGCCGTTGGCCGCGGTTCGCGCCAAGTCCTCGAGGCCCTGGTCGCCGTAATTCATCACCCGCAGCAGCATCGGCAGCGACAGCCCGGCCACGCGGCGGCAGGGCGAGGCGATCTGCGTGAGCTGGTGCGCCAGCCGTGCCGGCGAGGCGCCGTAGACGTCGGTGAGCAGCAGGGCGCCGTCCTCGCCCATCACCTTCTTCAGCGCGGCGCTGGCGCGCGGCAGTTGCGCGGCGAGATCGGCGTCGAACTCCAGCTCGAACGCGCGTGCCTCGAGCGGCAGTTTCCCGAGCAGGCGGGACGCGGTTTCGAGCAGGGCGTTGCCGAGCCCGGGATGGGTGACGAGGAGGATGCCGACGGCCATGCCCCGAACCTTAGCAAACCCCCGTGGCGCGCCGGCAAGCGCCGGCGCCGCCCTCATTCGAGTTCGCGGTGGTAGAGGAGCGCGTCCTCGCGCCCGCCGTCGCGGAAGTGCGCGGCGAGGGTCTCGGCGAGGTACACCGAACGATGCCGTCCGCCGGTGCAGCCAAAGGCGATCGTGAGGTAGCTGCGGGTCTCCGATTCGAAGCGCGGCAGCCAGCGCTCGACCAGCCCGCGGACGTCGGCGACGTAGGCCTGCACTTCCGGGATGCCGGCGAAGTGCGCCTGGATCAGGGCATCGCGGCCTGTCAGCGGTCGCAGGGCCGGGTCCCAGTGCGGGTTCGGCAGGCAGCGGGTGTCGAAGACGAAGTCGGCATCCACCGGCAGGCCGCGCTTGTAGGCGAAGCTCTCGAACAGCACGGTGAGGCCCGGCCGGCGCCCGGATTCCAGCTCGGTGAGCACGAGCTTGCGCAACTGGTGGACGTTGAGCGACGTCGTGTCGAAGACGTGGTCGGCCAAGGCGCGCACCGGGCGCAGCACCTGACGCTCGAGCGCGATGGCGTCGGGAAGGGCCAGCCCGAGCTGGGACAGAGGGTGTCGCCGGCGAGTGTCGGAGTAGCGCTTCACCAGCGTGGCGTCGGCCGCGTCGAAGAACACCAGCCGGTGCTGGTAGCCGCGCTCGCCGACCGCCGAGAGCCATTGGCCGATGCTGCCGAGGTCGGCATGGTGGTTGCGCACGTCGATGCCGACCGCAAGCTTCTGGTGCGCCTCGCTGGCGCCGACGCTGTCGACGAAGCCGGGCAGCAGGTCGGCGGGCAGGTTGTCGACGCAGTAGTAGCCGAGGTCCTCCAGCGTGCGGAGGGCGACCGTCTTGCCGGCGCCGGACAGGCCCGAGACGACGGTGAGGGAGCGGCTCATGGCGCGGCCTTGTCGAGCAGCGCGGAGTGGCGCGCCAGGAAGGCCGCCGCCGGGTCGTCGCCCTTGGCGCGCAGGATGTGCAGGCGGGCGGCGGCCTCGGTCAGCACGGCGAGGTTGCGACCCGCGGCCACCGGGAGGTTGATCACCGGGACGTCGAGGCCGAACACCGGTCGCGCGGCGGTCTCGCCGGTGAGGCGCGAGAGGCCCTCCACGTCCACCGCCTCGCCGGGGCGCACGAGGTTGACGATCAGGCGCAGGTACTTGTTCCGCTTCACCGCGGTGTCGCCGAACATCTGCCGGATGTTCATGATCCCGAGGCCGCGCACTTCCAGCAGATCCTGCAGCAATTCGGGGCAGGTGCCGTCAAGCACGTCGGGTGCGATCTGGGTGAACTCCGGCGCGTCGTCGGCGACCAAGCGGTGGCCTCGCGAGATCAGCTCCAGCGCCAGTTCGCTCTTGCCGAGGCCGGACTCGCCGGTGATCAGCACGCCGATGGAGTAGATCTCCATGAACACGCCGTGCAGCGTGATGCGCGGCGCGAGCGCGCGGGCCAGCACGTACTGCAGTTGTGACAACAGCTCGTGGCCGGCCTGCGGCGAGATCCACAGTGGCGTGCCGGTTTCCTCGGCGATGTCGCGCAGGTCGGTGGGGCAGCCCTGGTCGCGGGTGATCACCAGCGCCAGGGGCCGGAAGTCGACGATCTTCTGCAGGGTTTCCCAACGCTGCCGGGCGTCGAGCGAATCGAGCCACTGCAGCTCCTCGCGGCCGAGGATCTGCAGCTTGTTCGGGTGGATGACGTTGAGGTAGCCCACCAGCGAGGGGCGTCGCGTGCGGTGCTCCTCGGCCTCGAGGGCGCGTTCACCCCCCGCCTGCCCCGACAGCCAGCGCAGGCCGAGCCGGTCCCGGTGCTGTTCGAACAGTTCGCGGGCGCTGAGTCGGCGCGGCAGCATGCGCGGGGCCGACTCAGGCCGCCGCGGACTGGCCGGGACGCCAGCCGGCGACCAGCCGATACAGCGTGTCGCCATCAGGCGCCGCCCGCAGCTGCCCGCGGAAGCCTTCGTCGGCGAACATCTCGGCCAGCTGGGCGAGCAGCACGAGGTGCTGCTGGGTGAAGTGCTCCGGCACGGCCAAGGCGAACAACAGGTCGACGGGTTGGGCATCGCTGGCGCCGAAATCCACCGGCTCGGCAAGTCGGATGAAGGCCCCCGTGGCGACGCTCAGCGCCGGGCTTCGGCCGTGCGGGATGGCGACACCGTGGCCGAGGCCCGTGCTGCCGAGGCGTTCGCGCTGGCAGAGGCTGTCGAAGAGCGCGCGCTCGCGCTCCGCATCACCGTCGCCAAGCAGTTGGGCCAGTTGTTCGAGGAGGCGCTTCTTGGAAGAAACCTTGGCGCCCGCGATCACGCGCGCGGGCGCCAAGAGGTCGAGGAGGTGCATGGGGATGGGGCTGGTGGGGCCGCGATGCCTTCAGCCGAAGCTGCCGGAGCGGACGGCGGATTCGCCGCGGTGGTGGTCGGTGATGCGCTCTTTTTCCTTGAGCACGATGCGGTCGAGTTTGTCGACGAGCAGGTCGATGGCGGCGTACATGTCGGCCGCTTCGGCTTCCGCGTGCAGCGCCTTGCCGCGGGGGGTGAGCGTGGCTTCGGCCTTGTGCTGGAGCTTGTCCACGGAGAGCAGCACGCGGAGGTCGAGGTGGTGGTCGAAGTGCCGGGAGATCCGCTCGAGCTTCGCCGTCACGAAGTCCTTCAGGGCCGGGGTGATGTCGATCTGGTGGCCGCTCACTTCAAGGCGCATGGGCGCGTTCTCCTTGCTGGGACAAACAAACCTTCACTGGAAGCCAGCATACGCCCCTCGAGGGAGGGGGCGAAGGGGACCCACGTCAAAATTCGGTGTCAGCGTTGTCCGCGCTCGGAGGACGGCGGAATACCCAAGCCCTCGCGGTACTTCGCCACGGTGCGCCGCGCCACGGCGATGCCCACGGCCTTCAGTGCGTCGGCAAGCGCTTGATCGGAAAGAGGTTTCCCGGCCGGTTCAGCCTCGATCATCTTGCGGATCATGGCCTGCACGGCCGTCGACGAGGCCGCGCCGCCATGATCGGTGGCCAGGCCGGCGCTGAAGAAGAACTTGAATTCGAAGGTGCCGCGGGGCGTGCGCAGGTATTTGCGGGTCGTGGCGCGCGAGATCGTCGATTCGTGGAGGTCGAGCTGCTCGGCCACGTCGCGGAGCGTCAAGGGTCGCATCGCCTCCAGTCCATGGTCGAGGAAGGCGCTCTGCGTGCGGACGATGGCCTCGGCCACCCGCTGCAGGGTCTCCCCGCGGTTCTCCAGCGCCTTGATCAGCCAGCGCGCCTCCTGCAACTGGCCGCGCAGGTAGGCGTCGTCGTCGCGGCTGCAGCGCCCGATCAGCCCCTGGTAGTGGGTGTTCAGGCGCAGCCCGCCGCCGCGGGCCATGCGAACCCGCCAGACGCCGCGCTGCTTCAGCACGATCGCATCCGGCTGGACGTACTCGGCCGGCGCGCCGTCGAAGCGCGCGCCGGGCTTGGGATCGAGGGATTTGACGAGGCCGATCGCCTCGGCGAGCGCGACGGCATCCACGCCGAGGTCGACGGCCAGGCGTTCCGGGCGTTGGCGGGCGATGGCATCGAGGTGGCCGGCCACCAAGCGCTGCGCGAGGGCCAGACCGGGCGTGTCGATGGACAACGCGGCCAGCTGCAGGCCGAGGCACTCGGCGAGGTCGCGCGCGCCACAGCCGATCGGGTCGAATTGCTGCACGAGGCACAGCATCGCCCTGACGTCGTCCAGCGTCACGTCGAGCGCGGCCGGTAGCGCCGCTGGCAGGGCGTCGAGCGCTTCCCGCAGGTAGCCATCGTCGTCCAGTGCGTCGATGACCGCTTCGCCGATGGCCTCGTCGCGGGCGGAATGCACGCTCATCCGCAGTTGCCAGCGCAGGTGTTCGTGCAGGCCCGGCGCCGCACCGGCGTCTTCGCGTTCGCCCTCATCGTCGCCATCGCGCTGGCGCGGGCCGGCCTCGTCGTCGCCGAGCGTCCAGTCCTCGTCCAACGGCGCGTCATCGCCCTCGGGCTGCCCGTCCCCCGAATCGGCGCCCTCCGATGCCTCCTCGCCCGGGCCATCGTCCATCGCTGACGCCGGGCCTTCGTCGTCGCCCGGTTCGGCGAGTTCGAGCAGGGGATTGGATTCAACGGCGGCCTGCAGCTCGGCGTCGAGTTCCAGCTGGGACAGCTGAAGCAGGCGGATGGCTTGGCGCAGTTGCGGCGTGAGGGCCAGCGCCGTGCCGAGCTTGGCCTGCAGGGCGGGCTTCATCGCCGCGGCTCTACATCGTGAAGCTGGTGCCGAGGTACACGCGACGGACGTCGGGGTTCATCAACACGTCGTTCGGGGAGCCTTGGGCGAGCACGGTGCCGGCATTGAGGATGTAGGCGCGGTCGCAGATGCCCAGCGTCTCGCGGACATTGTGGTCGGTGATCAGCACGCCGATCCCGCGGTGCTTGAGGTGGCGGATGATTCCCTGGATCTCGCCGACCGAGATCGGATCGACACCGGCGAAGGGTTCGTCCAGCAACATGTAGCGCGGGTTGGCCGCAAGGGCGCGGGCGATCTCGATGCGCCGGCGCTCTCCGCCGGAAAGACTCTCGCCCGGCTGCTCGGCGACGTGGCCGATGTGCAATTCGTCGAGCAGGTGTCCGAGTTCGGCTTCGCGTTGGGCGGCCGAAAGGTCCTCGCGCAGTTCGAGCGCGGCGCGCACGTTGTCAGCCGCGGAGAGGCTGCGGAACACGCTGGCTTCCTGCGGCAGGTAGCCCACGCCGCGGCGAGCGCGCTGGTGCATGGGCAGTGCGCTGATGTCCTGGCCCTCGAGCAGGATTTCCCCGCCGTCGCTCGGCACGAGGCCGACGATCATGTAGAAGCAGGTGGTCTTGCCCGCGCCGTTGGGGCCCAGCAGGCCCACCACTTCGCCCGGTTGCAGGTCGAAGCTGAAGTCCTTGACGACCTCGCGCTTCCTGTAGCGCTTGGTGAGCGCGCGCGCCGAAAGCATCAGTTGCCGGCCGGTCGGGCTTTGGGCTGGATCGTCATCTGCACCCGGTTGCCGTCGCCGCCGCTGTCCAGCGCGCCGGTGTCCAGGTTGTAGCGGATGGTCTCGGCCTGGAGGTCGCCGCGGGTCTGCGCGACGCGGGCACCGCCCGAGAGCAGCATGACCTCGCTGTCAGGCGCGTACGTCACCTGGGCGGCCTGCGCGTCGACCACTTCCCCCCGATCGTTCTCCTGGCGGATCCGAACCGGCGTGCCCTCCAGCACGATGCGCTGCATGTCGCCGCCGCGGCGCTCCACGGTCGCCGACGCCGCAGTCACCTGGAGGGTCCCTTGGGTGATCTCGACATTGCCGGAGAGGACGATGCTGTCATCGTCGCCGAGGCCGCCGGACTGGCGGTCCGAGCGGATGCCCATGGGCTGCTCGCGGTCGTCCTTGCGCGCCTCAAGGGCGGGGGCGGCCAGCAGCGGCAGCAGGACGACGAGAAGGCTCGGGATAGAACGTCGCATCGACATCGGCGAGGAGCTCGTAGGTTTTGGCCTGCATGTCCACGTCGAGGCCGGTCGCTTGCAGTATAGAGCGGCCTTGGGTGATGGTCACCGCGGCGTCGGTCCGTGCCCGTTCCGATTCAGTGAACACGCTCAGGTGATCGGTGCTGAATCGCGCGGGAAGCGTGCCGTCTTTCGAAGGGGCCAGCATTTCCACGCCACCTTCCAAGCGGACTTCGTCGTTGTCGGGCCCGATCCAGGCGCTGGCCGATCGCGCGTCCCAGCGCTGCCCGGGCTGGTCACCCGGAAAGCCGAAGCGCGGTTCGGTCAACGTGGTGACCTGGGCTTCCGTGTCTCGCTCGAGCAAAGGGCCGGCCACGGTGAAGCCCTCGCTGCCGTCCTTCCTCAGGGCGGTCATCTCGAACCCTTCGAGTCGGTAGTCGGCTCGGCTGTCGATGGCCGGCGGTGGCGGCGTCTCGCGCAGCCACCACAGGGCGATACCGGTGGCCGCGGCACCGACCGCGAGCAGGCTGCCCAGCCAGAAGCGGTTCATCGCAGGAAGCCTGCCAGCACGGCCTCGGCCTTGCCTTGGGCGCCGAGCAGGAGGTCGCAGAGCTCGCGCGCGGCGCCTTGCCCGCCAGCCGCGCGGGTGCGCCAGTGCACACGCTCCTTCACCCAGCCATGGGCGTTCGCGGGCGCGACGGCGAGTCCGGCGATGCCCATGGCGCCGAGATCGACGAGGTCGTCGCCCATCATCGCCGCCTCCGCGGGCGTGTGGCCGTACTTCGCACACAGCGCTTCGAGCAGGGCGCGCTTGTCCTTGACGCCGATATGCACCTCGGAAAGCCGGAGGTCGCGGCCGCGCGCTTCCGCCACGGCGCTGTGCCGGGCCGTCACCAGCGCGACGCGCACCCCGTGCTCCTCGAGCAAACGCAGGCCCATGCCGTCGTGGATGTCGAAAGCCTTGAGCTCGCGACCCTCGGCGTCGAACCACAAGCGGCCGTCGGTGAGCGTGCCGTCGACGTCGAAGCAGGCGAGGCGGATGCGGGCCGCGCGTTCGCGGATGTCGGCGGGGTAGTCGGCGAGGTGGGCGTAGGCCATGGCTCAGACCACCCGCGCGTTGAGCAGGTCGATGAAGTTCAGCGCCCCGACCACGCGACGCTCGGCGTCGACGACCACCAGGGCGTTGACCTTGTGTTCCTCCATCGCATGCACGGCCGCACTGGCGAGTTCGTCCGGGGCGATGGTCTTGGGCGAACGGCCCATCACCTTGGCCACCGCGTCGCCGCGGACGTCCAGCGTCGGGTTGTCGAGCGCGCGGCGCAGGTCGCCGTCGGTGAACACGCCGACGAGCCGGTCCTCGGCATCGACGACGGCGGTCATGCCGAGGCGGCCGCGGCTCATCACCACCAGCGCCTGCGCGATCGGGGCGTCCGCGGCCACGCGCGGCACGTCGTCGCCGGCGTGCATCACGTCGCGGATGGTCAGCAGCAGGCGGCGGCCCAGCGCGCCGGCCGGGTGCGAGCGGGCGAAGTCCTCCGGCGTGAAGCCGCGGGCTTCGAGCACGGCCACGGCGAGCGCGTCGCCGAGGGCCAGCGAGGCCGTGGTGCTGGTGGTGGGGGCGAGGTTGTGCGGGCAGGCCTCCGAGGGCACGGAGACGTCGAGGTGCACGTCGGCCAGTTGGGCCATCGACGAGCCGGGGCGGCCGGTCATGGCGATCAGCGGCACGCCCATGCGCTTCAGCGCCGGGGCGATCATCAGGATCTCGTCGCTTTCGCCCGAGTAGGACAGCGCCAGCACCACATCGCGCTCGGTGACCATGCCGAGGTCCCCGTGGCTGGCCTCGCCGGGGTGCATGAAGAAGGCCGGGGTGCCGGTGGACGCCAGGGTGGCGGCGATCTTGCGGGCGATGTGGCCGGACTTTCCCATGCCCGTGCAGACCACCCGCCCCTGGCAGGCCAGGATGCGCCCGCAGGCCGCGGCGAAGGCGCCATCGAGCCGGTCGGCCAGGGCCGAGAGGGCCGCGGCTTCCTCGGCGATCACGCGCCGGCCGGTGCGGCCGAATTCGGGCATTTCCGTGGCGGCGGCGGCCGCTGGGGCACTCATGGGGAGCCTTCGGGGATTACAATGACGGCCCTAGTTTACGGCAGGGCCTCCGGCCCTCTTCGCCTCCTCCATGAATGCAGATTTCGTGCGCCAGCTGATCGAAGCTGGCCTGCCCGGTGCCCGGGTCCACGTCGAGGGCGCCGACGGCGTGCACTTCGAAGCCACCGTCGTCAGCCCGGCCTTCGCCGGCAAGCTGCCCTTGGCCCGCCACCGCATGGTCTACGCGACGCTCGGCGAGCGCATGGGCGGCGAGATCCACGCCCTGGCCCTCCGTACCCTCACCCCTGACGAAGCCGACCGGAACTGACATGGCCAAGATCGTGATTGCCGGCGGCGAAGCGCTGAACGGCGAAGTCCAGATTTCCGGCGCCAAGAACGCCGTCCTCCCGATCCTCTGCGCCACACTGCTGGCCGACAACGCCGTCGAGATCGGCAACGTCCCGCACCTGCACGACGTCACCACGACGATGGAGCTGCTCGGCGAGCTCGGCGTGCAGCTGATCGTCGACGAGAAGCTCACCATCACCGCCGACCCGCGCCACGTCACCAGCACGATCGCGCCGTACGAGCTGGTGAAGACGATGCGCGCGTCGATCCTCGTGCTCGGCCCGCTGCTGGCCCGCTTCGGCCACGCGCAGGTCGCGTTGCCGGGTGGCTGCGCCATCGGCTCGCGCCCGGTCGACCAGCACATCCGCGGCTTGCAGGCGCTCGGCGCCGAGGTGCTCGTCGAGGGCGGCTTCATCAAGGCCACGGCCAAGCGCCTGAAGGGCGCGCGCTTCGTGTTCGACATGGTCACCGTGACCGGCACCGAGAACGTGCTGATGGCCGCCACGCTGGCCGAAGGCACCACGGTGCTGGAAAACTGCGCGCAGGAGCCCGAGGTCGTCGATCTCGCGAACTGCCTGATCGCCATGGGTGCCCGCATCGAAGGCGCCGGCAGCAACAAGATCATCGTGCACGGCGTCGACCGCCTGCACGGTGGCCACTACGACGTGCTGCCCGATCGCATCGAGACCGGCACCTTCCTCGTCGCCGGTGCGATGACCGGCGGCCGCGTGATGGCCAAGAAGACCCGCGCCGACATCATGGACTCGGTGCTGCAGAAGCTCGAAGAGGCCGGTGCGCACGTCAACACGGGCGAGGACTTCATCGAGGTGGACATGCGCGGGAACCGCCCGAAGGCGGTCAGCCTCACCACCGCGCCGTACCCGGCCTTCCCGACCGACATGCAGGCGCAGTTCGCGGCGATGAACACCATCGCCGAGGGCGTGGGCGTGATCACCGAGACGATCTTCGAGAACCGCTTCATGCACTTGAACGAACTGACGCGCCTTGGCGCGGACGTCCGCATCGAGGGCAACACGGCGATCATCCGCGGCGTGCCGAAGATGACCGGCGCGCCGATCATGGCCACCGACCTGCGTGCCTCGGCCTCGCTGGTGCTGGCGGGCCTGGTGGCCGAAGGCGAAACCACGGTCGACCGCGTGTACCACATCGATCGCGGCTACGAGAACATCGAAGAGAAGCTCGGCGGCCTCGGCGCGCGCATCCGCCGTTTGCCGGGCTGATCGCATGCAGCGCGTCGGCGAGGACATCCTCGCGGCCCTCGACGCCGCGGCCAATGCTCCGGTGCCGCCGCGCGTGGGCGAGGTGCTGGGTGCGGGCGGTGCTTCGGCGTTCGGCTTCACGCTGGTCGTGTTGTGCCTGCCCTTCCTGCAGCCGATCTCGCTCGGGCCGCTGGGCACCATCGGCGGTCTCGCGCTTGCGGGCATCGGCTGGCAGCTCGCCCGCGGCGATGCGCGGCCGTGGCTGCCCGAGTCGCTCTCGCAGGCCCAGCTCGACGCCAACCAGTGGCGCCAGCTCGCCGCCGCGGCGCGCAAGGTGCTGGGCTGGGCGTCGAAGCTCGTGCGTCCGCGCCTCGGGCATTGGACCGAGGGCCGACGCGGCCATCGCATCGCCGGCTCGCTGGTCGTGGTCGCGGCGCTGTTGCTCGCGATCCCGGTGGGCGGCATCCCTCTCAACAACCTGCTGCCGGCGCTGGCCATCATCTGCGCCGCGCTGGCCCTGATGGCCGACGACGGCCTGATGTTCCTGTTCGCGCTGTTCTGGCTCGCGGTGACGATCGGCTACTTCATCGTCCTGTACGAAGTCTTCGTCGCGATGGCCATGAAGGCGTGGGCGTTGTTCCACCTCTGGCCGACGGCGTGGTCGCTGGTCGAGGGCGGCTGGCGCGCCGTCGGCGCCTGAGCGGGCGCGCGGTCTAGGCCTCGCGCCGGGCTTGCCTCAGCCGCGACGCAGCAAACGCATCTCGATGGTCTCGCCGTCATCCTCGCGCTGTTCGATGCGCAGCGGAAGGTGCCCTTCGTCGAGGTCCAGCCAAAGCACCGTGGTGCGGCCGCTGCCGTCGTTCCGCTGCCGCTCCACGCGGATCCCTTCTTCCGATGCGGGGCCCATGGGTACGGCCTCGGTCTCGCCGATGGACCAGTCCTGCGCTTCGACCGCGTTACGCCCCGCGACGGTCACGGCCTGCGCGCCACGGCGCCCGCCGGCGACGGCCTGCATCAGAGCGATGGTGAGCAGCTGCCGATCGAGGATGCCCTGGACATAGGCCGCCTCGTGGCGTTCGTCGCGGTTGCGCAGCGTGATGCGGCCCGCGCTGGCATCGACGAGCGCACTGCGTTCGCGCGAGTTGAAGCTGGTCTTCTGCGCGTAGCGGTATTCGATCGTTTCTGGGCGGCCATCGACGTAGCGGAAGCGGCTCGACTCGTCGATGCGCACGCCGGCGATCTTCGCCAGGCCCTGCGTGCCGCGCGTTTCGCTGGTGAAGCGCCAATCGTTGCCCTCGCGGGCGAGGCGCAGCGTGGCTTCGCCGAGCACGTCGCCGTTGCGGCGGACTTCATACATCGCGTTGAACGGGGCCACCGGCGCGGCCGTCGCGGGGAGGGTGAGGGCCAGAGAGAGCGCCATGGCACCGCGGAACAGGATCGAACGCATGGGGAGTTCCTTGGGTCGTCGAGGGCGCCGCGCTCAGGGCGCGGCGTGCAGGCGGTCGTCGTCGCCGAGGCGTAGGGCTTCGCGCAGCGGGGTGCCCTGCCAGCGGACGGCGTCGGCGTCGAGCCGGAGATCCCCGTTGGCGACGGCGGCGACGCTGGCGAGCAGCAGCGGGTGCTCACGGGCCAGCACCCGGGCCGCCAGCTTTTCCGCGGTGTCGTCGTCGCGCACCGGCACGCGGGCCTGCGCCAGCACCGGGCCGGCATCGAGTTCGGGAATGACGATGTGGACGCTCGCGCCGTGTTCGGCATCGCCGGCGTCCAGCGCGCGCTGGTGCGTATGCAGGCCCGGGTGGCGCGGCAGCAGCGAGGGATGGATGTTCAGCATGCGGTTCGGGAAGCGGGCGATCGCGGCGGCGCCGATGATGCGCATGTATCCCGCACAGACGATGAGGTCCGGCTGAACCTCGGCGACCGCATCGAACATCGCGGCGTCGAAGGCCTCACGCGTTTCGAACGTGTTCGGCTTCATCGCCCACGCGTGAACGCCGACATCGGCGGCCAAGGCCACGGCACCGCTCTGCGGCTTGTCGGAGAACAGGCCGACCACCCCGCCGTCGATGCGGCCGTTGGCGCAGGCCCGGAGAAGCGCTTCGAAGTTGCTGCCGCGCCCCGAGGCGAGCACCGCGAGGCGCAAGCTCATCGCGCGGTGGGGCGCCGCGGCGTCGCCAGGCGCAAGGCTAGGATGATGGCCCCCAGCGCAGCCAGCAGGCAGGTCGCGAACAGCGGCATGGCCGCCTGCAGCAGCAACCAGCCGAATTCGACATCGCGCTGCACGTACTCGATGAAGGCGACATCGTTCTTCACCACCAGCGGCCACAGGGCCATGGCCGCCACCGAGGCCACGAGCGCCACGAGGGCGGACAGCACGATGGCGAGACGGCGTGCCGTGCCCATGGGCGTCGCCTCAGCCGATGCGGACGCGCTCGTGCACCGAGGCGCCGGCACTCTTCACCACGCGGCCGATCGGGCGCGGCGGCAGGCCAGCGGCGGTGAGCGGCGCGGACAGTGCGGCGATCGACGCCTCCGGGACCACCAGCACGAAGCCGATGCCGCAGTTGAAGGTGCGCCACATTTCGGCGTCGGCGATGGCGCCCTCGCGCTGCAGCCAGTCGAACACCGGCGGCAGGACGATCGTCGAGGCGTCGATGTCGAGGCCGAGGCCGTTGGGGATGACGCGGATGATGTTTTCGGTGAGGCCGCCGCCGGTGATGTGCGCCATGCCGTGGATCGGCGAATCCGCGCCCGGGAAAGCCTGCAGCAGCGACAGGATCGGCTTCACGTAGAGCTGGGTCGGGGCCATCAGTGCGTCGATCAGGGGCACGCCGCCGACCTGCAGGTCGAGGCCGCCCTTGGCCGCGTCGAAGCCGGCGCGGGCCAGCACCTTGCGGATCAGCGAGTAGCCGTTGCTGTGCGGGCCGGAGGAGGGCAGGGCCAGCAGCACGTCGCCTTCGCGAACGCGGCCGCCGTCGCGCAGCTCGCTCTTTTCGACCGCGGCCACGCAGAAGCCGGCGAGGTCGTACTCGCCCGGCGCGTACATGTCCGGCATCTCGGCGGTTTCGCCGCCGATCAGGGCGCAGCCCGAGAGCTCGCAGCCCTTGGCGATGCCGCCGATGACGGCCGCCGCGGTGTCGACGTGCAGCTTGCCGGTGGCGAAGTAGTCGAGGAAGAACAGCGGCTCCGCACCCTGCACCAGCACGTCATTCACGCACATGGCCACGAGGTCGATGCCGATGCTGTCGTGGCGGTCCAGCTGCTGGGCGAGCTTGAGCTTGGTGCCGACGCCGTCGGTGCCCGAGACCAGCACCGGCTCGCGGTACTTGCCGGAGAGGTCGAACAGGGCGCCGAAGCCGCCGAGTCCACCCATCACTTCGGGACGGAAGCTGCGCTTCACCAGCGGCTTGATGCGCTCGACGAGGTCGTTGCCGGCGTCGATGTCGACCCCCGCGTCGCGGTAGGTCAGGGGCGTCGGGGTGCTCACGGGTGGCGGGCCTTCGGGCATCAAGCGAAGCCCGCAGTTTACCAGCCGGGGTCCGCTTGACGGTCGCCGGTGCCGCCTCCGGGCTGAACCGCGCCCGCCGCTGCCGAGGTCGTGTTGGACGCTCCCGCGCGCCCTGCGGCACCATGGCGCGTCCTTCGGAGTCCACGATGCACGCGTCTTTCTTCCACTCCTTCCGCGCCCTCACGCTGTCCGGCCTGCTGCTTGGGGGCGTGCTGCCGCCCGCGGCCGCCCAAGTCCCCGCCGCCGGTCCCGGCGCCGCGGCGAGCCCGGCGCTGGCGGCGGCACCCGCGACGGCGACCGCCCGGGAGCTGGAGTGGTACACGGCGGAAGTGCCGGTGACGTCGCAGGAGAGCCGGGAGCGCGATGCCGCGCTGGGTCGGGCCTTGGCGCAGGTGCTGGTGCGGGTGAGCGGGCAGGTCGCCGCGCCCAGCGACCCCGTCGTGCAGCGGGCGCTGCGGGTCGCCGAGTCCATGGTGGTGGGCACCGAATACCGCGATGTCGAGGAGCTGGCCGGCGGCGTGCCCGTGCAGCGCCAGGTGCTGGCGGCCAGCTTCGATCCCGAGGCTGTCGACGCGTTGGCGGTGGCGGCCGGCCTGCCCTTGTGGGTCGGCGAGCGGCCGAAGCCGATGCTGTGGCTGGCCGTCGACGACGGTGGGGGTGGCGGCCCGCGGCTGGTGTCGGCACAGCAAATCAATGTCGTGAAGCCGCTGGCGCAGCGTGGCCTCGAGCGTGGCCTGCGCCTGCTGTTGCCCAGCGGCACGGCGGTCGAGCAGCCCGCGGCCGGCAGTATCTGGGCGCTGGATGCGGCGGCCGTTGGCGTGTTGTCCAGCCGATACGGCGCGCGCGTGCAGCTGCTGGGCAAGGTGTCCCGCGCCGGGGCCAGCGGCTGGACCAGCGAATGGTTGCTCGCCGATGGCGCCGAGGAGTTGGCCCGCTGGAGCGTCACCGATCCCAGCCCGCAGCGCGCGATCGCCGCCGGTGCCGATCGCGCGGCCGACGCCCTCGCGGCTCGGCAGGCCAAGCGCATCGAAGCGGGCGAGGCGGAAGTTCTCGAGGCCGAGATTGTCGGCCTCGACAGCCAGACCGCCTGGCTCGACCTCGCCGCCTACCTGCAGTCGCTGCCGGTATTGCGTGGCTTCGACGTGCTGGAGGCCCAGCCCGGCGCGCTGCGCGTGCGCCTGGACCTCGCCGTCGACCGGGCCCGCTTCGAGGCGATGCTGGAGGGCTCCGGACGCCTTGTGCCGGAAGCCCCGGCAGTGGCTGCCGATACGACCCCGCCCACGCCCGTGCGTTACCGCGTGGCGCGCTGATCCGACGCGAAGGACGCCCGATGAATCCCCCCCTGCTCTGGTTGCGCCCCTGGCTGTGGCTTGGCGGCTTCGTGCTGCTGGGCCTGTTGCTCTGGCTGCTCGGCCCGGTGCTGACCCCCTTCGCGGTCGCAGCCTTGCTGGCCTGGGTGGCGGACCCACTGGTCTCGCGCATCGAGCGCAGTGGGCGATCGCGTAGCACGGCGGTCACCCTCGTCTTCCTGATGATGAGCCTGCTGGTCGTGCTCGTCGTGCTGCTGCTCGTGCCGATGCTGAAGACGCAGGTCGAGCAGGCCGTGGAATGGGGGCCGAAGCTCGGCGTGTGGATCACCGGAACGGCGATCCCGTGGATCGAAGCGCGTTTCGATGTGTCGATCGCCGCTTATGTCGATCCGGCGGAACTCGGAAACTTGTTGAAGGAACACTGGCAACAGGCCGGCGGCGTCGCGGCGAACGTGATCGGGGGCCTGTCGAAATCCGGACTCGCCTTCCTCGCGCTGGTGGCCAACCTGCTGCTCATTCCGCTGGTCACGTTCTATTTCATGCGTGACTGGCGCGGCATGATCTCGGCCGTGCACGAGCTGATCCCGCGCCCGCTGGAGCCCACGGTGGTTCGCCTCGCGCGGGAGTCGGACGACGTGCTGGGCGGGTTCCTGCGCGGCCAGGTGAGCGTGATGATCGCGCTGGGCCTCATTTACGGCGTGGGCTTGAGCCTCATCGGCCTCGACCTCGGTTTCCTGATCGGCATGATCGCCGGCCTGCTCAGCTTTGTACCCTACCTCGGCACGGCGATTGGCCTCATCGCGGCCGTAATCGCCACCTTGGTCGAGCACGGCGACCTCTTCCACCTCGTTCTGGTGTGCGCGGTGTTCAGCGGCGGCCAGGTGATCGAGGGCTTCGTTCTGACGCCGTGGCTGGTGGGCGACCGCATCGGCCTGCATCCGGTGGCGGTGATCTTCGCCATCATGGCCGGCGGCCAGCTGTTCGGCTTCCTCGGCATCCTGTTGGCGCTGCCCGCGGCCGCGGTGTTCATGGTGCTGCTGCGCTATGCGCATGAGCGCTACACCCAGAGCCTGCTGTACCGCGAGGACCGCGACGGCGACGGCGATGGCGTGGTGGAGGGGAGCGCCGAGGGCCCGCCCGCCGACGAGGCCGGCGACACGCGCCCGGCATGAGCGCCCAGCTGCCGCTGGCGCTGCCGGTGGGGCCGGACCAGCGCTTCGATCTGTTCGTTGGCCATGACTGGGCCGTCGAGGTGGTGCGTGCCGCGTCGCGGGGCGAGCCGAATGCCGCCGCGATCGCCCCCGGGGTGTTCGTTGAGGGCGCCGAGGGCAGCGGCAAGAGCCACCTGCTGCTGGCGGCCTGCCGGGACGCCCACGAGACCGGCCGGCGCGCGCGCTACCTGCCGGTGGCGGCCTTCGCCGGGAGCCTCGGCGCGATGCTCGACGGTCTGGAGACGAACGATCTCGTCGCCCTCGACGGCATCGAGGCGGCGGCCACCTCCCGTACAGATTGCGAAGCCCTGTTCCACCTGCACAACCGCCTGCGCGATGCCGGACGAACGCTCCTGTATTCCTCGCGCCTGCCGGCAGGCGACGACGGATGGGCGCTGCCCGACCTGCGCTCGCGCCTCGGCCAGGGGCTGCGGGTGTCGCTCGACGTCCTCGATGACGCCGG
>Ga0209278_1000611_pt1 | contig 26264 bp, 28 predicted proteins | sample JI81BgreenDNA_FD_187504 | JGI IMG/M metagenome (GOLD analysis project Ga0209278, IMG submission 187504) | Wastewater effluent complex algal communities from Wisconsin, to seasonally profile nutrient transformation and Carbon sequestration -... | ecosystem: Engineered > WWTP > Effluent > Algae...
GGCATTATCTGGCCAGTGGTTATGCCGCGGTGTGGGCCAAGGCCAACACCCGCGCCGCCATCTTCGATGCGATGACGCGCCGCGAAGTCTATGCCAGCACCGGCCCGCGCATGACGGTGCGGGTGTTCGGCGGCTGGGATTTCACGCCCGATGATCTGAAGGGTGATTGGGTACGCGCCGGCTATGCGCGCGGGGTGCCGATGGGTGGCGAACTGAAACCGGACGGGAAGGGCGCGCCGCGGCTGCTGATTTCGGCCCTGAAAGATCCTGAAGGCGCCAATCTCGATCGTGTGCAGGTGGTGAAGGGCTGGATCGACAAGGCCGGCAGGACGCACGAACAGGTGTTCGACGTGGCGTGGAGCGGTGACCGCAAGCCGGTCGCCGGCAGGTTGCCTGCGGTGGGCGATACGGTCGATGTCGCCACTGCAACCTACAAGAACAGCATCGGCGCCGCTGCGCTCACGACAGTCTGGACCGATCCCGCCTTTGATCCCGCGATCAGCAGTTTCTATTATCTGCGCGTGCTGGAAATCCCGACCCCCAGTTGGCCGGCCTATGACGCGGTCAAATACAAGCTGAAACTGCCGCCAGAGGTGCGGGTGAAATCGCAGGAACGCGCCTACACCTCGCCGATCTGGTACACGCCGGCAAAAGGCTGAAGCATGAAGCATCTGGCAGCCGCCGCGCTGCGCGAGCCGCTGGTGCATTTCCTCATCGCCGGTGCAGTGCTGTTCGTGGCCATGTCCGGCCGGGCACCTGATCTGGGCGAGCGCCGCATTGTCGTTGATGAGCCGGTGGTGGCCGGGCTCGTCAACCATCATGTGCGCGCGTTCCGGCGCCCGCCCACGGCCGAAGAGCTGGACGGGCTGATCAGCGATCATGTTCGCGGCGAAGTCTATTACCGCGAGGCGCTGCGCCTCGGCCTCGATGCCGACGACGAAGTGGTGAAGAAGCGGCTGCGCAACAAGATGCTGGCCATCGCCGGCGCCGAAGCCGAAGCCGCGCAGGCGAGTGATGCCGAATTGCAGGCGCTGCTCGATGCCGATCCGGCCCGCTATGCCGCGCCGCCCATGTACCGGCTGCAGCAGCTTTACCTCGGCCCCGACACGCCGGCGCTGCGGGCCGCTGCCACCGCCGCGCTGCGCCGCACGGCCGCCGGTACAACGCCCGCCATCGCCACCGAAGCCCTGCCGCTGCCCGGCCGCTTTGACGATGCCAGCCAGACCGATCTGGCCGAACAACTGGGCGATGAATTCGCCGCTGCCCTTGCCCGGCTGCCGATTGGCGTGTGGACGGGCCCGGTGGTTTCCGGCTTTGGTCTGCATCTGGTGCGCATCGATCAGCGGGTTCAGTCGCCGCCGCCGCGCCTGGCCGATGTGCGCCAGCGGCTGGAAAATGACTGGCGCAGCGCCGCCATTCGCAAGGCGCAGGACGCGCACCTGCAGCAACTGCTGGACAGTTACGCGGTGGAGATCAAGCGCCCATCATGATCGGCAAGCTGCTTCGCGCACTGGCGCTGCTGGCGCTGCTGGCCGGCACCCTGCCGGCCCGGGCGGATGAACTGCGTCCCGGCTATCTGGAGCTGACGCAGCGAAGCGCCAGCGACTGGAAGATCGTGTGGAAAGCCCCCGTGCTGGGCGGGCTGGCGGCCAGCGCCACGCCGGAACTGCCGCCATTCTGCCAGGTGACGATGGACGAAGCGCGACTGTCGGTTGGGGCTTTGGTGGCAACCGGGCGCGCCGCCTGCACTCGCCCACTGGATGGAGCGAGTGTTGGCCTGGCCGGGCTGGAACCCGGCTTTACCGACACGCTGCTGCGCATCGCGCCATTGGGCCGACCGGTACAGACCGAGCGGCTGCTGCCCGGCCGTGCCACCGCCATCGTTGCTGCCGTGCCCGACGCCCTGCAGGTGGCGCGCACCTATTTCGTGATCGGTGTCGAACATATCGTCGGCGGTTTCGATCATCTGCTGTTCGTGGTGGCGCTGGTGCTGCTGTTGCAGCGCGGCTGGCCGGTGGTGGCAGCCGCCACGGCCTTCACCATCGCCCATTCGATCACGCTGGCCGGCACCACACTCGGCCTGTTCGGCCTGCCGCAAGCGCCGGTGGAGGCGGTGATCGCGCTTTCCATCATCTTCCTGGCCGTGGAGATCGTGAAGGCAAAGGCCGGCCAACCCCGCCTGTCGGAACGGCTGCCGTGGCTGGTCGCCTTCCTGTTCGGCCTGCTGCATGGCTTCGGCTTTGCCGGCGCCCTGCGCGAGATCGGCCTGCCCGAAACCGATCTGCCGATGGCGCTGTTCACCTTCAACCTGGGCGTGGAAGCCGGCCAGTTGCTGATCATTGCCGCTACGATCGCCGTGATCGCCGGGCTGCGCCGCCTCGCACCCACTGCGCTGCGCCCGGCGGTGCTGGCCAGCGCCTATGCCATCGGCAGCATCGCGAGCTTCTGGTTCATCGAACGGATCTGGGCCTAAAGCAGGGATCTGATCACCAGATAGATCAGCGACGGCCCCAGCAGGCAGCCCAGCCCGGTGTAGAAGGTGGAGGTCATCGCGCCATAGGGCACCAGCCTGGGATCGGTCGCCGCCAGCCCGCCCGTAACACCACTGGTGGTGCCCATCAGCCCGCCATAAACCATCGCGCTGGCCGGGTTATCCAGGCCGATGCGCCGCGCCACCAGCGGCGTTGCCACCATCACCAGCACTGCCTTCACCAACCCGGCCGCGATGCTGAGCGAGATGATCTGCGACGACACGCCCAGCGAAGCGCCCGTCACCGGCCCAACGATATAGGTCGCTGCGCCCGCGCCGATGGTGGTGATCTCGGCCGGATCGGTGAGCCCGAACGCCAGCGCCACCACCGCCCCCACCGCAAACGAGAGGATGACGCCGATGGGGACGGACAGCGCGCCAATCAGGCCGGCCTTGCGCAGATCGTCCATCCGCACGCCGAACGCGGTGGAAACGATTGCAAAATCGCGGAACATGTTGCCGCCCAGCACGCCGATGCCGGCCAGCAGCGGATAATCCGCCACACCATTCTTGCCGCCGGTATCCGCCCCCGCCCAGAAGGCGATCAACAGCCCCAGCGCAATGGCGATGGCCGATCCATGCACCTTGCCGCGCGCGGCATGGCGCGACAGCCAGTACGCCACAACCATGATGGCACCAACGAAGACGAACGCCACCAGCAGGCCATTGTCGCCGGCAAATTTGACCAGCCGTTCGCTCACGGCCGCTGGGCCCAACGGCTGAGGACCGGCACCAGCGCAAATGCCGCCAGTGTCGCCGCCACGCCCGCCACCGCCGCCATCACCCCGCCCGAAACGGCCGCAAACACATTCTGTTTCGCCGCCATGGCGACGATGATCGGGATATACATCAGGCTCCAGAACTGCACGCCGCTGCCGGCCGGCGTTTCCGGCCCCAGCCGCCGCCCCGGCAGATTGGTGAGCGCGATCAACAGCAACATGGCAATGCCGACACCGCCAACATTGGCCTCCAGCCCCAGCGCTGCACCGAGCAGATCGCCGGCGAACAGCCCAACCAGCGTGCAGGCGGCCAGCAGGGCCACACCCAAGATCGGCATATCGTTTTCCTTCAGGCCAGCGCCGGTGGCAGCCGGTCGATCACGGGCTTTGCCGCCTGTTCATAGGCATGGGCGAGTTTCAGGCAGGCCAGTTCGGCCCCGCGCCGGCCGATGATTTGAATACCAGCCGGCAGCCCACTGGCCGAAAACCCCGCCGGGGCCGCCAGCGCCGGCAGGCCGGTCATCGTCACCAGGAACGTGCCGAGCATCCATTCGTGATAGGTGCGCATCGACTTGCCAGCCACCACATTGGGCCACAATTGCTCCACCGGGAAGGGCAGCAGCTGCACCGCCGGTGCCACCAGAAAATCATGCTGTTCGAACAATTTGTCCACCGCCCGCGTCCACGCGCTGCGCACCGCCGATGCGGCCAGCACCTGCGCGCCGGTGATGGCGCGGCTGTTGGCGATCTCCCAATGCGCCTGCGGGCCAATCAGGTCGCGCGTCGCCGGATCATCGGCCAGGCGCTGCAGGCCGGTGCCCGACATCCAGCTGCGCAGCAACTGCAATGCTTGCCACACTGGCTCGATCTCGAAATCCACCTGCGCGGCATCGACCGTGCAGCCCATGGCGCGAAACGCCGGCAGCGCCCCTTCGCAAATCTTCAGCACCGCCGGATCATGCGGCACCCGCCCGCCCCAATCGCCCAGCCAGCCGATGCGCGTGCCCCTGTGATCAGCGTCGAGCGGCCCGGCAAAGGCACGGGCATCGACATCGGTCGATTGCAGCGACTGTGGATGCCGGCCGGCCATCACCGACAGCACCAGGCCCAGATCGGCGACATGCCGTGCCATCGGGCCGGACACGCCCATCCTTGAAATCCAATGGTCATTGCCTTCCGGCGGGATGACGCCAATGCCGGTGCGAAAGCCGAAAACATTGTTCCACGCTGCCGGGTTGCGCAAGGACCCGCCGAAATCAGAGCCATCGGCCAGGGGCAGCATGCGCAAGGCCAGGCCTACGCCTGCGCCGCCGCTGCTGCCGCCCGCCGATTTGCTGGTGTCAAAGCTGTTCCGCGTCGGGCCATAGACGCGGTTGATGGTGTGGGAGCCAAAGCCGAATTCCGGCGCGTTGGTCTTGCCGATGAACAGGGCGCCGGCAGCGCGCAACCGCTGCACCATGATGCCTTCGCTGGTGGGGATCCTGTCCTTGTTGACCAGCGAACCGTTGGTGGTCCGGATGCCGATCACGTCGGCCAGATCCTTCACCGCCCATGGCAGGCCGAACAACGGCCCCGGCTTCTCTCCGGCGCTGAGCCGCGCATCCATTGCCCGCGCTTGGCGCAGCAGCCGATCACCATCCTGCAGCGCGACGATGGCGTTGTGAGCGGGATTGTGCGCGGCGATCTGCGCCAGCACGGCGCGCATCACGTCTTCAGCGCTGGCCTTGCGCGCTGCGATCAGAGCGGCGATGCGCCGGCCCGGCAGCGCCAGTAGCGGATCAACGGGGGCGGCCGCCCATGCCGGAGCCGATGCCATCGCCCCCAGTGCACCGGCAGCCACGATGAAATCTCGGCGCGTCGCCAAATCCTGCCCCATCCCCTGCTCCCCGATCGACAGGGACAGGTTTGTTGGGCGCTGCCGGCTTCGTCAATGCGGATTTCGCCATGTTCATGCGGCACTGCCGCCACAAAAGGCGCAAACTGTGGAGGCCCGACCGGGAATCGAACCCGGGTGCACGGATTTGCAGTCCGTTACGTCACCACTCCGCCATCGGGCCTCGACGGTGGATGGCTGCCCTAGCAAGGCCGGCGCATGCGGGCAACACTGAACTTGGGCCAGACTTGGGCCACAGCTCAACAATGATGCGCTGCAACATCCTGCCAACATCGGCATTGCGCGTCACGCCGCCGCAGGGCAAAAGCCCTTTCCATGACGATGACCGCTTCCGCCGCCCAGCGCCAGACGATGGTGGATTCCCAACTGAAAACCGTTGGGGTCACCGATGCTGGCGTGCTGGCGGCCTTTGCCGAAATCCCGCGCGAAGCCTTTCTGCCCTCGGCCCTCGCGCCGCTGGCCCAGGCCGATGCCGCCCACGAAGTGACACCCGGACGCTATCTGCTGGCTCCACTGGCACTGGCGCTGCTGCTTCAGCACGCCGCCGTGCGCGCCGGGGAGCGTGTGCTGGTGGTCGGCAGCGCTTCGGGCTATTCGGCGGCTGTGCTGGCGCATCTGGGCGCGACGGTGACGGCACTGGAAAGCGACGCGGCGCTGATCGCCATGGCCGAAGCCGCCGGCGTACCCAGCGTATCTGGCCCCCTGGCCGAAGGCTGGTCCGCCGCTGCTCCCTATGATCTGATCCTGTTCGAAGGCGCCATCGCTGCCGTGCCGCCGGCCCTTGCGGCACAACTTGCGCCGGGCGGCCGCATCGCTGCCGTGCTGCGCCAGTCGGGCGTTGGCCGCGGCTATGCCGGGCCATTGACCGCCGCAGGCCAACCGGCTGGCCTGCCGTTCATCGAAATGGCCGCCCCCGATCTGCCCGGCTTTGCCCAGCCGCGCGAGTTCGCTTTTTGATCCCAGATTTAGTGATTCTGCCTGCACGGCGGGTGTGGCGCTTTTCTTCACGATGTCGTAACTGTTTCGCATGAGCGAGCCGCCGCCAGCCCTTGATGCCATTCTGGCTTCCATCCGCGCCCGCGTGATGGAACCCGACAACGATGACGAACAGGATGCGTCGCCGCCTGCGCCTGCTCTCGCCCCGGCCCCAGCACCGGTTTCGCTGGCCAATGTGACCCTGCCGGCCAGCAGCACCGGCATGACGCTGGACGAACTGATGCGATCGATGCTGGCACCGCAGATCAAGGCCTGGCTGGACGCCAACATGCCGGAAATCGTCGAGAAACTGGCGCGCGAGGAAATCAAGCGCCTCACCGGCAAGCTCTAGGGCTTTTTTGTAGGCCTTTCCCCGTCGCGGCCCAGCGGCTATGCGGCTGGCCATGATCGACAAGATTTTCGACCCCGCCAGCTTTGAACAGCGTTGGTATGCCCATTGGGAACACAACGCCCGGTTCCGGCCGTCCCGCCCGGATGCGCAGCCGTTCACCATCGTCATCCCGCCGCCGAACGTCACCGGCTCGCTCCACATCGGCCATGCGCTCGACAATACGTTGCAGGATCTGCTGATCCGCTGGCACCGGCTGAACGGCCGCGATGCGCGCTGGATCGTCGGCACCGATCATGCCGGCATCGCCACGCAGATGGTGGTGGAACGCCGCCTGGCCGAAGCGCAAGCGCCAAGCCGCACCGCCATGGGCCGCGCGGCCTTCGAAGCCAAGGTGTGGGAATGGAAAGCCGAATCCGGCGGCACCATCACCGGCCAGCTGCGCCGGCTGGGCGCGTCGTGCGATTGGGAGAACGAGCGTTTCACCATGGATGACGGCTTCAACACGGCCGTGCTCAAGGTGTTCGTGGAGCTGTACAAGCAGGGCCTGCTCTATCGTGACAAGCGGCTGGTGAACTGGGACCCGAAGCTGAAGACCGCGATTTCCGATCTGGAAGTCGAAACCCGCGAAGTCGCCGGGTCGTTCACCCACATCCATTACCCGCTGGCCGATGGTTCGGGCCATGTGATCGTGGCCACCACGCGCCCGGAAACCATGCTGGGCGATACCTGCGTGGCCGTGCATCCGGATGATGAGCGGTACACCGCAATGGTCGGCAAGCTGATCGCCCATCCGATCACTGGCCGCCACATCCCGATCATCGCCGACGATTGGGCCGATCCCGAACTGGGCAGCGGCGCGGTGAAGATCACGCCCGCCCATGATTTCAACGACTGGCAGGTGTATGAACGCAACAAGGCCATCGGCTGGATCAACATCCTCGACGCCGAAGCCCGCATCTGTGCCGCGGACGGCGTGCCCGCCGACTATGTGGGCCTGACTCGCGAAGACGCGCGCAAGAAGGTGGTGGCGGATCTTGAAGCCCTCGAACTGATCGAGCGTATCGAACAGAAGACCATCCAGATGCCCTATGGCGACCGTTCGGGCGTGGTGATCGAACCGTGGCTGACCGACCAATGGTATGTGAACGCCGCCGAACTGGCCAAGGATGCGCTGGCCGCCGTGCACGACGGCCGCACCCAGTTCGTGCCGAAGACCTGGGAAAAGACCTATTTCAACTGGATGGAGAATATCCAGCCGTGGTGCGTTTCGCGCCAATTGTGGTGGGGCCATCGCATTCCGGCCTGGTACGCGCCTGATGGCCAGGTGTTCGTGGCGGAGACCGAAGCCGAAGCGCAGGCGCAGGCCGGCGATGTGGCACTGACCCGCGACGAAGACGTGCTCGACACCTGGTTCTCGTCCGCGCTGTGGCCGTTCGGCACGCTCGGCTGGCCGGAACAGACCAGCGATCTGGCCCGCCATTATCCCGGCGATGTGCTGGTCACCGGTTTCGACATCATCTTCTTCTGGGTGGCCCGCATGATGATGCAGGGCTTGCACTTCATGGATGATGTGCCCTTCCGCACGGTGTATTGCCACGGCCTGGTGCGCGACGCCAAGGGCCAGAAGATGAGCAAATCCAAGGGGAACACCGTCGATCCCCTGCTGCTCATCGACAAATATGGCGCCGATGCGCTGCGCTTCACGCTCACCGCGATGGAAACCCAGGGGCGGGACATCAAGCTGAGCGAAAGCCGCATCGAAGGCTATCGCAACTTCGCCACCAAACTGTGGAACGCGGCGCGCTTTGCCCAATCCAACGGCATTGGCGGCAGCAATTCGCCGCTGCCGCCGGCTGCCAGCCAGCCGGTCAACCGCTGGATCATCGGCGAAGTGCGCGCCACCGCCCGCGTGCTGGAACAGGCGATCGCCGATTTCCGCTTCGATGCCTATGCCGACGCCATCTACAGGCTGGTGTGGAGCCGCTTCTGCGACTGGTATCTGGAACTGATCAAGCCGCTGCTGGCGGAAGGCGCCGATGCGGCGGTGGCCGCCGAAACCCGTGCCGTCGCCGGCTGGGCGCTCGATCAGATCCTCGTCATGCTGCACCCGGTGATGCCGTTCCTTACCGAGGAACTGTGGCACCAGCTCAGCGTGCGGGATGATCTGATCCTGGCCGCGTGGGTGGCCACCGATGCCATCCCCGAAGATGCCGCCGCCAGCGCCGATATCGACTGGTTGATCGGCCTGATTTCGGAAGTCCGTTCGGCACGCACCGAAGTGAACGTGCCGCCGTCGGCCAAGCTGGCTTATGCCGTGGAAGGCGCTTCGCCCGAAACGCTGGCGCGGCTGGCTGCAAACGCCGCAGTGATTGAACGGCTGGCCCGCATCCTGCCCGGTGACGCCGGCAGCGGCGGCCGCCTGGCCGTGGTGCACGGCGAAGCGACCTTCCTGATCCCGCTGGGCGACGTGATCGATCTGGCAGCCGAAAAATCCCGTCTCGACAAGGCGCTGGCCGCCGCGATCAAGGAACGTGATGCGCTGGCCGGGCGGCTGGGCAACCCCGGCTTCACCGAAAAGGCCAAGCCGGAAGCCGTCGAAAAGGCCCGCGAGGACCATGCCGCGCGTTCGGCGGAGGCCGAGCGGTTGCAGGCGGCGCTGTCGCGGTTGGGGTAAGTCGGACTGACGCTCAGCCCACGCTGGGCAAGATCAAACCCGCTCATACCGAGCTTGTCGAGGCACGCGCCACAGTCCGTGCGTGCCTCGACAAGCTCGGCATGAGCGAGACTGGGCATTGTTCCACGGCCTTTTGTCTTGGAGCACTGCCCCCTTGGCACCCCATTCCAACCTGCTAGCCTCCCCCCATCACAAGGGGGAACCTCACCATGCTTCACCGCACCATCGCGCTGGCCCTGCTGCTCGCCACACCGGGCCTCGCCCAGACAGCGCCGCCCGCCGCCGCCATCGCCGAAAACCCCGACGTATTGGCCGCGCAGCGCCTGTTCAGCGCCTGGCTGGAAGGCCAGATCGCCTATCGCGGCCTGCCCGGAGTCGCCGTCGGCGTGGTGCATGATCAGCAACTGGTGTGGTCCAAGGGCTATGGCTTTGCCGACATCGCGGCGAAAAAGCCGATGACGGCCGACACGCGCTTCCGCATCGCGTCCAACTCCAAACTGTTCGCCGCCATCGCCATTCTGCAACTGCGCGAACAGGGCAAGCTGCGGCTGGATGATCCGGTGCAGAAGCATCTGCCCTGGTTCACCATGAAGCCCGCCGGGCCCGACGATGGCCCGATCACCATCGAACAGTTGCTCTCCCACTCATCCGGCCTGCAGCGTGAGGCGGGCGATCACTGGGCCAGCTTCGATTTTCCCACCGAGGCCGAACTGCAGAAATTGATGCCCGAACGCCAGGCCGCCTTCCCGCCGCAGACACGCTGGAAATACTCCAACCTCGCCTTCGCCGTCGCCGGGCTGGTGGTCGAGAAGGTCACCGGCAAACGCTGGGCCGATTATGTGACCGCCAACATCACTACCCCGCTGGGCATGACCGCCACCAGCATCGACAAACAGGATCCCGGCCTCGCCACGCCCTATGCCAGCCGCACACCAGACGGCACCCGCCGCATCCTGCCGTTCATGGATGCACGCGGCATGGCCGCAGCGACGGGGATGACGAGCAACGTGAATGATCTGGCCAAGTTCATCTCCGCCCAGTTGCGCACCAGCGGGCCCAACGTGCTCACGGCCGGATCATGGCGCGAGGCACTGCGGGTGCGCAGTGTTGATGAAACGTGGGAAAGCGGCTCTGGCCTGGGTTTTGACCATGCCCGCGTGAAGGGCCGGACGTTCGTGGGCCACGGCGGCGGCTATCCCGGCAACACGACGATGACGCGCGTGCAATTGAACGACAAGGTGGGCGTGGTGGTGCTGACCAACACCAACGATTCAAACCCCGGCGACATCGCCAACCAGCTGCTCGCCACCGTGGGCGACGCCGTGGCCAAGGCCGCAAAGCCGAACAAGACGCCGCTGTGGAACGATGCATGGGCGCGTTTCGCCGGGCGTTATCGCAGCCCCTATGATGATGGCGTGACCCAGGTTGTGCTGCTCAACAAGCAATTGGTGCTGCTGTCGGACAATGGCCCGGCAGCCGAAACCAAGGTCATGCTGGAACCGCTTGGCGATGGCCGATTCAAGCTGATGGCCCCCACCGGCGGCGGCCCGTTGGGCGAGACCGTGTGGTTCGAGGAAAAGGACGGCAAGGTGACCCGCATGTACATGGGCGACGGCTGGAGCACGCGCATCGCGGGATGGTGACGCGCCCCCTTTCCCGCGCCCACTCATCTGCTAGAAGGCGCGCGTGCACCGTTACGCAAATCCGACGCGATTCCTGAAGATCGCCCGTGTGGCCACGCCGATCGTGGCGCTGCTTGGCCTGGCGCTGACCGCGGCCGGCTTGTGGATCGGCCTGTTCGCCAGCCCGCCGGACTATCAGCAGGGCGAAAGCGTGCGCATCATGTATGTGCATGTGCCCGCCGCCTGGCTGGGCGCGGGTGGTTACATGAGCCTGGCCATCGCATCGGCCACCGCGCTGATCTGGCGCCACCCGCTGGCCACCATCGCGGCCCGCGCCATCGCGCCGGCGGGTGCGGCCTTCACGGCCATCTGCCTCGTTTCGGGCAGCCTGTGGGGCAAGCCGACATGGGGCACCTATTGGGTGTGGGATGCGCGGCTCACCTCCATGCTGGTGCTGCTGTTCCTCTATCTCGGCTACCTCGCGCTCAGCGCCAACGAAGCGGAAAAGGGCGGCGAGGCCCGCGCCTCGTCCATCCTCGCGCTGGTGGGCGTCATCAACCTGCCGATCATCAAATATTCAGTGGAATGGTGGAACACGCTGCACCAGGGCAGCAGCATTTCGGTGGTCAACGCCTCGTCCAAGATCGCGCCCGCGCTGCTGACGCCGTTGCTGCTCTCGGTCGCCGGCTTCAGCTTCCTGTTTGCCGCCATCGTGCTGATGCGCATGCGGGCCATGCTGGCGCAGCAGCGCGTGGACGCGCGCAGCCGGCGCATGGCGGAGGCTTTGGCGTGAACGGCGTCGTCACCCGCCCCGACTTGTGGGCCAATTTCATCTGGCCGGCCTATGCCATCACGCTGGTCGGCCTTGTTGGCCTGCTGGTGTGGGCCTACATCTCGATGCGCAGCGCCGAGAAAAAGGCGGAAGAGGTGAAGCGCAAATGAAAGCCAAACATCAACGCCTGTGGCTGGTTGTCGGCGCGCTCACCGCGCTCGGCGGTGCCGGCGTGCTGGCGTTTTCGACGCTGGGCGAGAAGGCGACCTATTTCTATGCCCCGTCCGATCTCGCGAAAGGGCCGACACCCACCGATGCCATCCGGCTGGGCGGCATGGTCGAAGAAGGCTCGATCGTGCGTGACGGCGAAACCATCCGCTTCGTCGTGACCGACATGGCAAAGACCGTGCCCGTTACCTACACCGGCATCCTCCCCGATCTGTTCCGCGAAGGCCAGGGCGTGATCGCTGAAGGCAGGATCGATCCGGCCACCGGCCAGTTCACCGCTGAGACCATCCTGGCCAAACACGACGAGAAATATATGCCGCCCGAAGTGGCAGGCGCCATGAAGAAGACCGGCGCGGTTTCGACCGGCAACTGATGGCGCGTCCGGTTTCGCTACTATGGGGCGGCCTGTTCACCACCTTGGCCCTGTGCCTCGCTGCGCCGCTGTCACTCGATCTGGGGCCGGTGCCGGTCACCCTGCAATCGCTGATCGTTTGCCTGGCTGGCGCGCTGGCAGGCGGGGCGGGCGTGCTGGGCGTGCTAGGCTGGCTGCTGCTCGCGGCGCTGGGCCTGCCGGTGCTTTCGGGCATGAAGGGCGGCCTGCTGGCGATGGGCGGGTTCAGCGCCGGGTTCATTGTGGCGCTGCCACTGGCGGCGCGGCTGGCGATGCGCTGGCAGCCGGGCTGGAACTGGCGGCAAACACTGGTGCTGATGCTGGCCGCCCATGCCCTGCTCCTGGCGCTGGGCGGAGCGGTGATTGCAATGCGCGGCGGTGACGTTATCGCGCTGGCCGTGCTGCTGCCGGGGGCAGGCGTGAAGGCGGTGGTGGCGACGTTTGTACTTGTGATGGCGGGGCGCCGCTGCGCCTAATCGTGGCTGGGCACCCGCGTCGTGCTCCACGCCTCGCCCATGTCTTCCAGCACCAGATCGATCACCTCAACCCGCGCCCGGATGGCGATGCCGGCGGCGCAGGTGATCACCAGCCAGTCGCCGTCTTGCGCCAGCGACAGGATCACAGTCACCGCTTCGGGATCATTGGGCCAGCCGGCGCGCTGCACAGCGTCCACCGTCTCCAACCGCAGCGCACAGCGGATGCGCGACGGAGCTGCAGCCTCGCGGCGATAGCGGTTGATCAGCAGAGCCAGCCGTCGCGCCTTGCGATCATAGCCGACATCGGCCAGCCGCAGCGTTGCATCCTGCAGCAGCGCCGAGAAGGTTTCGATATCGCCGGGCTCCTGGCCCAGCAGGGCGAGGCGATCAGCCATCCCCGACGCGCTCGATATCAGCGCCCACGGCCTGCAATTTCTCTTCCAGCCGCTCGTAACCGCGATCAAGGTGATACACGCGGCTCACCGTGGTTTCGCCTTCAGCAGCCAGCCCGGCCAGCACCAGGCTCATGGAAGCGCGCAGATCGGTCGCCATCACTTCGGCTCCGTTCAGTTTCGGCACGCCGCGCACGATGGCGCTGCGGCCGCGCACGGTGATATCAGCCCCCATGCGCGCCAGTTCCGGCACGTGCATGAAGCGGTTTTCAAAGATGGTTTCGGTCAGCAGCGAGGCGCCATCGGCCACGGTGAGCATCGCCATGAATTGCGCCTGCATGTCGGTGGCGAAGCCCGGATAGGGCGCGGTCGAAACATTGATGCCCTTCATCGCGCCGTGGCGGCGCACGATGATGCCATCGGGGGTTTCTTCGGTTTCAACGCCGGCTTCGTGCAGCATGTCCAGCGTCACGCCCAGATCCTCGGCCGATGCGCCGACCAGTTCGACCTCACCGCCGGCAATGGCCGCGGCGCAGGCGTAGGAGCCAGCCTCGATGCGATCGGGCATCACGGCATAGGTGGCGCCGTGCAGTTCCTTCACGCCGGTGATGGTCAGCTTTTCGGTACCGATACCCTGAATCTTGGCGCCCATGGCCACCAGGCAGTTGCACAGATCGACAATCTCCGGCTCGCGCGCGACATTTTCCAGCACGGACGTGCCCTTGCACAACACGGCGGTCATCACGGCATTTTCGGTGGCGCCCACCGAAACGATGGGAAACACGTAACGCCCGCCGGGCAGGCCGCCCATCGGCGCCGTCGCCTTCACATAGCCGGCTGCCAGTTCGATATTGGCGCCCAGATGCTCCAGCGCCTTCAGGTGGAGATCGATCGGGCGGTTGCCGATGGCGCAGCCGCCGGGCAGCGACACCGTGGCTTCGCCGGCACGGGCCAGCAGCGGGCCGAGCACCAGGATGGAGGCGCGCATCTTGCGCACGATGTCGTAGGGGGCGAGCGTCGAGGTGATGCGGTTGGCGCGCACGGTCATCACGCGGCCGAATTCATCCGGGCTAGTGCCTTCGATGGTGGTCGAAAGGCCGTGATTGTTGAGCAGGTGGCCGAACGTATCAATATCGGCCAATCGCGGCAGGTTGCGCAGCGTCAACGGCTCATCAGTGAGCAGCGCGCACGGCATGAGCGTAAGCGCGGCGTTCTTGGCACCGGAAATCTGGATGCGGCCCTTCAGACGGCGGCCCCCGCGGATGACGATCTTGTCCATGAATCCGCCTTAGCGCGTTGGCGTGGCGCGCGCCACTGGCCGGCGCAGGGAAAACGTATAGACCGCGAGACCCGCCCAGATGCAGCAGAACGCCGCCAACCGCGCCGGATCCAGCACTTCGCCGAACAGCAGCACCGCCTCCAGCAGCACCATCGTTGGCGCCACATATTGCATCAGCCCAAGGGTGGAGAGCGGCAGCCGCCGCGCTGCCAGGCCGAACAGCAGTAACGGGATCGCCGTGGCCAGCCCGCCCAGTGCCAGCGTGGCCGTCGTCATCGGCGGCCAACCGGCAAAGCCTTGCGGCGTCTGCGCCACCCACAGCGCCGCCATCGGCGCCAACAGCAGCGTTTCCACGAACAGGCCAGTCGCGGTATCCACCGCCGCCTGCTTGCGGATCAGGCCATAGACGCCGAACGACAGCGCCAGCGCGAGGCTGACCAGCGGCAGCGAGCCGCGCTCGATGGTGAGCACCGCCACGCCCAGCGCCGCCAGCCCAACCGCAACCCATTGCAGCCGCCCCAATCGTTCGCCCAGCATCGCGACGCCGAACAGCACTGAAACCAGCGGATTGATGAAATAGCCCAGCGACGTATCGATGGCGTGGCCAGCCAGGATCGCCCAGGTATAGACGCCCCAATTGATGGTGATGCACACCGCAGATGCGAGCAACATCAACAGCAAGCGCGGCTGGCGCAGGGCGGCGCGCACCTTGCCCCAGCTCTTCAGGCCGGAAATCAGCAGCACCACCACCAGCACGGTCCACAAGATGCGGTGCGCCAGCACATCGGCCGCCGGTACCCCCTGCAGCAGCCGCAGGTAGAACGGCAGCACGCCCCAGATCAGATAAGCGCCCATGCCGGCGAAAAAGCCAAGGCGGGCTTCGGAAGGAGGTGTTGCGCTCACCGGGCGGCGTTAGCCGGCAATGGCCGGGCGCGCCACCCCTTACAGCTTGGGCAAAGTCACGCCGCGCTGGCCCATATATTTGCCGGCCCGGTCGGCATAGCTGACCTCGCACGGTTCGTTGCCCTTGAGGAACAGGAACTGGCAGGCGCCTTCGTTGGCATAGATGCGGGCCGGCAGCGGCGTGGTGTTGGAAAATTCCAGCGTGACATGGCCTTCCCAGCCCGGTTCCAGCGGCGTCACGTTCACGATGATGCCGCAGCGGGCATAGGTGGACTTGCCCAGGCAGATCACCAGCACATCGCGCGGAATGCGGAAATATTCGACCGTGCGGGCCAGCGCAAAGCTGTTGGGCGGGATCACGCACACATCGGTCTTGCGATCGACGAAGCTTTCGGATCGGAAATCCTTGGGATCGACAATGGCGCTATCGACATTGGTGAAGATCTTGAACTCGTCGGCCACCCGCGCGTCATAGCCATAGCTCGACAGGCCATAGGAAATGCAGCCGCCGCGCGTCTGGCGCTCCACGAACGGCTCGATCATGCCTTGCGTAAGGGCGGCTTCGCGAATCCAGCGGTCAGACAAAACGGACATCAGTGGCCTTTGATGTGGAGGACGCAGATCAGGGTGAACAGGCGGCGGGCGGTGTCGAAATCGACGATGGCGCGGGGTTCCAGCCGCTCCTTCAACAGTTCGGCCGCGTCGTTGTGGATGCCGCGCCGCGCCATGTCGATGGTTTCGATCTGGCCGGGACTGGCCTGGCGGATGGCCTGATAATAGCTGTCGCAGATGGCGAAATATTCGCGGATGGTGCGCCGGAACGGGCTGAGCGCGACCTGGAACGCATCGATCTGGATATCATCACCATTGCTCACCGTCACGTCGAGCCGGCCATCCTCCACGCCGAGCAGCAATTTATAGGGCCCGTGATGGCCGGCATCGGCTGCGGCGATAGGCTTGAATTCATTGCCTTCCAGCAGATCGAAGATGGCGACCCGGCGCTCCTGCTCGATATCGGCGTTGCGCCACAGGATGGTGCGCTCATCCAGCTTGATGTCGATCAGGCGGTAATCAGCGCTCATTTCGTCACCGCCGGGAATCCGTTCACCAGCCTGGCCAGCCCATCGCGCACCGGTTGCAGATCATCATCCTGGGTCTTGCCCAGCCGTACCACCACCAGCCGCTTTGATGGCACTGCGATCACATATTGGCCCAGATGCCCCAGCGCCGCGAAGGCATCGGCGGGGCCGGCGCGCCAGAACAAAGCCTCATCCTTGCCATTCGCCGGCTTGCGGTTGAGCCAGAATTGCCCGCCATAGCCCGCGTTGGTGGGCGAAGGCGTCGTCACAAAACGCACCCAATCCGGCCGCACCACCTGGCTATCCGCCACCACGCCGCCATCCAGATACAGCTGCCCGAACGCCGCCCAATCCCGCGCCGTCGCAAAACACAGCGAGCCGCCATAAAGATTGCCCTGCGGATCAAATTCGCACAGCAGCGACGCCATGCCCGCCGGCCGCGCCAGCCGATCATTGATGAACGCCCGCACCTTGCGGCGGCGTTCAGCCGGTGTGGCACCGGGCGCCACCGCATCGGACACGATTCGCGCCAATATGTGCGTGGTCAGCGTGTTGTATTCGAAACGCGTGCCGGGCGGCACTTCGGCGGGCTCCGCTACGGCGGCCTTGTAGATGTCCCCCGACGTATCGGCGAACAGTGCGCGATTGGTGTCGGCGATTTCCGGCGCCGGCCCGGCCTCGATATGCTTCACGCCCGACGCCATGTGCAGCAACTGGCGCAGCGTGATCTTCGCCCGCGCATCGCTGCGCCATTCCGGCACCGGCGCGGGCGTGTCCAGCTCCAGCTTGCCATCGGCAACCAGGAAGCCAACCAGCGTCGACGTGATGGATTTCGCCATCGACCAGCTGATCAGCCGCGTGCCAGGGCCATAGCCGGGGGCATAACGTTCATAGATCGGCTTGCCGTCCTTCAGCACGATCAGGGCGCGGGTCTCGCCCAGCGCCGGCGTGGAGAAGAACGCATCGGCCGCCGGCAGGGCCGACGCCGGCGCCGCGGCCGGAATCGCCGCCGGCGCACGCGCGGGCTGCGCCATGGCACCTCCTGCGGTGAGCAACAGGCTTGCGGCTGCCGCGATGTTTCTCCACCTTGTCATCAATTTCACGCTAAAGGCCCTGCCCCCATGCTGGCAAGTGACACATCATCTCCCGTCCCGCTGCCGGCAGCGCCGCCGCGCCGCCGCTGGCTGATCTGGGCACCGGTGCTGCTGCTTTGCCTGGCGGCGGGCGGCTGGCTCGGCCTGCGCTATTCCACCACCGGCCGGCAGGCGGCGCTGGCCACCGGCTATATCGCCCAGGTCACCTGCAGCTGCCGTTTCGTCAGCGGGCGGGATATGGCGAGCTGCGACACCGATCGCGAACCAGGCACCGAAGTGGTGCAGGTTGAGGAAGACAGCGCCAAGCGCACCATCACCGCGAAGGTCCCCCTGCTCTCCACCCGCATCTCGCGCTTCGATCCGGAATATGGCTGCACGCTGGACGCGCCCTGACGCTCAGCCCTGCGCCCTCTTCACCAGCTCGCCCACCGCCTTTGCGCCATTCGATACCAGCTTGATCTTTTCCGGCAGCGTCTTTGCAGCCTGATATGCGGCATCCACAGCGGCCCGGGCCGCCTTGGCATTGCCCAACGCGGCTTCCACGTCGGGGCCGGTGGCATTCAGCGCCGCAGTCGCGGATTTCAGGTGGCTGGCTTCCAGATTGCGGACATTGTTGAGCACTGCGATCACCTGCGCTTCGGTGGTCGCCGCCTTCAGATCTGCCGGACGGCGCTGCAGGGCGGCCGCGTAGGCAGCATGAATTTCCTCGAGCCGTTCTGTCGGAGTGCTCATTGGCCTTGCCTCACTTGTCCTGCTCCGGCGGGTCGAGCTGGGCATTCACCTCGCCCAGCAGCCGCGCCACTTCCCCCAGCGACACGGCCTCCTGCCGTGCCAGCTTGTCATGCTCCACAACCAACGCCTGCAACGCTGCCAGCGACGCGCGATAGCGGGCACGGGTGCGCACCGTCTCCATCTCCTGAGTGGCGCGCAGGGCCTCGCGCACCGCGGCCTTCAGTGCCGGATTGCTCGCCACGCGGGCCGCGATGCCAGGTGGTGGCGGCACCTCAAGCGCATCCAGCACCGGCTGGATCAGCTGGCCGCCATCCAGCATCCCCTGATCATAGAAATAGAGCGTGACGCGATTGCGGTTTATGGCAATCGGGCTGGCAACAAGTTCGAAAATCCTGGCTTCGACGGCCATGGCATCGTGCAGGCGCTGGGTAATCTCGCGCAGCTTGGCGTTGGCGGCCAGAATGCGGCCTTTCTGGCGCCGATCGGCGATCAGGCCGCCGGCCACCCCGGCCAGCCTGCCGATATCGATGGGTATCGGTGCCTTGGCCAGATTGAAGGCGGCAGCGGCAAAACTGTTGGTGCCCGCAACCGCCTCGTCGACCGCGCCCTGCATGTCAGCGCGGGCATCATACTCAGCCTCCTGTTTCAACGCAGCATAGGCCTGGCCCAGCGCAGTGAGCGCGGTGGCGCGCAGCTCGATGGTCTTGGCCAGTTCCTGGCGCAAGGCAGCGTTGCTGTCGGCCGCGGGGGAGAGGCCCAGCTCGGCAAGCTGTTCCGGGGTCTTGTCGCACATCATCGGCTGCGACTCGCACAGGTCGAGCCGTTCAACGAATGCCCCGGCGACTCCGCCATTGGCCACCCGCGCTGCCAGCGCCGTCGTATCGGAACTGAAGCTGGCCGTGGCCTGCATGCCAGCATCCGCCAGCCGACCAGCCGGCCCGCGCGGCGCGGTGGCGCAACTGGCCAGCGCCAGGCTGGCGAGCAGGAAAGGCAGAGGGCGAAAGCGGACGGGCAGAGGCTGCATGTGCGTCTCCAGCGCGTGGAACGATCGACCCAATGGAATGATGCGCCGGTTTGCAGTGCCGGGCAACAGCCATTACAGCCATCCCCGCCAGCGGAAGATCGCATAGGGCAGCACGGCCGCAGCCAGCATGATGCCCAGCGCCATCGGATAGCCCACGGCCCATTCCAGTTCCGGCATGTGCGCGAAGTTCATGCCATAAACGCCGGCCACCAGCGTGGGCGGCAGGAACACGATACTGGCCACAGAGAAGATCTTCTGCACCGCCGTCTGCTCGATGGAGATCAACCCCAGCGTCGCATCGAGCAGAAAGGTGAGGTTGCTGCCAATGAAACTGGCCTGATCCGCCAGGCTGGCCAAATCGCGCACCTGCGTCTTGATCTGGGCCGAAAGGCCGGCATCTTTCGGTGCGGCGAACTGCAGGAACGACAGCGCCCTGGTCAGCGACACCACCGATTCGCGCGCCTTGCTCAGCCCGTCCTGCGCCGCGCCCAGCCGAGTCAGCAACGCCTGCAAAGCGAGATTTGACCGGCGCTGCAACTGGCGGCCATGGGCCCCAGCTTCCGCGCGGCGGAAGGCGGCGCGGCTGATCTGGTCCACTTCGCGGCCCACATGCTCCAGCCCATCGGCCAGCCGATCGACGATGGCATCGATCAGCCCCATCAACGCCATCGGCGCATTGCCGCACTGGCCCGGCGCGCGTTCCAATTGCGCGACAAAGCGATCGAAACTGCGAATCTCGGCATAGCGCACCGTCACCAAATGGCGCGCGCCCAGCACGAAGCTGACCGGCACGGTTTCCGGCGTTTCGGTGATCAGCCCGGTGGCCAAAGTCGCGGTCATCACGATGGCGCCATTGTCGACATAGAGCCGGCTTGAGGTCTCGATCTCGGCCATCTCGTCGGCGGTCGGCACGCCGAAACCCAGCGCCGTCTCGACCTGTTTCTCCTCCTCCGGCGTGGGGTTGCACAAGTCGATCCACACCGCATCATCCGGCAGGGCATCACCCGTGCCGATCAGTTGGTGGCCCGTGGCAGAGAAGATCCGCAGCATCGCGGCCACCATGGCGCAACCGCACCAAGTTTGCACCCCTTGCCTGCGGCGCCTGTAACCAATTGGCGTTTCCGTTCGAACAGGCCAATGAAAGCCATGGCCACCGCCACCCCCACTCTTGCGCCCCAGCGCCCCGATTCACGCATCGTGCTGCGCCATCACTGGCTGGTGCGCCTCACCCATTGGCTGAATGCGATCGCCATCATCGTGCTGCTGATGACCGGGCTGAACATCTTCGGCGCCCATCCGCGCCTTTATTGGGGCGATGCCGGATCGGTTGACCAGCGCGAGCGACTGTGGCTGGAAACCGGCGCCTCGCCGCCGTGGCGCAGCCCCACCGGCTGGATCGAGATCGCCGGCACGCGCTTCGATACCACCGGCCTCATTGGCGTGTCGCAATCACCCAAAGGCACGATCAGCTTCGTCGCCTTCCCGCACTGGGCCACGCTGCCGTCGGGCCGCGATCTTGCCACCGCGCGGACATGGCACTTCTTCTTCGCCTGGGTCATCATCGTCAACGGCCTGGCCTGGCTGCTCTACGGCCTGTTCTCTGGCCGGCTGTGGCGCGAGATCCTGCCCAAGCGCCGCCAGCTCACCCGCGCCCATCTGTGGCACGACATTGTGGAACATCTGAAACTCAACTTCCCCAAGGGCGAAGCCGCGCTCTCCTACGAAGTGCTGCAACGCTTCGCCTATGCCGGCGTCACCCTTGTCCTCATCCCCACCGTCATCCTCACCGGCCTCGCCATGTCGCCGGGCATGGACGCCGCCTGGCCGTGGCTCGATCAATTGTGGGGCGGGCGCCAATCGGCGCGTTCGGTGCATTTCCTCGCGATGATCGGCATCGCCGGTTTCCTGCTCCTCCACCTCCTGCTCGTCATCCTCTCCGGCCCGATCCGCCAGATCGGCGCGATGATCACTGGCCGGATGACCATCGGAGGCAGCAAATGATCCACCGCCGCCAGCTCCTCACCGCCGTCCCCGCCGGCCTGCTGCTCACCGGCTGCGACGCCCTCACACGCAATCCCACCGCCAAGGCCGTGATCGGCGCTGGTGAACAGGCGACCTATCGCTGGCAACGCCTCGTCGGCCGCGACGGCCTCGCCCGCGAATTCGCCGCGTCTGAGATTTCGCCGGTTTTCAAGGTCAACGGCACCCACGAACCCACCAACCCGGAATGGCAGCGGCTCTCGGCGGGCAATTTTGCCGATTGGCGCCTGAAGGTCACCGGCCTCGTCCACCGCGAACTCGCCCTCACCCTCCCCCAGCTGCGCGCCCTGCCGCAACGCACCCAGATCACCCGCCACGATTGCGTGGAAGGCTGGAGCGCCATCGGCCAATGGACCGGCCCGCAACTCGCCCACCTCCTGAAAGCCGCCGGCCTGCGTGACGGCGCCCGCTACATCGTTTTCCTGTGCGCGGATGATTATGGTGGCGAAGCCAGCAAGGGCGGCCTGCAATCATCAAGTCGCTATTACGAGAGCATCGACCTCGTCGACGCCTTCCACACCCAGACGATATTGGCCCACAGCCTCAACAACCAGCCGCTCAGCACCGGCCACGGCGCCCCCCTGCGCCTGCGCGTCGAGCGCCAGTTGGGCTATAAACAGGCCAAATATCTGATGCAGATCGTGGTCGCCAACAGCCTGGCCCCGTTCGGCGGCGGCAAGGGCGGCTATTGGCCCGACCGCGGCTATGAGTGGTACGCGGGGACGTGAGGATTTAGAGGAAAATGGGCCTCCGGCGGGCAGGGTCGCAGACCCTGCACCCGTTTGTTTTCGTGCTGCGCTAAACGGCCGATTTGGGGTGGTTAGCTGTCGTTCGTTTTGTTCTCCAAGCTGCGCGTATACTCACTCTCACGCTTTTCGTCCGGAAGCCGGTTGAGCACGGTCCTCGCAAATGCTCGAACATCCTGCCAACGTGGATCGTCGAATAGGGCTGCGCGGTGCCAGAACGTCGGATCTTCCGGCTGCCAATAAGCGAGAAAATGGTCAGCGAGCGGCTTAATGGCGGCTACCTCGTTGGCGCTGATCTCGCCAAATTCTATCATGTGATTTGTTGCTAGAAGGATGTCATCGAGACCCAGCGCCAACTCGTCATTCCCATAAGCGGCTGCGCAGCCTCCGCCAGTGCATTCGATAAAAATGCGGTCCAGATGATCGACCTGTTCGTTTGGAGGCGCCGCAAGAATGGCAACAGCCTCGCGCAGCATTTGGTATCGCGTCATTGCGGTATGATGTTCCTTTGCCCGAATGTCCGCAAGTGGAGCGGAAGCGGACACTTCTCCAACCAGCGCAACCGAAAACGAAAGTGGGTGCAGGGTCTGCGACCCTGCCCGCCGGAGGCCCTTCTGCCTGTCCTACAGCGCGCCAGCTGCGTTACATTGGCGTGGCGGTTGGTGAGGGTCTGCCGTCAGCCCGGAACAGTCCCACGCGCACAAGCAGAATCTGTAACCTTTGTAACCTACAGGCCCTGCCGCGACGTGATCCGATTGACGTGATTGACGGCGGCGCTCAGCGCAACGGGCGGCGCTGGTGAGAGTGGAAATATGCGTCGATTTCACGGTTCACCGTCCAACCAGCACACCCAAACAAACGGGTGCAGGGACGAGTCCCTGCCCGCCGGAGGCCCCTTTTCTCTCTCGAAACCGCGAATAGCCGTCCGCCTGTCCTACACGGGCAAAGCCTGTCATCTTGGCGCTGACTGCCGCTTGGGCACGGAATGGCCGTGGGTGGTGATAAATCCTGTATTCGATACGAATCGTCAAAACTGGCAAAGCTGAAATCGGGCAATTGTTGATTTTATTCCAATGATTTACTTGTGATGGCACGGGCGGCAGGCGGGGTTTTGCTCTTTCACAGGTTCAGGGGCGAGCGGTCGCCAAAATCAGCCCAGCCCCGGCGTTGCGCCCGGGGCGACGGGGCGGGACGGTGACAGCGCAAACAGCCGAGATGCGGAAAAAGTGTCAAATCTGCACTGGCAGGCAGGCGTTGCCACAGCAGCTTACGCCGGTGGGATTTCGCCCAGAGAGGCCGGATCGGGCGCGCCGTCCAGATCAAGTGCGCCGCGGATGATCGTGTCGGCGCCCGACATGATGTCGCCACTGCACAATTGCAGATCGAGCCGTTCGAGATCGCGGCGGCGGTATTCGGCTTCGATGGCGTCGATCATCGTATCGGGCGTGCCAACGGTGGCGAGCACTTCGCGGCCCATGGCGACGGCGCCGTCCAGCGTTTCGCGCACCACTTGTTCCACGCCGGCCTGGCGCAGGGCGATATTGTGGGTGCGATCAAAGGCGCGGGCGATGATCGGCAGATCGGGCCATTCGGTCTGGATCGGTTGCAGCACCGATTTTGGGTCCCAGCGGCCATCGATGGCGAACACCAGGGCGCTGGCGGTTTCGATGCCGGCGGTGCGCAGGATATCCAGGCGGGTGCCGTCGCCCCAGAAGACGGTATTGCCAAAGCGCGCGGTGATATCGATCAGTTCCGCATCCAGATCGATGGCCGTGATGGCCTGCCCGCGGGCCCGCAGCATCTGGACGATCACCTGCCCCACCCGGCCGCTGCCGACCAGCACGACATGGCCGCCGTGGCCAGCAGTGCCGGCGCTTTCCGGGCCGTCGCGGCTGCCACTGCCATCATCCGGCACGGCCAGCCACCGGCCGGCGAGGCGGAACAGCAAGGGCGTGAGCGCCATGGAGAGGGTGACGACAGCGCCAAACAATTGCGCCGCCTGATGGGTGATCAGCAGCCCACGTTCGGCTTCGGCAAACAGCACGAAGCCGAATTCGCCGCCTTGGGCCAACAAGAGCCCCATCTTGATGGCGCGCCGCCAATCGGTGCCGAAGCTGCGGGCGAGTGTGGCGATCACCGTTGCTTTCACCGCCAGCACCCCCACCACCAAGGCAATCACGAGGCCCCAGTTGGCCGCAACCACAGCAAGATCAAGGCTCATCCCGATGGCAATGAAGAACAGGCCGAGCATGAGGCCGCGGAACGGTTCGATGTCGGTCTCCAGCGCGTGACGATAAGGCGATTCGGCCAGCATGACGCCGGCGACGAACGCGCCCAGCGCCATCGACAGCCCCAGACTGGCCATCAGCAGCGCACTGCCCATGACGCAGAGCAGGGCCGCGGCGACGAAGGCTTCGCGGGCACCGAGCGAGCCGATAATGCGGAACAGGCGCGGCAGGGCATAGCGGCCGATGAGCACCAGCAGCGCCAGCGCGCCCACGGTTTTGGCGGCCATCATCCAGCCCGGTTCCGGATTGGCCACCGGCGCCCGGCTGAGCGCGGCAACCACGGTGACCATCGGCACGATGGAAAGATCCTGGAACAGCAGCATCGCAAAGCTGCGTTCGCCAAACGGGGTAGCCGCCAGCTGCCGTTCATTGAGCAATTGCATCACCAGTGCGGTGGACGACAGGCCGAGCGGCAGGCCAACGACCAGCGCAGCCTCCCAGGTAAGGCTGGTGAGCACCAGCAGGAGCCCGGTGAGAGCGAGGCCGCACAGCAGCACCTGCGCCAGGCCGAGCCCGAAGATGTCGCGCCGCAGGGCCCACAGCCGCGACGGCTGCAATTCCAGGCCGATCACGAACAGCAGCAGCACGATCCCGAATTCGGCGAACTGCAGCGTCTGTTCGGCATTGCCCACAAGGCCGAGCACGGACGGCCCGATCAGGATACCGGCGGCGAGATAGCCCAGCACCGCCCCCAGCTTGAAGCGGACGAACAGCGGCACCAGCACGACGGCGGCCGCGAGATAGACGACGATATCGCGCAGCAGGGTGGAGCCATGCTCCATCAGGCCGCAGCCTGCCCGGCTTCAGCCAGCGCGGCCAGCACAGCATCAAGCGCCAGCAAGATCGAAGGATGGCGCGCACGGTGGGCGCGGGCGGGGGCGAACATGGCCCAGCCTTCGGGGGCGGTTTCAGCGCGGTTGCCGAGGAAATCGGCCAGCGCAGTGCGGGTAGCGGAAAGCGTGGCGGCGTCCATGCCAGGCACGCGCTCCATCACCACGGCGGCACTCCCCTGGCCTAGCGTGCAGGCCCTGGTCGCATCTAGCCCCACGGTTGCGATGCGGCCATCCGGCCCCAACGCCACATCGGCGATGATCTTGCTGCCACACACCGGCGAGACCCGGATGGCGCTGCCGTCCGCCGCCGCCAGCCGGTGCGCAACCTCGCCCGCCAGTTTCAGGCGCAGAATCGCCGCGTTATAGAGGGCTTCTGACATGCGCTGCACCTTAGCCGCCTGGCTGCCGATATGGATAGGCGGGAAAATGCCGCCCTTCAGGCGCGGCGCCAACTTGTGCCGCTCGGCCCGTCTTCAAGCAATACGCCTTCAACCGCCAGAACATCGCGGATTCGATCGGACTCAGCCCAGTTCTTTGCCTTGCGCGCCGCCACCCGTTCCGCCACCAGCGCATCGATGCGGGCCGCGTCAGGGTCGACACCGCCGCCGCGGGTATCGGCAGAATTGCGGCTGCGCTCCGGCCGCAGCGAAGGCAGGCCAAGGAAAGCAAGCGCACCCAAAAGCGCCTCGCGATCCTGCTCGATGCCAGCGATGGCGGCCAAGGCGGCAGGCGTGTTGAGATCATCGGACAAGGCTTCGACCACGGCAGCCGGCGGCGGCGGGCGCACGCCCTTGGGCACGTCGCCCAGCTTGCGCAACCATTTGTCCAGCCGGCCGCGCATTTGGGTGAGCAGGGCCTCGTCCCACGTCAGGGGCTGGCGATATTGGGCGGAAAGCAAACCAAGGCGCAGCTCGTCGCCCGTCCAGCCGGCCTCCACCAGTTCGCCGACGCTGAGCACATTGCCCAGCGACTTCGACATCTTCTCGCCGCCGCCAAAGTTCAGGAAACCGTTGTGCATCCAGATGTTGGCCAGCGGCACACCATCATGGGCGCAGGCGCTCTGCGCGCACTCGTTCTCGTGGTGCGGAAAGGTGAGATCAATGCCGCCGCCGTGGATATCGATGGTGGTGCCCAGGCTTTCCGCAATCATCGCCGAGCATTCGATATGCCAACCCGGCCGGCCGCGACCCCACGGGCTGGGCCAGCCGGCCTGGTCCTTGG
>Ga0209278_1000612_pt1 | contig 26238 bp, 27 predicted proteins | sample JI81BgreenDNA_FD_187504 | JGI IMG/M metagenome (GOLD analysis project Ga0209278, IMG submission 187504) | Wastewater effluent complex algal communities from Wisconsin, to seasonally profile nutrient transformation and Carbon sequestration -... | ecosystem: Engineered > WWTP > Effluent > Algae...
CGTTTCGATCACATGGTCGAAGCGGGCGACCGCTTCGCCGATCATGTCCTGCGTACCGCGTGGTTTCTGGGGTGCCTTGCTCATGGACGCGGCAATAGGGCAGCGCCGGTTGGCACGCAACGGGGCGAGCGTCGGCTCCGGGTTCACCCTTCAGCGCATGTGGGGTTTCCCCCCTTTCCTGCCCGGCACGGCTTCGCTAACCAGCGGCCATGCGCACGATCTTCCTGCTTGCTTCCGCCCTTGCCGGCGCCGCCCTCGCAGCACCCGTCCTTGCCCAGCGGTCCATGCCGCAGCCGCTGCCCATCGTGGACATGGTGCCCGCTGCACGAGATGTGCCCTTCCCCGGCACCATCAGCCTGCACGTGGATGCCACCGACACGCAGCGCGGCGTGTTCAAGGTCCACGAAATCATCCCGGTGCCGGCAGCGCTGGCCGGCAAGCGCATGGCGCTGCTGTTTCCGAAATGGCTGCCGGGCAAGCATGCGCCGCGCGGCGAGATCGAGAAGCTGGCCGGGCTTGAAATCCGCGCCGGTGACAGGCTGCTGCAATGGACGCGCGACCCGATCGACGTGTTCGCCTTCTGGGTGGAGGTGCCCTCCGGCGCCAGCGCCCTTGATGTGCGGTTCGATTTCCTGTCGGCCACCGATGGGCCACAGGGGCGCATCGTCGTCACGCGCGACATGATGAACCTGCAGCCGAACAGCGTCTCGCTCTATCCGGCGGGCTGGTTCACCCGCCAGATCCCGATCAACCTGTCGGTCACCTGGCCCGAAGGCTGGACCGCGGCGTCTGCCCTGCGCGAAGCATCGCGTGCCGGTGACCGCGTCACCTATCAGACCGTCGATTATGAAACGCTGGTGGACAGCCCCTTCTTTGCCGGCCGCCACTTCGCCAAATGGGATCTGGGCAACAAGGTCACGCTGAATGTCGTCGCCGACGAGGCGCGCTTCCTGAAGGCGACGCCGGAACAGATCGACGCGCACCGCAAGCTGGTCACCCAGGCGATCAGGCTGTTCGGCACCCGCCAGTTCGACCATTATGATTTCCTCGTCTCGCTCACCGACACCATGGGCGGCATCGGGCTGGAACATCACCGCAGTTCCGAAAATGGCGTGAACCCCGAATATTTCACCGAATGGGCGAAGGGGCCGGGCCGCCGCAACCTGCTGCCGCACGAATTCACGCACAGCTGGAACGGCAAGCACCGGCGCGGCGCCGATCTGGTCACGCCCGATTTCCGCACGCCGATGCGCAATTCGATGCTGTGGGTGTATGAAGGGCAAACGCAGTTCTGGGGTTATGTGCTGCAGGCGCGCGCGGGCCTCGTGTCGATGGAACAGACGATCGACCAGATCGCCGGCATTGCCGCCAATCTGGACAATCGGCCGGCACGCGGCTGGCGCAGCCTGGATGACACCACCAACGATCCGATCATCACGCCGCGCGCGCCCAAGGGCTGGCTGAGCTTCCAGCGCAGCGAGGATTATTACGCCGAAGGCATGCTGGTGTGGCTGGAAGCCGATGGCATCATCCGGCGGGAAAGCGGCGGCAAGCGCAGCCTGGATGATTTCGCGCGCCGCTTCTTCGGCACCGGCGAGGGCGATTGGGGCGTGAAGCCATATGACATGGCGAGCCTTGTTGCCGATCTGAACGCGGTGCAGCCGCATGACTGGGCCACATTGCTGCAGACACGACTGACCGAGAAGGCCGATGGCGCGCCGCTGAAGGGCCTGGAATATCTGGGCTGGACGCTGGTCTATACCGAAACGCCAACCGCTGCCTTCACCGATGCCAACCGTGGCAGCCTCAATCTCGCCACGTCGGGCGGGTTGATCATCGGCAGTGGCGGGAAGGTGAATCAGGTGATCTGGAACACGCCGGCCTTCGACGCCGGGCTGGCGGTGGGCGATGTGCTGATCGCGGTGAACGAACGGCCCTACAGCGATGACGTGCTGAGGGCGGCCGTGGCGGAGGCCAAGGGCGGCACCGCGCCGATCCGGCTGACGGTGAAGACCGATGATCGCGTGCGTGTGCTGGACTGGGCGTGGCACGGCGGCCTGCGCTATCCGAAGCTGGAACGTCTGGCCCCTGCCAACCCGAAGAATCCGACGGGCCTGGAACGCCTGCTGGCGCCGCGCCCTTGAGACGGCGCGGCCTCAGCCAAGCGCCTTGAGGCCAACGATGCAGCCAATGAGGCCGGTGAGCAGCAGCCCGCGCAGCAATGACACCGGTTCGGCATAGAAACCGATGCCGATCAGCGCGGTCGCCGCCGCGCCGATGCCCGCCCACACGGCATAGGCGGTGCCCATCGGGATGTGCCGCCCGGCCAGCGCCAGCAGGCCCATCGACGCGGTGACCGCCACCACGAACGCAAGCAGTGCCGGCAGGTTGCGGCCGCCATCGACATGGCGCAGCGCGGTGGTGAAGCCGGCCTCGCACAGGCCACCGATCAACAATGCCATCCAGGCCCATCCCGCCGTCATCAGCATTCCCTCCGCGTCAAATGGGCCGTGGACATTATTGCCGCAGGCCCGTAACCCGCGCGCCGAGGACAAACAGGAGAATCTTGCCCATGCGTATCGACGCGATTCCGATTGGCGTTGCCCCGCCACATGATGTCAACGTGGTGATCGAATGTCCGCTGGGCGGCGAGCCGGTGAAGTATGAGCTGGACAAGGCCTCGGGCGCGCTGTTCGTCGATCGCATCCTGCACACGCCGATGCGCTATCCGTGCAATTATGGCTTCATCCCGCACACGCTGGCCGATGATGGCGATCCCATCGATGCGCTGATCGTGGCGCGCACGCCGTTCATGCCCGGCTCCATCGCCCGCGTGCGCCCGGTGGGCGTGCTGATGATGGAAGATGATGGCGGCGGCGACGCCAAGCTGCTGTGCGTGTCGGTCAACAAGGTCTACCCCTATTATTCCGACGTGCAGGAATACACCGATCTGCCCAGGATCGTGCTCGACCAGATCGAGCATTTCTTCACCCACTACAAGGATCTGGAGCCGGGCAAGTGGGTGAAGTGCCAGGGTTGGGAAGGCCGGGCGACCGCCGAACGGCTGATCCTGGAATCGATCGAGCGCTACAACGCCGAACAGGCCGGCACGCTGGAAGTGGAACACAAGGAACATCCAGGCGCGCCGCGCGGCTGAGCATTGCCGGCAACCATCGAGAAAGGCGGGGCCTGTCCCCGCCTTTTTCATGCCTCCGCCGCGTGACTGGGTTCTCTACGCCGACGCCAGCGCCCGCAACGCGTCGCCGTCCACCCGCATCACCGTCCATTCATCCATCGGCCGCGCGCCCAGCGCCTTGTAGAAGCCGATGGCCGGCTCGTTCCAGTCCAGCACGCTCCATTCGAAGCGCGCATAACCACGGGCAACCGCAATGCCGGCCAGATGCACCAGCAGCGCCTTGCCGATCCCGGCCCCGCGCGCCGATGGCATCACGAACAGATCTTCCAGATACAGACCGGGCTTGCCGGTCCAGGTCGAGAAATTGGTGAAGAACAGCGCCAGCGCCACGGCCTGCCCGTCCTGTTCGGCCAGCACGCATTCGGCGACCGGCCGTGCCCCGAACAGCGCCGCCTGCAGATCGGCGTGCGTCGCCTTCACCGCGTCAGGTTCTTTCTCGTAGATCGCCAGTTCGATTATCAGGCGATGGATGGCCGGGATGTCGGCAGGCGTGGCAGGCCGGATCATGCGGTGCGCCGGCCGATCAGGGCAAGCCCGGCAAGCCCCCAGGCCGAAACCAGCGCCAGCGCGGCGCGGCGCCAGTCACCATCGATCAGGCTGACCAGCGCCAGCATCTTGGCCAGTCCAACGCCCAGCCACAGCGCCGCGTTCACCGCTTGCCTCACAGCAGCCGGCCCATGGCACGGAACATCCACATCACCGAAAAGAAGGCGAGGCTGACGGACGGCACGGCGAAGACCCAGTAACGCGCGCCCCGATCAACCCGATCCGGCAGCCACAGTTTCAGCAGCAGGAAGGCGACGGCGGCCGGCGCCACGAGACCGGCAATCCATGTCAACCGGTCAGCATCGAAACCCAGGCCCAGCGCCTCCAGCAGCACGACCAGCGCGCCAAGGCCAAAGCACCACATGGCGACGCGATAGCCATAGGCCACCGCCTGTTGCCGCACCGGTTCCTCCACCAGCCGCGGGCGGGGCGGTCCGCCATGCATGCCGGATTATTCCGCTGCGACGGCAGCGGCGGCCGCTGCGTTGGCCGCATCGATTTCGGCCGCCTTGGCCTCAACCAGCTTCACGATGTGTTCCAGCATGTGTTCGCTGTCGATCACGTGATCGGAAATGCCGGACAGGAACACGGCATGGCGGCCGTTGCCGCCGCCGGTCAGGCCGATATCGGTCTCGCGCGCCTCGCCCGGCCCGTTGACCACGCAGCCCAGCACCGAAAGCGACAGTGGCGTGGTGATGTGGGCCAGGCGCTTTTCCAGCGCATCCACGGTTTTCACCACATCAAAACCCTGCCGCGCGCATGACGGGCACGACACGATCTTCACGCCGCGCGCGCGGATGCCGAGCGATTTGAGGATATGATAGCCAACCTTCACCTCCTCCACCGGATCGGCGGAAAGCGAGACGCGGATGGTATCGCCGATGCCAGCCCACAGCAGCATGCCAAGGCCGATGGAGGACTTGACAGTGCCGCCCTGCAGGCCGCCAGCTTCGGTAATGCCCAGGTGCAGCGGATAATCGCAGACTTCGGCCAGACCGTTGTAGGCCGCGACGGCCAGGAACACGTCGCTGGCCTTCACGCTGATCTTGAATTCGTGGAAATCCTCGTCCTGCAGATATTTCATGTGCTCCAGCGCGCTTTCCACCAGCGCTTCCGGGCAGGGCTCGCCATATTTTTCGAGCAGATGCTTTTCCAGGGACCCGGCGTTCACGCCGATGCGGATGGCACAGCCATTGGCCTTGGCGGCGTTCACCACTTCGCGGATGCGGGCCCGGCTGCCGATGTTGCCGGGATTGATGCGCAGGCAGGCAGCGCCGGCATCGGCCGCTTCCAGCGCGCGCTTGTAGTGGAAATGGATGTCGGCCACGATCGGCACCTTGGCGGCGCGGGTGATCTTGCCGAAGGCGGCGGTGGCTTCCGGCGTCGGGCAGGACACGCGGATGATGTCGGCGCCCACCTCTTCGCAGGCGCGGATCTGGTCGATGGTGGCCACCGCATCTTCGGTGGGCGTGTTGGTCATGGTCTGCACGGCGATGGGGGCATCGCCGCCCACGGGCACCTTGCCCACCATGATCTGCCGGCTCTTGCGGCGGGTGATATCGCGCCAGGGACGCACGCTCATGGCCAATCTTTCCTTGGTTTGGAGGCGCCCTGCCCGGCAACCCTGAACTGGCCCGCCTATATCGCGATGCCCGGCCCGCGCCAAGCGTCCAGGCCGTTACGGGCGGTTCAGTCGCGGACCCTTTTTCGCAGCAGGCGCAAAAAGGCTGCCGGCGACCCGCCACAGGCCCCACAGCAACAGCGAAGTGATCGCCAGCAGCAGTGCGGCAATCCCGGCAGCCCATTCGGGATGGCTGGCCACCAGCCACAGCCCTGCCGCGGTGAGCCCGTCTTCCGCCAGCGAAACCGCCACGTTGGTGAATGGTTCCGGGCTGGTGTTGACCAGAACGCGGCCGCCGGCCTTGGCGGCATGGCCGGCCAGGGCGGCCCCGCCGCCCAGCAGCGCCACCGCCACTTGCCATACCGGATCGCCGGGGGCGATCACCGCCAGCGCCACCAGCGCGCCGCCAGCCGGCCGGATCAGCGTGTGAACACTGTCCCAAAGACTGTCGAGCCAGGCCAGCTTGTCGGCCAGAAACTCGGCGGCGGTGCCAAGGGCAGCCAGGGCCAGAATCGCAGGGTGACCCATAACGGCCAGGGCCTGCGGTGCCGGCATGCCGGCATCGGCGCCGAAACGCACCCAAAGGCCCGCCGCCAGCGCCACTGCATACAGCCGCCAGCCGGCCAGCAACGACAGGCTGGCCGCGATGCCGATGAGTTCGATTGCGGTCATGCCCGATGATTAACACAGGCGACCAAAGGGCATAAGCCAGCATAGACTGGCGCCATGAGCATTACGCCGAAACCCGTCAGCATCCCCGCGGCAACCGTGATTCTTGCGCGTGAAGGGCCAGACGGCGTGCCCGAAGTGCTGCTGGTGCAGCGGGGCGAGAACATGGCCTTTGCCGGGGGCGCGCTGGTGTTCCCCGGCGGCCGCGTGGACAAGGTGGACGGCGGCATCGCCCGCAATCCCAATCTGGCACTGGGCTTCGACGGGCTTGAAGACGATGATGCTGCCTCGCGCGTCGCCTGCGCGCGCGAGGCGCTGGAGGAAACCGGCGTGCTGCTCACCGATGGCCCGGAACCGGACGTGGCGGCGCTGGCCATCGCCCGATCCGGCCTTGCCAGCGGGCCGAACGAGGATGAAGCCTACAGCTTTGCCAACATCCTTGGCAGCATGGGGCACCGCGTGGACGCCGCCCGCTTCATTCCATTTGCCCGCTGGGAACCGCCGGCCGCCGCGCAGATTGCCCGGCGATTCGACACCCGATTCTATCTGGCCGATGCCGGCCGTTCCGCCAGCGCGGTGATCACGCCCGATGGTTTCGAGGCCAAGGCCCTGCGCTGGACCACCGCGGCACAGGCGCTGCTGGATTATGAGGCTGGTCGCGCGGCCATGGTGTTCCCCACCTGGTGCAACATGCACCGGCTGGCGCAATATCAAACATTGGCATCGCTGTTCGAAGGCGTCGCCGCCCTGCCCGCACCCTATGTGCAGCCCGCCTTCGAGATGATCGACAGCGAACCCTGGCTGACCATCCCGGAAGGCATCGATTATCCAGTGACGCGCGATCGGGTGAACAATCTGCGCCGGGAATGAGCGGCGCAGAACCGGGGGATTGCGCCGCTGTGGCCCGTTGATAGGCTGTGGCATCGCCTTGTCCGGAGCTTTGATATGCGCCTGCTGATACCTGCCCTGCTCTTCCTCGCCGCGCCTGCCCTTGCCCAGGACGCCGCGCCGGCACAATCGCCGGCAGGCCAGCGCCTGATGGCCGCCGATACCAACAAGGACGGCAAGTGGAGCAAGACAGAATGGCTGGCCGCCGGCCGCCGCGAGATGGGATTCAGCCTGCTGGATGGCGACAAGGATGGTTTTGTCACCCGCGCCGAACTGGCCGAAGGGCTGAAGCGCATGCGGGCCATGGGCATGGCGCCGCCGGCGGAGTAACACTCAAGGCCTGAGGCCCCGGCCCTTTCGCCCGGCCTTCAGCGCCCGTTGCGCCATGTTGGCAAAGCGGCACAGTTCGGCACGCGTGCTGCGCGGATCGATGATCGCTTCCACCCCGAACTTCTCTGCCGTGCGGAACGGGGAACGCACGCGTTCAAGCCGTTCGCGGATTTCGGCCAGGCGGGCTGCCGGGTCCTCCGCTGCCTCCAGCTCGGCGCGATAGGCGGCTTCCAGCCCGCCGGCGATCGGCAGCGAACCCCAATCCCCCGATGGCCAGGCCAGGCGCCAGCGGAAGCGATCGGCCGGGGCGTGGCCACTGCCGGCCATTCCGTAAGCCTTGCGCATCACCACGCAACACCAGGGTACCGATGATTGATATATGGCTGCCAAGGCCCTGGAACCCCAACGAATTGTTGCCTCTTCCTCGGCGCGGCGGCCGATCAGAAAACCCGGATTGTCGACCATCTGTATCAATGGCAGATGGAAGTTATCAGCCATATCAACCATGCGTTCGACCTTGCGCGCTGTCGCCGCCGTCCACAATCCGCCCAGCGATTCGGGGTTGGAGGCGATCACCGCCACCGGCCAACCGTCAAGCCGGGCCAGGCCGGTGACGACACCGGTGCCCCATTCCCGCCCGATCTCGAACCATGACCCCTTGTCCACCACCGCTTCCACGATGGGGCGCACGGGATACAGCCGGCGCGGATCGCGCGGCACCGCACCAATCAGCCAGTCCTCCGCCCGGGATGCCGGATCAGCGCAAGCGGCGCGCGCCGGCAGTTCATCCACCGATGATGGCAGGTAGGACAGGAACCAGCGCGTGCGCGCGAAGGCTTCGGCCTCGCTGGCCACGCGATCGTCCACAGCACCGTTGGCAGCATGGAGGGCGGCGCCGCCCAGTTCCTCCTTGGTGCGTTTCTCTCCGGCGGCGGCGACCACGGGCGGGCCAGCCACGAACATCTGTGACAGGCCATCCACCAACAGGCTGTAGTGCGCCATGACCATGCGGCCAGCACCCAGCCCGGCCACCGGGCCCAGCCCCATCGCCACCACCGGCACCTGCGAAAGATTGGCGGTCATCACCTCCCAGCCAGGAATTTCAGGGATATAGGTATAGCCCGCCATTTCCAGCGTGCGCACGCTGCCACCGCCGCCCGTGCCCTCGATCATGCGGATCAGCGGCAGGCGATATTCGTTGGCCAGGCGCTCCGCCTCGATCAGCTTCCTGTGCAGGCTGGCATCGGCAGCGCCACCGCGCACCGTGAAATCATCGGCGGTTGCCACCACCGGCCGCCCGTTGATGCTGGCATGGCCGAACAGGAAATTGGCCGGCTGGAAGGCAGCCATGGCGCCATCCTGGTCGTACGTGGCGAAACCTGCCAACTCGCCCACCTCGTGGAAGCTGCCGGGATCCACCAGCGCAGCGATGCGTTCCCGGGCGTTCAGCTTGCCCTGGTCGCGCTGACGCACCAGCTTTTCGGGGCCGCCCATGGCCCGCGCCAGCAAGCGCCGGCGTTCCAGTTCGTCGATCTCGTCCTGCCAGCTCATCCTCGCCCCCCCCCTTTTGCAGTTGGCATCGTGGCAGGCGGGACAAGTCACGAAAAGCCCGTGAATCCGGCGGGGCGGGTGATTCGCTCCGCTGCAGGAACAATCGTAAAAATTTTCCTTGTTTTGCGTTAGGTTAGGTTAATCTCGATACAAAGGGGGAACAACAACGTGCATTGTGGCATCTCGCCACCCCCTTTTGGCCGGAATCGGGCTGGATTTGGCCGGAAACAGCTTGTCTCACCATCGCAAAAGGGGGATAAATGCAGTTGGGTTAACGAAGTCGCAGGGGTCGCGACAATGCTGACGAGTCATCTGATCGAAAATTCTGGCCATCGTGGTGGCGTGACGCTTGACTTTGGTCGCGTGACGCCGAACCGTTATAGCGTGCCAAGACAGCCACTCCCCGAGAGCCAGCGCAATCCGCGCGTGATGCTCCTGACAGATGCAGAGCGGGATTGCCTGCGGCTTGTCTATCAGCACATGACCTCCAAGGACATCGCCCGCCAGCTCGGAGTCTCGCCGCACACTGTTGATATGCGGCTGCGCCAGGCCATACGCAAGCTTGAGGTGTCGAGCCGCATCGAAGCCGCCCGGGCCTTGGTTGCGGACGAGCTGACTGCTGAAAACATTGAAGAATTTGCTGCTCCGGCCATTGATAACCCGGCTTCGGGCTATCAGGGCTTGACGTATCAAGCACCGGAGATTGAGGACGCGGCGGAAATCGGGAGGATGGCATCACCGGCTTCGGAAGAGGTTGGTGCAGCATCCATCCGTTCCAGCGACCCCAAACAGCTAGAACATGGATCCCTCGCTCGGACGCTGCACCAGCATCAGAACAAGCCGGTCGCTGATCCAGCGGGAGGCTCCCTCGCCCAGCCCTCTGCATCAGCAGGCAATGTTGCTTCAGCGGCAACGCTTGCAACGGACTGGCCGGGCATTGCAGCCCCCGACCCTGGCATTGATGCCCGGCCATTCCTGACCACGCGTCCCTGGGGCAAGCGGAATGACCTTGGTGTTGGCCATCGTCTTGGCTGGATGATGTTCATCGCCTTCGGGTCGGCGCTCACCTTCGGCGGCGTGTTGGCCGCGATGGCTGCGCTCAAGACACTGATTTAACGACTTCCGGATCCAGTTGCGTGGACGTCCGGAAGGACGTCAAACCCAACTGGCTGCGCGTATTGGCTGCCAGTTCTTCTTCTTCAAGAAAAAGGATTGCGCCATGCTGAAAGAACGTCGTCTCGCCGCGAACAAGATCGCTGAACAGCTGTTCGCCGCCGAAGCCGCCATCGATGCCGCCGTTGCTGCCGTCGCGCAGCTGACCGCCGTGATGCCGATGGCTCGCCAGGAAGCCAATCTGGCCGCCTGCATTGGCCAGGACGCCCTCATGGGTGCCATGGAAACCTGCCAGCAGCTTGTGCAGGCGCGCGCCCGCATCATTGCCACCCACGCCGCCCTGCGCGATGCGCAGATCAAGGTTGGCTTGGGCCAGGTGATGTTCAACGATCTCAACTGCCCGCCTTCGCAGGCAAGCCTGGAAGCCCCGGAGCGCCGTCACCTCACCGTGGCCGCCTGACCTGATCGACCCGATGAGCGGGACCCTTCGCGGTTCCAACCGGTTCGTTTGAAAGGCTTTTCCCATGTTTGCTATTCTCGGGATCGTGTTTCTCGTCGCCGCCTGCGTGATGGCATGGCGGTGGGGAGGACGTGATGAACAATTGGCCGCGTTCGGCTTTGCGTTTGCAACGCTGGCGTCAACGCTTGCCAATCAGCATCTCTACAGCAGCCCCGAAGTGGGTGTGCTTGGCGTTGACCTCATGGTCCTTGCCGGGCTTGTCCTGCTGGCGCTGAAGTCCGACCGCTTCTGGCCGATGTACGCTGCGGCGTTCCAGTTTGTCGGCACCATCGTGCACATGGCCAGCTTTGCAGAGCAGGGCGATTTCGCCTGGGCCTATGCCGTGGGGCTGATCTTCTGGTCCTACGCCGTGATGGCCGCGCTGATGGCCGGGACCTGGCTGGAGGGGCGGACGCGACGCTTGCTTGGACTGTAACCGATTGAAATCAGAGGCCCCTATCAAGTGCTGATAGCGATTTACAAGAAGGATTTTCCCGCCTGATCTGACCCCAAGACCCATTGCTGCCAGCGTTAACCCCATAGACTGGCAGCAACCATGCCACCGCCGTCGTTAACCCCAAGAACGGCCATGGCGTGGAACTTCAAGGGATCAGGCGAGAAAACCGGACTGCACCGCGCTGTTCAGGCCAACGGGCCTCTGGGAGGCAGAAGACGTCTGGCAAGGACCAGGCCCGATTCGTGGCGCACGGATCGGGCTGGTTCTGCGTTCACATGCCGCCTGGCTGATGCCGGATGCGGTGATTGGCGTTTCTTGCGATCGCACCATGCAATTGATGCCGCGCCTGCGGCATGCAAGCGCTTGTCCGCAACCAGCCATGCGCCTAACCCGGCGCACGTCCCTTGGGCGGCGCGCGTCATGCTTGCGCCAATCGAACAAATATGGAACACGCCTGACATGCTGAACCGCATCGAGGTGCGCGGCGCGCGCGAGCACAATCTCAAGGGGGTCGATGTCGACCTGCCGAAAAACGCGCTCACCGTCATCACCGGCCTGTCCGGCTCCGGCAAATCCTCGCTGGCCTTTGATACAATCTACGCCGAAGGCCAGCGCCGCTATGTCGAATCGCTATCGGCCTATGCGCGCCAGTTCCTGGAAATGATGTCCAAGCCCGATGTGGACCATATCGAGGGCCTATCTCCGGCCATCAGCATCGAGCAGAAGACCACATCGAAGAACCCGCGCTCCACCGTCGCCACCGTCACCGAAATCTATGACTATATGCGACTGCTGTGGGCGCGGGTGGGCGTGCCCTATTCGCCAGCCACCGGCCTGCCGATCACCGCGCAAACCGTGTCGCAGATGGTCGATCGCGTCATGGCGCTGCCTGAAGGCACGCGCCTCTATCTGCTCGCCCCCATCGTGCGCGGCCGCAAGGGCGAGTATCGCAAGGAACTGGCGCAGCTGCAGAAGGACGGCTTCACCCGCGTGAAGATCGACGGCGCCTTCGTCGCCATCGAGGAAGCCCCAGCGCTCGACAAGAAATACAAGCACGACATCGACGTGGTGGTGGACCGGCTGGCCGTGAAGGAGGGCCTGGAATCGCGCCTCGCCGAAAGCTTTGAAACCGCGCTGAAACTGGCGGAGGGGCTGGCCATCGTCGAACTGGCGGACGCCCCGGCCGAGGCGCCGGAAGCCGAGCGCCGCATCCTGTTTTCCGAAAAATTCGCCTGCCCGGTTTCCGGCTTCACCATTTCCGAGATCGAACCGCGGCTGTTCAGCTTCAACGCGCCGCAGGGCGCCTGTCCGGCCTGCGACGGGCTGGGGGAGAAGCAGCATTTCGATCCCGATCTGATCGTCCCCAACCACGCGCTCACGCTGGAAAAGGGCGCCGTGGCACCGTGGGCGAAATCCAACCCGCCCTCACCCTATTACATGCAGGTGCTGGCCAGCGTGGGCCGCGCCTATGGCTTCACGTTGAAAAGCCGCTGGGCCGACCTGTCGGCCGAAGCCCGCCACGCCATCCTGTTCGGTACCGGTGGTCGCGCCATTGCGCTGCGCTTTGAAGACGGGCGCAAGGCATACGAGGTGGTGAAGACGTTCGAAGGCGTCGTCCGCAATCTTGAAAAGCGCCTCAACACCGAAAGCACCATGATCCGCGAGGAGCTGGAGCGCTACCAGTCCCCCTCCCCATGCGAGGCCTGCAACGGCGATCGCCTGCGCCCCGAAGCGCTGTCGGTAAAGATTGCCGGCGAAACCATCGCGATGGCCGTGCGCCGGCCGGTGGGCGAGGCGCTCAGGTGGGCGCGCGGCGTCGCCGATCAGCTGACGCCGAAACAGCGCGCCATCGGCGATCGCATCCTGAAGGAGATTGTGGAGCGGCTGGGCTTCCTCGACAATGTCGGCCTCGATTATCTCAATCTCGATCGCAAGTCCGGCACATTGTCGGGCGGGGAATCGCAGCGCATTCGCCTCGCCTCGCAGATCGGCTCCGGCCTGTCGGGCGTGCTCTATGTGCTCGATGAACCGTCCATCGGCCTGCACCAGCGCGACAATGATCGCCTGCTCGCCACGCTCAAGCGCCTGCGCGATCTCGGCAACACCGTGCTGGTGGTGGAGCATGACGAGGATGCCATCCGCCTTGCCGATCATATCGTCGACATGGGCCCCGGTGCCGGCGTGCACGGCGGCGAAGTCGTGGCATCGGGCACGCTGGCCGATATCCTCGCCACGCCGGGCAGCATCACCGGCGATTATCTCTCCGGCCGCCGCGCCATTGCCGTGCCGGCCACCCGCCGCAAGGGCAGCGGCAAGAAACTGACCGTGAAGAACGCGCGCGGCAACAATCTGCGCGGCGTCACCGCCTCGATCCCGCTTGGCACCTTCACCTGCATCACCGGCGTGTCGGGCAGCGGCAAATCCACCTTCACCATCGATACGCTGTTCAACGCCGCCGCGCGCGAGTTGAACAACGCCCGCGTTCTGGCGGCGCCGCACGACGGCCTTGATGGCCTGCAGCATCTCGACAAGGTGATCGACATCGATCAATCGCCCATCGGCCGCACACCGCGTTCAAACCCCGCCACCTACACGGGCTGCTTCACCAACATCCGCGACTGGTTCGCCGGCCTGCCCGAAGCCCAGGCCCGCGGCTACAAGCCCGGCCGCTTCAGCTTCAACGTGAAGGGCGGCCGCTGCGAGGCCTGCCAGGGCGATGGCGTGCTGAAGATCGAGATGCACTTCCTGCCCGACGTCTATGTCACCTGCGATGTCTGCCACGGCGCCCGTTACAACCGCGAAACGCTGGAGGTGAAGTTCAAGGGCAAGAGCATCGCCGACGTGCTGGACATGACCGTGGAAGACGGCGTCGAGTTCTTCAAGGCCGTCCCGCCGATCCGTGAAAAGCTCGCCATGCTGAACGAGGTCGGCCTTGGCTATGTCAAGATCGGGCAGCAGGCCACGACGCTGTCAGGCGGTGAGGCGCAGCGCGTCAAGCTGGCCAAGGAACTCGCCCGCCGCGCCACCGGCAACACGCTCTACATCCTCGATGAACCCACCACCGGGCTGCATTTCGAAGATGTGCGCAAGTTGCTCGAAGTGCTCCACGCGCTTGTCGATCAGGGCAACAGCGTTGTCGTCATCGAACACAACCTTGATGTGATCAAAACCGCCGACTGGCTGCTCGATCTCGGCCCCGACGGCGGCGACAAGGGCGGCCAGGTGGTGGTGGAAGGCACGCCCGAAGTGGTGGCGGCGTGCGAGGCAAGCTGGACGGGGAAATATCTGGCACCCCTGCTGGCTTCCGTCCCCCGCGTGGAGGCAGTGTCAGTGAAGAAGGTGCGCAAGGCAAAGAGCTGAGCCGGCCTCCCGGACCGGCCTACCCCAGTTTCATCTGCAGCCACAGGCCCACGATGGCCAGTTCGCGGGCGACCCAGATGTTGAGGCGGTCGGCGAAATCCGGGGTGAGGTCCACGCCGGCGCGGGTGCGGGCAAGCCACCCCTGGCTTTCCGCATGGGCGAGCAGGGCGGAGACATGCTGCGGGGAAACGGCATAGCGGTGGGCGGCATCGCTGCGGTTGAGGGTAACGCTGGTGTCACCGCTTGCGGCGAGATCGAGCATCAGCAGATAGCCCTGGCGGCGTTCCATGAAGGCCGCCATTTCCGGGAAGCCATCATAGATGGTGAAGCCATCCATGGACTGGCGCATGATGATGGAGGTGACGTATCGGCAGGCGAGATCGCGCCGGCCGCCTGCCTCCGCCGGCAGGGCGGGAAGATCATGGACCATCCCCACGGCCGGCAGCACGGATTCGAGCCAGCTGAGGTGGGTTTCGTCCAGCATTTGCGTGGGCACCAGACGGAGCGCACGGCGATCATGCGGACTCGGCTCGATGGTGATGCCGCCACGATGGGACAGTTGATCCACCAGCGTGCGCACGCGCGAGGCGCTGGCGACGCCGGCTGCCGTGAGCGCGTTGATGATCATCTGCTGTTGCGCGCCCTGTTCGGCGAACAGCCGGTGCATGCCAGTGATGCACAGCGCCACCGCCAGACCGCCGGTATCGGCGATCAACCAGCGTTGCAGCGGCGTTGCCATCCAGCGCGCCGGCACGTCGGCGCAGAAGCGCGCGCGGGCCTCGGCAAAGCGCGGGTGCTGGCGCAGATGTTCGGCGTGGGCATTGAAGGCGGGCAGGTTCACCCTGCCGCGCTTGTCCATTGGGCTGGTGAGGGCCGAATCTGCAAGAGAATCCATATATTTGCTGTATCAGGTCGCGGCGGCTGGCGCGAGACCTTCAGCCATCACAGCCCAAACCGATAGCCATAGGCCACGCCGACCGACAACTGATCGCGCTGACCACGCTGCTGGATCAGGCTGGACCGGCTGACGACATTGCCAAGCCGATCATAGCTGGTGAACAGGGTAATCACGCCGCTCTTGCCGAACTTGCCCAGGGGCTTGATCAAATTGGCGTTCACCCCGGCGCTGACCAGGCCGCCATCGGTGGTGAACTGCGGCAGGCCGGTGGCCAGGCTTTGGGCCGCGTTCACGCCGAAATAGGCGTTGGTGAAGTTGCTGCTGGCCCAGGTGGCCCGCACGCCGGCGCTCCAGAGCAGGCTGGCATCGCGCTTGCGGTCGTTCCAGCTGAGGTTGGTGTCGGCAATCAGGCCATCATGGCCGCCCGTGCCCTGCCGCACTTCCGCGCGGGCACGCAGCTTGCCGTTCACGAAGCTTTTCTGGGCAAAGCCGCCAAATTCGCCGGCAAAGCCGACGTCGCCCATGCCCTGCAGCGCCGTGGAGGCGCCGGTGATCAGAAACGGCGAGCCGCCAGTATCTTCCTGCCGGCGAAAGCGGATCTTGGCGAGCGGGCCGATCTTCCAGCCATCGCGGTTGATCATGTTCCAGCCCAGGCCATCAGGCACGGAGAGGAACAGCGTGTCCTTGTAGTTCACCCTCAGGTCAGGGAAGATGGAGAAGCCGTGATCGCGGCTGCCCTGCCACACCGGCGCGACGATGGGAGCGATGCCGATGGTGAGCGTCCAGTCGGGCGCTTGCGGCGGGCGTTGCGGCCGCGCCGCCTCGATGCTCGTGGGCACACCGGGGGCTGGCCCCTGCTGGGCGAACACGGGGGCAGCAATCAGCAGGGCGGGCAGGAAGACGCGGCGCATCGAATACTCCGGCAGTGGGGCGATGGGTCATAGCCGGATTGTTACAACGCCGCAATGTGCAGACAGCGCCAGCCTACGCAATCGCCACGATGGGCAGGCGGCCAACACCGGCCCACATATCAACTGTGAAAACAGGGCAAATGCCCAAGGGAGAGGACAAGCAATGAGCCACCTGCCAGCCGACCTGCACGATGTGTTCCCGCAGGATGCCGAGTTGATGCGCGAACTGAAGGGGCGTGACCGGCATTTCGCTACGCTCGCCGATCGCTATGCCGCGCTGGACGACGAGATCCGCCGCGCCGAAACCGGCGCTGCCCCGGCCATGGACGACAATCATGCCGAGGAACTCAAGAAGGAACGGCTGGCGGTGCTGGACCAGATTGCCGCCGTGCTGGAAGGGGAACGGGCATGAACACCGATCAGATCGCCGCCACGCTGCGCGCCCGGCTGGCCGAGGTGCAGGCGGAAATTGCCCGTCTGGAAACAGCGACCACGCAGGAACTTTCGCCCAAGTTCGCCGATCAGGCCAATGATCTGGAGGAACTGGCCACCAACGAAGGCCTTGAAGTGCAACATATCCACGAGGCTGAACAGATTCTCGCGGCGTTGGCCCGCATCGAGAAGGGTGAATATGGCGTGTGCGCCGAATGTGGTGAGGATATCGCCCCGGCGCGGCTGGCCGCCCTGCCCACCGCGACGCGCTGCATCAAGTGCGCGGCCTGACACCACGCGACGACTTGGCGGGTGACAGGCCGGCGCCTGCCGGCTAACCGGCTGGCATGAGCCTGTTGCCCTACCCTGCCCCCTTTTCCCGCTTTGGCGAATGGCTGGCTGCTGCCGAAGCCGGTGAGCCCAATGATCCGAACGCCATGGCGGTGGCAACCGTGGGACCGGATGGCGCCCCTTCCCTGCGGGTGGTGCTGTTGAAGGCGTGGGATGAACGCGGCTTCGTCTTCTATACCAACCTTGACAGCCAGAAGGGCAGCGAGCTGGCGGGCAATCCCCATGTCCATCTGAACTTCCACTGGAAGTCCCTGCAGCGCCAGGTGCGCATCGGTGGCACGGCGGCGCTGGTGGATGATGCCGAAGCCGATGCCTATTTCGCCAGCCGCCCGCGCGACAGCCAGTTGGGCGCCTGGGCCAGCCTGCAGAGCCGCCCCCTGCCCGATCGCGGCACGTTCGAGGCGCGCATCGCCGAGATGGCGGCGCGCTTTCCCGGCGAGGTGCCGCGACCGCCGCGCTGGAGCGGCTGGCGGGTGACGCCTTCCCGCATCGAGTTCTGGCAAGCGCACGAGGCGCGCTGGCACGAGCGCGAAGTCTATCAGCGTACGGCAGATGGCTGGCACCATGGGCTGGTCTATCCCTGATGCGGCTGCCGCTGATCCAGGTTGATGCCTTCGGGCGCGGGCCGTTCACCGGCAATCCGGCTGCGGTGATGATGCTGCCGCACTGGCTGCCCGATCCCGTGCTGCAGGGCATCGCGGCCGACAACAATCTTTCCGAAACCGCCTATCTGGTGCCCCATGATGGCGGCGAGGCAGACTTTCAGCTGCGCTGGTTCACGCCGAAACTGGAAGTGGCGCTGTGCGGCCACGCCACGCTGGCCAGCGGGCATGTGGTCTTGGACGCCCTGCCGGATCTGGCCCGGGCGCGATTCCTGACCCGGCAGGCCGGTGTGCTGGAGGTGGCCCGCGAGGCTGATGCACTCGCCATGCGATTGCCGGCCTGGCCGGCAGAGCGGCGCGTTGCCAATACCGATTCCGTGGCCGCGGCATTGGGCGCCCGCCCCAACGCGTTTTGGGCGCGCGGCCAGGATTATCTGGTGGCCTTGTTCGATTCGCCAGACGAGGTGCGGGCCCTTGCGCCTGATTTCAGGGCCACCCTGGCACTGGCCCCGGGCGTTGACCTGATGCTGATCGCGACCGCGCCGGGCGAGCAGACTGACGTGCTGTCCCGCGTGTTCGTGCCCGCCTGCGGGGTGGACGAGGATCCGGTGACCGGCAGCGCCCACGCAGTGATCACGCCGATGTGGGCGCGCCTGCTGGGCCGCAACAGTTTCACCGCGCATCAGGCCAGCGTTCGCGGTGGCTGGCTGGCCTGCGAACTGGCCGGCGATGCGGTGATCCTGCGCGGGCAGGCCCGCACCGTGATCCGCGGCGAGTATGACTTGCCGGATACCGCCCTTGCCGGCTAACGCCGGCAGCATGGCAACGCGCCGCTTCATCAAGATGCATGGGCTGGGAAATGATTTCCTGGTTCTCGACGCGCGTGCCGAGCCGGTGACGCTGTCGGCGCAGATGGTGCGCAATCTTGCCAACCGCCACACCGGAATCGGTTTCGACCAGTTGATCCTGATTGCGCCAAGCGACACGGCGGATGTGCGCCTGCGTTTCTGGAACAGCGATGGCGGCGAGGTGGCCGCTTGCGGCAATGGCAGCCGCGCGGCCGCGACCCTGCTGGGCGGGCGGCATCGGATCGAAACGGCCGGCGGCATGCTGGACAGCACAGCCATGGCCGGCGGCGCCGAGGTCGACATGGGTGCGCCGCGCTGGGATTGGGATGCGGTGCCATTGGCCTATCCGATGGACACCATGTCCCTGCCCCTCGCCTGGGAGGAACTGGCAAGCCCGGCCGCGCTGTCCGTGGGCAATCCGCACGCGGTGTTCTTCGTGCCGGATGCACAGGCAGTTGATCTTGAACGCATCGGCCCGGTGATCGAGCATGACCCGGTGTTTCCGGAACGCGTGAATGTCGGCATCGCGCAGGTGGCGACGCGGGACCATGTCATCCTGCGCGTGTGGGAACGCGGCGCCGGCGCCACGCTGGCCTGCGGCACCGGTGCGGTGGCGGCAGTGGCAGCGGCGCAGCGGCGCGGGCTTGTGGATGCACGTGTGCGGGTTTCCCTGCCGGGCGGCGAACTGGTGGTGACGCGGCGTGACGATGGCCATCTCCTGCTGGCCGGGCCGGCCGTGATCGCCTTTTCGGGCGACGTTGATCTGGAGCATTATCAATGAGCTGGTTCGGCAAGCTCACCCAGGGCCTGGCCAAGTCCACCAAGCGGCTGGCCGACAACATCACCGGCCTGGCCACTGGCACGCTGCCGCTGGACGATGAACGGCTGGACGAGATCGAGGAGGCGTTGATCGCAGCCGATCTGGGTCCCGCCGTTGCTGGCCGCATCCGTCTGCGCCTTGCTGATCAGAAATTCGCCAAGGGCATCGATGCCGCCGGCATCAGGCGGGTGGTTGCCGAGGAAGTGGAGCAGGTGCTCACGCCGGTTGCCGTGCCGCTGATCATCAGCCGAAAGCCGCAGGTGGTGCTGGTGGTGGGCGTCAACGGCAGTGGCAAGACCACCACGATCGCCAAGCTGGCGCGCCTGTACAAGGCCGAAGGCAAGCAGGTGATGCTGGCCGCAGGTGACACGTTCCGCGCCGCCGCCATCGCACAACTGAAGATCTGGGCTGACCGTGTGGGCGTGCCGATCGTGGCCGGCGAACAGGGCGGCGATGCGGCCAGCCTGGCCTTTGAAGCGGTCAAGCGCGCCCAGGAGGATGGCATCGATGTGCTGATCATCGATACCGCAGGCCGGCTTCAGAACAAGGCCGGCCTGATGGACGAACTGGCCAAGATGAAGCGCGTGATCGGCAAGATCGATCCCACGGCGCCTCATGATGTGCTGCTGGTGCTGGACGCCACCACGGGACAGAATGCGCTCTCCCAGATCGCGGTGTTCCGCGAGGTTGCCGGCGTCACCGGACTGGTGATGACCAAGCTGGATGGATCGGCCCGGGGCGGGATGCTGGTGGCGGCGGCAGAAACCTATGGGCTGCCCATCCATGCCATCGGCGTGGGCGAAGCCATGGACGATCTGCAACCCTTCACACCGGCCGATTTTGCCGCCGCACTGGTTGGCGCAACGGACTGACCGCGATCAGGCGCGCGCGGGCTTGCGGCGCGAACCGGAGGCCTTGGACGGCGGCTGCGATGCGGCGGCCATGTCCATGTCCACGGCCATGGCAGGCTTGCCGGGCGGCCTGGCACCATTGCCGTTGGTCAGGGCAGCAGGTGACTTCCGGCCCGCAGCCGTCGCGACGGCCTTTGGCACGGCCACGAGTGTTGGCTTGGAACCAGCCTTCGCACCCACCTTGGCTTCGGCCTTCTTGTCCTTTTGCTTGCCGGGCTTGGCGGTCTTCTCGCGGGCCCGGTTCGCCTTGGCGCTATCCTTGGTGCCATCTTTGGGCTTCTTCGCGGCCGCCGGGGTCACGGCAGGCACCTCCGCCTTGGCGGCGGCGCGCGATTTGGCCTTCCCGGCCGGAGCAGCCAGAACCTGTGCCGATGCTGCTGGCTTGGGCGGCGCCGTCTTGCGCTTGGCCGGCGGCGTTTCGACCGTCGGCGCGGCAGCGGATGGGCGCAGCCAGGCGGCATTGCGGGCGGCATTTTCCGCGCTTGCAATGGCCTCCCGCAGCTGATCGGCCGGCACCGGTGGTGCCAATGCGAAGCCCTGTGCGCGATTGATACCCGTTGATCGGGCCAGCGTAAGTTCGGCTTCGCTTTCAACGCCCTCGGCAATCAGCATCAGGCCCAGCGCCTTGCCAAGGCTGGCGGCCATCCGGAAGATATCGGCTGCGAGGCGATCATCGGCAGCGCCGTGCAGCAGCGATCCCGAGATCTTGAGCGCATTGATCGGCAGTCGGCGCAGCCGGTCCAGCGAGGAAAAGCCCGCACCAAAATCGTCCATCGCCACCGTGATGCCGAGCGCATTGAGCGCCGTCAGATTGGCGTGGCAGCCATCTTCATCCGTCATCAGCGCGGTTTCGGTGACTTCGAGGGCGAGGCGCGTCGGCTCCAGGCCAACGGCGGCCAGCGCCGCCATCACCTCAGCCACCATGCCGGGCTGGCGCAGATCGTGAACCGACGCGTTGACCCACAGGCCAAGGGAGCGATCAACGGCCGCCATGGTGGCCGCTGCCTCTGCCAGCACCAGGCGACGCAGATCGCTCACCAGTCCGCGCGCTTCCGCAATCGCCACCAGCTGGTCCGGGCTGACCATATCCCCGCCATCGTCGCGCCAGCGGGCCAGCGCCTCGACCGCGACGACCTTGCCCGTCACCAGATCAACCAGCGGCTGATAGGCAACATCAACCCGGCCGCCCCGCAGCGCTGATCGCACGCGCGCCTCGAGATTGGCCGTGTAGGCCGATTTTTCCAACAGATCCGGCGTGAACAGCCGGATCTGGTTGCCCGGCTGGGTCTTGGCGGCCAGCAAGGCAAGATCGGCCGCCCGCAGCAGCGTTTCGGGCAGCATCCCATCATCTGGCGCCATCGCCACACCGATGGCCGCACCCACCTGCACCTCGGCTTCACCAAACCGGGCCGGCACATCGATCGTGTCCACCAGACGCCGCGCCAGGGCCACGGCATCATCGCCACTGTCGATTTCCGCAAGCACGGCAAACTCATCCCCGCCAAGGCGGGCAGCATAGAGCGCCGGATCGGCCGTCCGCAGGCGGAAGCCGATGCGGGTGATCATGCGATCCCCCACCGAATGGCCATGGCGATCATTCACCTGCTTGAAGCCATCGAGATCGACGATCAGCAGGGCAAACACGTCCCCCCGCGTCAGGCGGCGGTCAAGTTCTTCCAGGAAACCGCGCCGGTTTGGCAGGCCGGTCAACGGACAGCGGCGAATTTCGCGGTTCAGTTCGGCAATGGCGTGGCGCTCACCCGTGGAATCGCGCAGCATGGCCACCCACCCACCATCGGGAATGGGCAGGCACTCCAGATCGACCATGCGATCATCGTTCAGATGCAGCACGCCGTTGAAGGGCTGGCGGGCCGTGGCCATCAGATCGGCATGGGCCAGCACTTCTTCCCGACTGTCCGACGCCTTGACGAGGTTGGGCGCCGACGACAGCAGTTCATCGAACCGCGGCGGCGCCTGTTCGTTCACCTTGTCCAGACCCAGCATGTCGAGCGCGCTGCGGTTGATCATCACCACCTTCAGACCACCGTCCAGCACGGCCACGGCCTGCCCCAGATTCTCGAGCGCCACGCGCATGCGGCTGCGTTCGCCGCGCTGATCCTCGCGCGCCTGCAGCAAGGCGACCTGGCCCAGATAGGCACGGCGGGCGACCGCAACGCTGAACAGGCCGAAGGTGGCAACCCCGATGGCAGTGGCAATGCCCCACGGCACCGGCCAGCGCAGACCAACGGCAACGGCGGTTGGCAGGCTGACGCAAAGCGCCTGCACCAGCGCCAGTTCCGGCCGACCGCGCCGGGCGCCACTGCTACCGCCCAGCACGGCAAGCGCCACCATCACCACCATCGCCTGCACGATCAACGGGGCGTCTGCCGTGAGCACCGCCACGACGATGCCGCCCACACCGGCGGCCACGACGGTGACGCCGAGGCCATAGCGTGCCTCGGTCTCCTCCAGCTCGTCCTCGTTCAGGACGCGGCGGGCATCGTGGCAGGCCATGACGATGAAAGCGAAGCCGGCCAGACCCAGTCCGGCAAAAAACATGGCCAAGGTGCTGCGCACTGCCACGGCGGTGGCAACCGCCAGAATCGCGGCCACAAGACCAGCCAGCAGGAACGGCAGGAAGTAGGCCCCAAGCTCACGCGTGAACTCGAACCGCAACCGCTCTGGCAGCGGCGGCCCGAAAAAACGCTCCAGCACACGGGGCCAAAAGCCCGGCGGCCTTACGACAACGGCGACCTGTTCCCTCATCTCGCATTTGGCGCATAGCATGGCCCTCCCCCCCGCGCTACTGCTGATCATAATTCATTCACAGTTTTGAAAGCTGGCGACGGCCCAATCACGCTGCGCGCCTACAGCCGCGCCCCTTCACTGGCGGTTTTCCTTGACCACAGCCGCGCCTCACCCTATGGCGGCAGCGGCTCCCAACCGGGGGCCTTGCGTCCGAGGATGCACGCCGGCCAGCGAGTTTTCGCCCGCCGGCGCGTTTTCATTTGGAGGCAAGCTGACTTCACCTGAGGGGCCGCGGCCTTTGTTCGACAGTCTTTCCGATCGGCTTGGCAGTATCTTCGAGCGGTTGCGCGGCCGTGGCGCGCTGACCGAGATTGATGTGCGCGCCGCCATGCGGGAAGTGCGCGTGGCGCTGCTGGAAGCCGATGTCGCCCTGCCGGTGGTCAAGGATTTCATCGAGGACGCCACCCAGCGCGCCATCGGCGCCGAGGTCATCAAGTCGGTCACCCCCGGTCAGCAGGTCGTCAAGATCGTCAATGATTGTCTGGTCGATCTGCTGGGCGGCAGCGACGAACCGGCGCCGCTGAAGATTGCCGTAACGCCACCGGCCGTGGTGATGATGGTGGGTCTGCAAGGTTCGGGCAAGACGACCAGCACGGCCAAGCTCGCCAACTGGCTGACCACGCGTGAGCGCAAGAAGGTGCTGATGGCCAGCCTGGACGTTGCGCGTCCGGCTGCCCAGGAACAGCTGCGGGTGCTGGGCGAACAGACCAGCATCGCCACCCTGCCGATCATTGCCGGCCAGACTCCGGTGCAGATTGCCGAACGTGCCCGCCAGTCGGCAAAGCTGCAGGGCTTTGATGTCGTGCTGCTCGACACCGCAGGCCGCCTGGGCGTCGATGAAGCGCTGATGGCCGAGATGGCCGCCATCGCCGGCGCCACCACGCCTGATGAGATCCTGCTGGTGGTGGACAGCCTGACCGGTCAGGACGCGGTGAACGTGGCCTCCGCCTTCAAGGAGCGCGTGGCGCTGACGGGCGTGATCCTCACCCGCATGGATGGCGATGCGCGTGGTGGGGCGGCGCTGTCGATGCGCAGCGTTACTGGCGCTCCGATCCGCTTTGCCGGCGTGGGCGAGAAGATCGACGCGCTGGAGCTGTTCGATGCCCGCCGCGTCGCTGGCCGCATCCTGGGCATGGGCGACATCGTTGGCCTCGTGGAAAAGGCCGCCGCCAATTTCGAAGCCGAACAGGCGGAGAAGATGGCGGAGAAGCTGGCCAAGGGCCAGTTCGACATGGACGATCTGCGCCAGCAATTGGCCCAGATGAAGAAGATGGGCGGCTTGTCCGGCCTGGCGGCGATGATGCCGGGCATGGGCGCAGCCAAGAAGGCGATGGACACGGGCGCCATCAACCCCAAGCTGCTGGACCGCATGGAAGCAATCATCCTGTCGATGACGCCCAAGGAGCGGACCAAGCCGGAAATCCTGACTGCCAAGCGCAAGATCCGGATCGCCAACGGTTCCGGCACCACCGTGCAGGATGTGAACAAGGTGCTGAAGATGCACCAGGAAATGGCCAATGCCATGAAGCGCCTGAAGAAGATGGGCGGCATGAAGGGCATGATGAAGATGCTGGCGGGAATGGGGGGGGCTGGCGCCCTGCCCGGCCCGGACGGCGCGGCGCCGGCTGGCGAACCTGGCGGCGCCATCGATTTGGGGGCCATCGGCCGAATGTTCGGTCGCCCCGGCATGGGTTCACTGCCACCCGGCTTCAACAAGTTCGGCAGGAAATAGTTTCAACGCTCTGGTTAAACTGAAGGAAGAATATCAATGGCTATCGCAATTCGCCTCGCGCGCGGCGGCATGAAGAAGCGCCCCTTCTATCGCATCGTCGTGGCTGACAGCCGCGCCCCGCGCGATGGCAAGTTCCTGGAAAAGATCGGCACCTACAACCCGCTGCTGCCGCGTGACGACGCGGGCCGCGTGACGCTGGACACCGAACGCGCTGCCTATTGGCTGGGTGTTGGCGCGCAGCCGACGGATCGTGTCTCCCGCTTCCTGGATGCCGCTGGCCTGCGCACCCGCGCTGCCAAGGTGAACCCGCAGAAGGGCGAACCGGGCGCCAAGGCCAAGGAACGGCTTGAAATGGCCGCCCAGAAGGCCGCCGAAGCCGCTGAAGCCGCCGCTGCCGCCGAAGCCGAAGCGGCTGAAGCCGCCGCCGCTGCCGCAGAGGCTGCCGCCGCGCCGGCTGAAGAAGTTGCCGTGGAAGAAGCTGCCGTTGAAGAAGCCGCCGCCGACGCCGGCGAAGGCGACAAGGCCGAATAAGGCGCCTGCGGGATGGCGGCCGATCACATCGTGCTGGCCGCCATTGCCGGCGCCCACGGCATAAGGGGCGAGGTGCGGCTGAAGCTGTTCACCGATACGCCTGATGCACTCGCCCGCCACGCCCGCTTTGATGCGGGCGGGCGGGCGCTTGCGTTGCAGGGCATTCGCCCTGACAAGCCCGGCATGGCGGTGGCCAGGTTCGAAGGCATCACCGATCGCAACGCCGCCGAAGCCTTGCGCGGCCTGCAACTCACCGTGCCGCGCGACGCGCTGCCCCCCTTGGCCGACGGCGAATATTATGTTGCCGATTATATCGGCATGGCCGTGGTGGACGAGACGGGCGCCGCCGTGGGCCATGTGAAGTCCATCGAGAATTATGGCGCGTCCGACATATTGGACATCGCGCGAACAAGCGGCGGCAGCGTGATGGTGCCATTCGTTGCCGATGCCGTCCGCGAGGAAGCCGACCGCCTGGTGATTGATCGGGTGTGGCTGGCCTGATGTGGCGGGCCACCATACTGACGCTCTATCCCGACATGTTTCCGGGGCCGCTGGGGCACAGTCTTGCCGGCCGCGCTCTGGCCGAGGGAAGCTGGACCTGCGAGGCGGTCAACATCCGCGATTTTTCCACCGACAGGCACCGCACGGTTGACGACACGCCGGCCGGTGGCGGGCCGGGCATGGTGCTGAAGGCCGACGTGCTGGCCGCCAGCATCGATGCAGTGGCCGATGGCCGCCCTTGTCTTGCGATGACACCGCGCGGGCGCCCGCTCACGCAAGCCCGCGTGCGCGGGCTGGCGGAAGGGCCGGGCGCCATCATCCTGTGCGGCCGCTTTGAGGGGTTTGACGAGCGCATTTTCCAGCGCCGCGCCATCGAGGAGGTTTCGATCGGCGATTATGTGCTGTCGGGTGGCGAGATGGCGGCGCTGGTGGTGATGGATGCTTGCGTACGGCTGCTCCCCGGTGTAATGGGCGCCGCTTCAAGCGGGGTTGAGGAAAGCCACGAGAGCGGCCTTCTTGAACATCCGCATTATACAAGGCCCGCCCTGTGGGAAGGCCTTGCGATCCCCGAAGCGTTGCGATCGGGGGATCACGCACGCATCGCCGCCTGGCGACGCGCGCGGTCCGAAACGGACACACGGTCACGGCGGCCGGATCTGTGGG
>Ga0209278_1000613_pt1 | contig 26166 bp, 25 predicted proteins | sample JI81BgreenDNA_FD_187504 | JGI IMG/M metagenome (GOLD analysis project Ga0209278, IMG submission 187504) | Wastewater effluent complex algal communities from Wisconsin, to seasonally profile nutrient transformation and Carbon sequestration -... | ecosystem: Engineered > WWTP > Effluent > Algae...
GTGCTGAGCGAAGAAGCCTGGAAGCTGGCGCACGCCGAGCGCCGCGCACGCTGCGAGCGTGTGATGGCGACGCTGAAGGTGGAGCGCAAGGGCTTGGAAGCCCCGCAGGCCGCGTGAAGCACAACGTGGGAGCTAAGGCCGACGCAAACGGCGCCGGGCTGTAGCCACAGAGACAACGTGACCGCCGTTTGCGGTCGGCCTTGAGCGACGGGTTAGGCCCCGTGGCTCCGAAGCGAGAAGGAAGACGATATGCCTACACCTGGACAGATGGCCGCCGGCCAACAGAGCACGATCCCGCGCGAACTGCTGGAGCAGATGCCGCAACGGCGCGGCGAGATCATGGGCGCGGGCCACGCGATGACGCAGAGCGAGGGCGTGATGGCCGCGCGCTTGGCCGAACTGAGCGCCGAAGTGCGCGAGCTGCGGGCAATGCTGGCGCCGCCGAGCGCGGTGATCCTGACGGGCGCTGAGGTGGCCGCGCACTTTAGGCGGCTGCGCGAGGTCGGGGCCTAACTTGAATTCGGCAGCACCCCGCGTCGCCTAACAACTCAGGCCCAGCATGCAACCCCTTGTCGCGCCTACAGCGGCCGTCGTTTCGCACGACGCACCCGCCGCGTTATGCGACGCGCCGGCCCGGCCGCGCACGCTCAAGGACGCTGTGCGCCAGGCCTGCGCGGTGCGCCACTTCAGCCCACGCACCTTCGACGCCTACTGGCACTGGGCGCGCGCCTTCGTGGTGTGGTCGGGCCGCCGCGCGCCGCGCGACATGGGCCAGCGCGAGGTGGAAGCGTTCCTCGCGCACCTGGCCGACGAGCGCGGCGCCTCAGCCAGCACCCAGCGCCAGGCGCTGTCAGCGCTGCTCTTCCTGTACCAGCAAGTGCTGCAGCTCGAGGTCGGCTGGGTCAACCACGTGGTGCGTGCCAAGCAGCCCAAGCGTCTGCCCACGGTGCTCACCGTCGACGAGACACGCGAGCTGCTGCGTCACACCAGCAGCACGCCTGGCCTGTTCCTGCAGCTGCTCTATGGCGCCGGCCTGCGCCTCTCGGAGGGCCAGCACCTGCGCGTGAAGGATCTAGAGCTCCGCGAGCGCCGCATCACCATCCGCAGCGGCAAGGGCGACAAGGACCGCATGGCCATCGTGCCCGACAGCCTGGTGGCCCCGCTGCGCGACCTGCTGGCCCAGCGGCGGCGATGGCACGACAGCGACCTGGCCACAGGCCATGCCAGCGTCGACCTGCCCCACGCCCTGGCCCGCAAGTACCCGCACGCCGGCCGCGAGTGGGCCTGGCAGTACGTGTTCGCCACGCCCGAGCACCACCGCAACCCCGACACGGGCGAGATCCGCCGCCACCACATCTTCGACTGGACCGTGCAGCGCCACATGAAGCAGGCCCTGCGCGCTGCCGGCATCGGCAAGCCGGCCACGCCGCACACCCTGCGGCACTGCTTTGCCACGCACCTGCTGCAAAGCGGCACCGACATCCGCACCATCCAGGAGCTGCTGGGCCATGCAGACGTCGAGACGACGATGATCTACACACACCTCATCGGCTCGCACGCGGCGCGCGGGGTGCGCAGCCCTCTGGACCGCCTGGCGTGATCTACAGCGCGTTCCTCACCGACGACGAGGTCGACGCGATCTGCGCCGGCTACGTGCAGAACGCGGCCAAGGTGCGGTTCCTGCGCGAGGTGGTGCGCGTCCCCGTCAAGCGCAAGCCTAATGGCCGGCCGCTCGTGCTGCGCGCCGACCTACAACCCCAGGCAGCCGGCGAGCCGGGCAGCGGCCGTGCTACGGTGCGCGCCTCGAACGAGCCCCAGTGGACCCGGAGAGCCCCATGAGCCGACCCCGCGACCGCGCCAGCGCCAAGGGCCTGCTGCCCCTGATGGAGGCCCGCCCCTGGAAGGACGGCGTCACCGTCACCTACCGCTACCACCCCATCGGGGGCAAGCCCATCAACCTGGGCACCGACCGCGACGCCGCCATCACCGAGGTGCTGCGCCTCAACCGCCAGGCGCCCGACAGCGGCACCTTCGCCGAGATGTGGCGGCTGTACCAGCGCACCCCCGAGTGGGCGGACCTGGCCGAGGGCACCCGCAGAGACTACACCCTCTGCTGGACGCAGCTGGAGCCCCGCTTCGGGGCCATGGCGCCGCGCGCGCTGACGGCGCAGCACTGCCGGCGCTACCTGCGCGTGGAGCGCGCCGACGCGCCCGTGCGGGCCAACCGCGAGCTAGCCCTGCTGAGCAACCTGTGCACGGTGGCCATCGACACCGGCGATGCCGACCTCAACGTGTGCCGCCACGTGCGCCGCAACCGCGAGCGGCCGCGCAACCTGGCGCCCGAGCAGCAGACGCTGCAGCGCTTCGTGGCCTGGGCCTGGGCGCGCGGCGGCTCGGCCGCGGTGCTCTCGGGCATGGCCGAGTTCGCAGCCCGCACCGGCAACCGGCGCGTGGAGTTCCGCGAGCTGCACTGGCCTCAGTGGGGCGAGCTCGAGGCGCGCCTCTTCCGCGCCAAGCGCCGCGCCGGCGCCGCGCCGGTGGTGGAGGTGGTGGAGAACTCGCCCGAGCTGCTGGATCTGCGCGCGCGCATCCACGCCATCAGCGGCGCCGACAAGGCCGGCCCGGTGTTCCCGGCGGCCCGCGGCGGGGCCTACCGCGAGCGCGCCTTCAAGTCGGCCTGGCAGCGGCTCATGGCCGACGCCATGGACGACTCAGGCGGCCCGCCGGTGCTGGTGGCCAGCGAGCGCTTCACGTTCCACGACCTGCGCGCCTTCTTCACCACCGAGCACAAGCGCCGCCGCGGCGCGCTGCCGGATCTGCACGCGAACCCGGCCACCACAGCCCGGGTCTACGACCGCACGAAGATCGTCCGTCGCGCCGGGCTCTGATTTCCCACGAGGGGGGCGCCGGTTTCCCACGGCGCCCAGAAAGCAAAACGCCGACGAAGCTAAGTGCTTGTCGGCGTTCACTTTATCTGGGGTGGCTGATGGGACTCGAACCCACGACGACCAGAATCACAATCGTGGCGCCAATCGAGCAACGGCGCGGCTTCTGGGCCGATCGTGGGAAATCCTGCCACTTCTTCGAGCACCGGTTTGCACGGCCTCCCGGCCGGCTTTTCCCGCCAGTCACGGCTCGGCAGATCGCCCCTCACCTCGCCTCTCTTCGCACTTCGCGCGCTCCTTGGCCGTGAGGCCGGCACCGGCCAAAGCCACGGCCAGGCAGATCAGGATCACGAGGATGGTGGCGGTGGTGGTGCTCACGGCTGGCGCTCTCCGACTACTCGACTGAAGATCCGCTCCAGGCCCGACGTGCCCAGGCTGGCCAGCGCGGCGGCAATGCCGAGCTGCGCACCGAAAGGAAGATCCGGCGCCCAGGACAGCGCGGCGCCGGCGGCCATGCCCAGGCCGCCACTGCTCATGGCCCTGCCCAGCACGATGCGCCAGCTCAGCGGCTCCTTGCTGTGCAGCAGCTGGCCGATGCCCACGGCCACGCCGGCGCCGGCCAGCAGCGCCGCGTTGATCAGCTCTCGGCCGTGGCCGACCAGGTGGGCCCACAGGCTGGGGTTGGGGTCGCTCACTCGCCGCTCCTCATCGCTTGATTGCCGTCACGCGCACAAACGCCGAGTCACCGCTCAGGCCGGCGGCAGCGGTGTGCGCAATGCGCGCGCGCATCTTCACCGTCAGCGTCTGGCCGGCTGGCAGGCTCACCTGCCACACCGCGGTATCCGACATCCCGAGGCTGCTCACGGAAGAGTCAGGCCACGCGGTGCGAAGGTTGATCGAGCCGCTCAGGGTGGCGCTGCTCCACACCATGCGCGTCCAGTTGTCCACAGGCCGCGAACCTGACCAGCTGACCAGAGTCTCGGTGTACCCCACCTCCATCTGGACATTGATGGCACCGCCCGTGGTGTTGGTGTACGAGGCCGTGCAGATGTCGCGCTCGTCCGTGCCACCGCTGGGCCCAACGGCAACCCCCCAAAAGGTCTGAAGGTCTACCACTGTGTCGGTGGTGGCGTTCGCTGCCAGGCCGCCAGTGCCGATGGGCACGGCCACCCAGGCGCTGCCGCTCCAGCGGTTGAGCCTGTTGCCGTTGGCTGTGTCGAGCCACAGGTCGCCCACGCCCTCGGCCGTGGGCGCGGTGCCGCCCACGAAGGTGGTGACCTTGCCATCAGCCGTGGCCTGCGCATCCGCCGCGGCCGCCACGGCGGTGCCGATGCGGGTGTCGGCCGCCACCACCCACACGCCGCTGGTGCGGCGGTACTGCCGGTTGCCGTCGTCGGTGTCGAACCAGATGTCGCCCTCGCTGGCGACGGCCGGCGCCGTAGCCTGCCAGAAGGTGTCGATCTTGCCGTCGGCCGTGGCCTGGGCAGCCTCGGCAGTGGCCAAGGCGGCGGAGATGCCAGCGTCGCGCACGTCCACCCAGGCGCTGCCGCTCCAGCGGTACATGCGGAAGCCGTCATCGCTGTCGAGCCACAGGTCGCCAGCGGCGCTGGCAGCAGGCGGCGTGGTCTGCACGTAGGTGCGCACCCGCCCGTCGGCCGTGGCCTGGGCCGTGGCTGCGTTGCTGATGGCCGTGCCGATGCGGGTGTCGGCGGCCACCACCCACGCGCCGCCGGTGCGGCGGTACTGGCGGTTGCCGTCGTCGGTGTCAAACCAGATGTCGCCCTCGCTGGCCACGGCCGGCGCCGTAGCCTGCCAGAAGGTGTCGATCTTGCCGTCGGCCGTCGCTTGGGCTGCCTCGGCGGTGGCCAGGGCTGCGGCGATGCCGGCATCGCGCACGTCCACCCAGACGCCGCCCTCGCGCACGTAGCGGCGGTTGCCGTCGTCGGTGTCCACCCACTCGTCGCCGTTCTGCACGCTGGCCCCGCTGGGCGCCAAGGCCTGGCGCCACACCACAGGCGCACGCCGGCCGCTCACGGTGTGGGTGAGCGAGCGCCACGGCCCCGCCATGCCCAGCGTGTTGACCGCGCGCGCGCGGATGACCACCAGGCGCCCGATGCGCTGGCCGAAGATGTCGGCGCCAGTGGCGCGGCCAGCCACGGGCGCCAGGGTGGGCCAGTCGCCCGCGGGCAGCGCCGGGTAGGCCTCGGCCACCTGCACCTCAATGCTGCCGCTCTGGCGCACGGCCTCTTCGGCCACAGGGGCCCAGGTGACGCGGATGCGCGCCAGGCTGCTGCCGTCGATCTGCGCCACGCCGCCGCTGGTGGCGGCCAGGCCCGTCAGCGCCGCGGGCCGCGTCGGCCGTGGCAGCCCGGTGTTGGGGCTGGTGTTGATCAGGTCGAACACCGCGTCGGGCGTGTAGATGGCGGCCGCGGTCTCGCGCAGGCGCAGCATCACGGCGCCGGCCAGCGTGAAGCGCCAGCCCACCACCTCGAACAGCTTGCCGGCCCAACCGAAGCGCGCCAGGGTTACGGCCACCACGTCGAAGAGCTCGAGCTGGTACGCGCGCAGGTTGCAGGGCAGCTCGACGGTGAGGCCCTCGCGCGCCTCGCGCAGGATGACGGCGCTCACGTGCTGGGCGTGCACCGCGCGCGTGACGCCGCCGAGCTCGATCTCCAGCGGCAGCTCGCGCCCGTCGGCCGTCACGTACTCGGCGGGGCGCACCTCGGGGCCAGGCGTCTGCACCCAGCCTTGGGCGGCGTCGGCGTAGCTGGGGCGGATGATGTTGAGCGCCTCGGCCTGCCCCACGCTGGGCGTGATCTGGATGACCTCCACGCCGCTGAGCCAGTCTTCGGTGATGGTGGCCACCGGCGCGCGGTACACGCCAGCGCGCACGCTCAGGCGCCCGCCAGCCCAGCCCCACTGGCCGGCCATGGCCTCGCAGATCTCGCTCAGCGCATCGTCGGGGTTGCTGTCCAGCGGGATGACGATGCCGCACTGGTACAGCGGCAGCACCACCGGGCCGCCCACGGGCAGGCCGAAACTGGTGCTCACGTCGCAGGCGTTGGCCGCGGCGGTGAAGCTGGGCTCGTTGAGCTCGCCCGTGACGCAGCCGCCACCGTAGGCGTACAGGCTCCAGTCGCGCGCGATGAGGGCGGGGTTTTCCGTCCAGGCCGTGGTGCCGGTGCGCGGGTCGAACACGCGGGCGCCGCGCAGCACGGCGCTAAAGCTGGGCACGCCGGTGGGGTAGGCGTCCTGGTCGTATTGCAGCGTCACCAGCAGCGCGGCAAAGCCCTCAAAGCGGTCGCTGGGCTGCACCACGCTGTCCACCAGGGCCTGCAGGTCGGTGTACAGGTTCTGGCCCGGCGCGCCGGTGTACAGGCGCACGCGCGCCTTGGTGGCCACCAGGTCGGTCTGGTAGATGATGGACCAGCCCGCCACGTCAACGGCAAAGACGGCCTCGCCGCTGCCGTTCCAGCTGCCCGCCTGGGACTGGGTCACCTGGCTCTCGTCGCTGCCCGTGGTGATGGTGGCGATGGGCGGAATGCTCAGGATCGGCGAGCCCGTCACCACCCAGCCGCCGCCCGGGCCGATGGTGGTGGCCAGGGTGCTGGGCGTTTCGCGCGTGGTGATGGCGGTGTCGCCGCTGGTGACGTTGCCCGCGCCGTCCAGCGTGACGGGCTTGTCGTTGAACCACACCTGCTCGATGGCGTCCACCTGGTGGCCGGCCAGCGCGATGACGAGCGTGTAGAACTGGTTGTTGGTGCCGTGGGTCTGCTTGAACACCACGCCGTCGACGTTGCGCACGCGCCCGTACACGCGGCTGCGCGCCGCCTGGGCCGTGGCCGTCATCACCAGGCGGTCGCTCACGCTGGCGTTGAATGCATCGCGGGCTTTGCGCTGGTTCTTGCGGCGCTGGTAGTCGCCATAGCCCAGGCTGGCCGCGGTGAAGGCGGCGTAGGTGAGCGCGGTGATCTGGGTGTAGGTCAGCACGCTCGTGGCGGTGAGCGTGTTTGCGGCAATCCAGGCGGCGGTGGTCTCAGGCATGCGCTACTCCTGGGCGGCGGGTTCTGCGGTGCAGCGCCACGCGCGCACCACGGCGCTGGCCGGCACCACCACCAAGCCGGCGCCGGCGCCCACGGCGTGCCAGGCGCTGCCGCCCCACACCGCCAGGGCGGGCTGGCCGGGCTGGTGGTGGCTGAGGCCCACGTCGCCCGGCTGGGCCATGGCCGGCGGCACCTCGAGGCCGGCCCGGGCCGCGGCCACGCCGGCCACACCGCCGAAGCGGCCCAGCACCCGCGCAGCACCCAGCTTGCTGCGGTAGCGGCCGCGCAGATCGGCCGCGGGGTCGTGGCCGGTCACGGCCTGCACGGCGTCGGCGGCGAACAGGCAGCAGTCGAAGCGCCCCCACTCGAAAGGCCGCGCCGCGCTGGCTGCGAACAAGGCCGCCAGGCGCTCGGGCCAGTCGCGCAGGCGCTGGGTGGGCAGGGTTGTGCTCATTGGCGGAAGAAGGCGGCGGCGGGCCAAACGTCTTGCGCCTGGCTCTGGCTGAGCACGTAGCGCAGGCTGGTGTCGCCCGGGTGAAGGCGCTGCTGGTCGCCGTCGGTGTAGCGCAGCGGCTTGGGCCGGCGGTAGGTGTCGCCGCGGTGGATGGCCGAGACGGCCACGGTGCAGTCGTCTGCACCGTGCGAGACGGTCATCACGTCCAGCGTGCCCGTGAAGAGCAGCGGCGCGTCGAGCACCGCGTGGCTGGTGGGGTCCAGCACCGCCAGGCGCAGCTGCATGGCGGTGCCGCGCACCTGCTCGCTCAGCGCCAGGGCGATGCTGTCCAGCGGCACACCGCTGAGGGTGAAGCGCAGGCCGGTGGTGCTCTGCACCTCGTCGCGCACCTCTTCCACCGCGCCCAGCGAGCCGGCGCCGGCGTACACCTGGCCGGCCCACTGAATGCTGACCGGCGCGCTGCACAGCCGCACCACGGGGCTGAAGCTCATTTCGAGCAGCAGGCACATGGGCACCACGGGCCCGGCCAGCACGGCCTGGGCAGCGGTCGAGACGCTGCGCACTACCAGACCTCCACGAGATCCAGCGCCGTGCTTTCGATGACGCCGGGGCGGTGCACGGGGCCGGCCTGCATGGCGGGCAGCACCATCTCGCAGGTAGGGCGATACCAGGCGACGGGGCTGTTGATGGCGATGGGCGCTCGCACCCGGTTGACCAGGTTGACGACACCGGCGCCCATGTCGTTGAGGATCTTGTCCTCGGCCACCTGGAACAGCTGGCCACCGGCGGCGATGAAGTCGCCCTGCAGAAGAGTCGGCACGAAACCGTACGTGGTGGCGGCGCCGCCCACTTCGAACTGCACGTTGTCGACCTCAAGCCAGGCCGACGTGGCCACGCTGCCCACGTCTTGCAGCCAGACGAAGATGCGGGCGAAGGCCGCCAAGGGCGGGGCCGTCATGCTGAACGACAGGCGCTGCCAAAACGCCGCTGCCGCAAACTCGGCCGCCGACGTTGAGACAAACGCGCCGCCAGCATCACGCCAGTCGACGTTGAGCACCATCTCGCCCACGCTCGCGCGCAAGTGGGCTGCCAGCGTGTAGGTGGTGCCGGGCGTGACGGGCACGTCGATGGCGTAGCGCACGCCGACACGGTCAGAGTTTTCTGGCCCGAGGGTGGCTGCGTCCGCGCGCTGGGCCCAGAGCCCCCTGAAGCCTGACACTCGCGTCCAGCTGGTCGCGCCCGTGCCACCCGCCTGGTAAGACACCCAGCCGTCGGCGATGCCGTCGGCGTTGCTGTCCATCTCGAAGCTGCTACCCATCAGCCGGTTTGCCAGGGCCGTGGCGCCGGCGATGGTGAGCGACTGGTTGCCGCGAACAGCGGCCAGGCTGACGAAGGGCGCCCCGCGCAGGCTGCCCCGCGGTACGCCGCCGGTGTGGAAGGGCCACACGCGCACGCGCTCGATGCCGCCGGCGAGCTGGTTGCAGAACACATGCACGCCTCGCGGGTTGCGTGCGGACATCTGCGCAAGGCTGGCGCTCAGCACCCAGCGCTCGCCGATGAAGTCCACCGCCTGCAGCGTGCCGTTGAGCGGGCTGGCGAACTGCGCGCCGATCTTGCGCAGGCTCAGCTGCGCCGTCTGGGGGATGAGGGCCTCGGGCCAGTCGATGGTGGCCATGGTCAGATCACCCGGCGGGCGCGCAGCTCGCTCATCACGTCAGCCTTGGTCTGCTGCTGCACGAGCTGCAGCGCACTGATGAGTTCGGCGCGGCCGATGCCCGCGGCCACGTTGTAGACGTTGGTGGTGCCACCACCGCCGTAAGCCTCCACGCCCAGGCGGCCGCCCGGGCCGCGGCGCAGGGGCAGGATGCCCTCGTAGCCGGCCTCGCCGGCCACGCCCATGCGGCCGCCACCCATGCCGAAGAACGTGGGCTTGGTGAGCACGCCGCCGTCGGCAAACGCGGTAATGGGCTGCCCCTGGCTGAAGGCACCGCCCTTGGCAAAGCCGAGGAATCCGCCCAGCTGGGCCAGCCAGCCGCCACGGCCGTCGGCGCCGAACAGGCGCGTGGCCAGGTCAGCCGCTGTGGCCTGGGCGATCATGTTCAGCAGCATGGTCTTCCAGGCGTCTTCGATGCTGTCGAAGTCGCCGCGCAGCACGCTGGCGATGTTGTCGCCCAGCACGTTCTGCACGTTGCTCTGGAACTGCCGCGTGAACTCGCTCAGCTCGTTGAGGGCGCGCTCGGTGTCTTGCGGCAGGCGCGCTGTGGTGCTGCGCACCAGCTCGGCCCACTGCTCGACGGTGATGCGGCCGTCGTCGAAGGCGCCGTTGATGAGCTGGATGTCGGTGAGCACGCCGCCCAGCTGGCCGCTGGGGGTGCTGGACAACAGCTCGTTGAGGCGCTGCCGGTTGGCCGCCAGCTTGACCTGCTCGGGGTCGAGCAGCGCGATCTCGGCGCGGATCTTCCGCAGCGCATCGCCCTGGTTGCCCGCATCGGTCTCGCCGCCCACCTCGAGCAGGGCCTGCAGCTCCAGGCGCAGCTGGCCCAGGCGGGCGGTGTCGGTGTTCTCCAGGCGCTTGAGCGCGGCCACCGTAAGTGGGTCGAGAGGCGTGCCCGCGAAGTCAGTGGCGCGTGCTGCGGTGCCGCGGGTGCGACCGGCCGGGTTTTCGGGGTCTCCCACGCTGGGCAGCGCGATATTGACCCGGCCGCCGCCCTCGTTGGCCGGGCGCCGCGAGCCCTGGGCGTAGCCCATCACCTGGTCGATCTTGCGGCGGTACTCGTCGGCTGCGCGCTGCAGGGCCGCGAATTCGGCCAGGGTGGCCTTGGCACGGATGCTGTCGGGCTGCCGAGCCAGGATGTCCTGCGCGCGCTGTGCCGCGCTGGAGAGGTTCTCGATCTCTTCGTTCGTGGCGACTAGGCGCGCGCGCAGGAAGTCCGCCTGCAGCGTCTTGCCGAAGCTGCCGAGCAGCCCATCGTCGCTGCGGCGCGCGCGGTTGATGGCGTCGAAGAAGTCGTTCAGGCCCTTGACCAGCGGGCCGCTCAGGTCGCGCGCCAGGTCGGTGGCTTCCTTGCTGAGGGCGGCCAGCTGCTTGTTGAACTTCGAGGCCGCTTCGGCCTGCTCGGCCGTCACGGTGGCCACCAGCTCGCCGCTCTCGGCCAGATCGTTGAGCAGCGGCGCCACCTCACGCACGCTCTTGCCGAACAGCTCTTGCACCAGCCGCGCCTTGTTGCCGTCGTTCGCAAACCCGGCCAGCGCCACTGCGGTGCGCTGCAGGGCAATGGCCGGGTCCAGCCGCCGCAGCTCGGCCGCGTTCAGCCCGATGCGCTCCAGCGCCTCGGCCGCGGCGCTGCCCTCGCGCGCGCCCTGCAGCACCTGGTTCAGCTTCACCATGGCGCTGCCCACGGTGTCGAGCGAGGTGCCGGTGCGCGCCGCGGCGTCTTCCAGCGCCGAGATGTTCTCGATGCTGGCTCCGGTGGCGTCGGCCAGGTCGTTCAGTGCGTCGATGCCGTCGACGGTGGTGCGGAAGAACGTGGCCAGCTGGCCCACGGTGAAGGCGCCAGCGATGGCAGCACCCACCGCCACTGCGGCGCTGGCCACCTTGGCATAGCGCGCCTCGATGGTGGCTGCGTTCTTCTCGGCCGCGCGCGCGGCCTTGTCGAAGCCGCCCTGCAGCTCGGCGAGCCGCGCCTCGAGGTTGATGCTGAGTGTGGCCAGGCCCTTGGTCATGTTCCGTTCCTCACTCCGGCTCGCCGCCGCGCTCGGCGGGCTTGCGGTAGCTCTTGATCACGATCAGCCGCTGCACCAGGCCCGCCACGTCTTCCACGGCGAACAGCTCCAGGCAAATGGGCAAGCCACTCCAGTCGAGCCCGCCCTGCCCGTTCTTCAGCGTGTTGAAGACAGCGATGGCCACGGCTTCGTGCTCGTCGGGCTGCAGGGGCTCTGCGCCCTCCACGTCGCAGGCCGCGGTTTCGGCCTGGTCGTCGAGAAGGGCGATCAGGCTTTTTTTGCCGCGGCCCTCTGCTCCATCACCTGGGACGCGTGCTCGATGAGCACCGTGCCCACGGTGTTGACGATGTCCATGCTGTCGCGCGCCACCGCGGCCCACAGGTCGGCCCGGAAGGGCACCGGGTCTGCTGAGCCGTCGTGCGCGCCGAAGAGGCTGGCCTCGGAGAAGCCCTTCCAGTCCACCGCGGCGTCGACCACGATGTCCACCAGGTCGTCGCGCTTCAGGCGCAGCATCTCGGTCTCGCGCAGCACGAGGATCTGCACCTGCCGCCCGTCGCCCAGATCCACCCAGCGCAGGCGCTGCTCGCGCAGGCGCCGCACCAGGTGGTCGGCGGGATCGAAGGCCCCTGAGGGCCTGCCGTTGTTGCCGGCCATGCGTCAGGCCGCCAGCTTGAGCACGAGGCCTTTGACCGCGCCGTCCAGGCTGCCGGTGCCGAGCTGGCCCTGCTGCACGTCTTCACCCGGCAGGCCGGGCTCGATGGTGCACACGCGCACTGCGCCGTTGCCCAGCGTGATGCGCACGATGCAGATGCCTTGCGTTTGCACGGCGCTTTCGAACAGCTGCATGGCGGCGCTGGGCGTGTCTTGCGCCAGCAGGCCCAGGTTCAGCGCGTCGGCCGGCAGGTTGCCCAGCTCCTCCTGCGTGACGATGTCGATCAGGCGGGTGGCGTTGAGCTTCTCGGCCGAGCCGCCGCCGAAGCGGTAGCTGGTGGCCTCGGCCAGCGTCTGCCAGGTGGCCACGGGGATGAACTCGCCGCTGATGTAGTCGCTGTACTGCGTGGTGTTCAGGCCCTGCAGATCGAAGGCGTTGGTCACCGGGTTCTTGACGCGGCAGGCCTGCTTCTCGAGCTGCACCATGCCGCTGACGTTGTTGAAGTAGCCCACGGTGTTGGCCGCCATGGTGTGCGCGCTGCTGGTGGCCACACCCGGGTTGGCCTTGCTGACGGCGGTGACGATCTTGGCCGTGCCGAAGGTGGCAGCGATCTCGACGCGGATACCGCGCCCTTTGACGTTGGGCATGTGAAGCTCCTCTGACAGTGCCGGCGCGGGCCAGCGGTTGATGAAAGCAACGCGGCCCGCGCCGGCTGGATGCCGGGCGGGCCGCTGTGGATGGTTTGCGGGTGTGCGGATCAGCGGGCTACAGGGCCCACCACTCCACGGTGAGGATGGTTGCGTCGAGCTTCAGCTCGGGGTCGAAGGCGCTCTCGCTGGAGAGCACCACGGCGCCGCGGGCGGGGTCGGCCGACTGAACGGCCAGCACCACCTGCGCGGCCACCGCGGCGGCCTCGGCGGCGCTCTTGCCCCAGCACTGCACGGTGAACTCCACCTGGTCGGCCATCAGCTCGCCAAACAGGTTGTGGGTGCGGTCGTGCCGGCCGGTGAAGGCGATGTAGGGCAGCGGCAGGCCTTCGTCGACGGAGTTCTCGGCCACGCGGCTGCCCACCAGGGCGAACAGGCCCGCGAAGCCCACCAGCAGGGTGCGGAAGTCGGTCTCGGCGCTCACAGGCCCCCCTTCCCGCCCTTGCGGTTGAGCTTGGCGATCTGCGGCCCCACCTGGCCGATGAACACCTGCAGCGCCTGGGGCAGCTTGTCGGCCGCGCGTTGCAGGAACCGGCGGGCGCCCAGGTAGCGGGTGCCGAACTCGATGAAGCGCCAGTAGAACGGGTCGTTCTTGTTGCGGGCGCCGCGGGCGCCGGTCTTGGCGGGCCGCACGTTGACGAACACGCCCACGTTGCCCTCGCGCCGGGCCTGCTTGCTGGTGCGCACGACGATGGCGCGCTTGACGGTGCCCGGGGTGCGGTAGCCCTTGCGCACCGGCGCTGCCGCGGCGCTGATGACGGGCGTGCGGCTGCGGGCGTCATCACGCACCACCCGCGCGGCCGCGGCCAGGGCGTTGCGGAGCACGCGGCGCCGCAGCTGGGCCGACACCTCGGCCAGCGCGGCCTTGAGGTCGGGGATGCCGGTGACGGTGGCCTTGATCACGCCACGCTCCCGGCGCGCACGCCCTGCACGCACATCAGCTCGAGCATCACGCCGGCGCCGGCCACGTCGACCGGCTGGCCTTCGATGCTGAGGGGCTGGCCCTTCCACAGCAGCCGGTGGGCGGCGGTGATGTCGCTGCGGTGGCGGATCCACACGGTGCAGTCGAAGGTGGCCTGGTCTTGCGCCGCGGCAAAGAAGTCGCGGCCGCGGCGAGGCTGCACGCGGGCCCAGACGGTGGCGACGTCGACCCAGGCGTTGACGACCTGGCCACGGTCGTCTTGCACCGTGCTGCGGGCCTGGATGGTGACGCGCTGGTCCATGGTGCCAGCGTTCATGAAGGGCAGGCTCACCAGTACAGCCTTTCGCCATCGAGCAGCGCGTCGTGGAAGCGGCCGGGCAGCTCAGCCCCGATCGTGCCCACGATGAATGCCTCGCGGTTGCGGTACAGCCCGCCCACCTGCAACAGGATCCACGCCGCCACATCGTCGGGCACCACGCTCGGGTCGCTGCCGTAGCCGCAGGTGAAGGTCACGCGCACGGCGTTGGCCTGCTCGCGCGTGGCGGGCCAACTGGTGCCCAGGGCCGGCAGCACCCAGCCGGGCAGCAGGTCGGCGTCGAGCGTGTAGGCGTCTGCACTGAGCGTCTGCTCGGCGCCGGCGGGGTCGACGTAGGCGATGCTGGTGATGGCCTGCACCTTGGGCCGCTCGAGCTTGAACTCGGCGGGGGGGAAGGCGTCGACGATGAGCTGCCAGGTCTGCGTCATGAGCGCTCGGTTGAGCCGCTGCTCGGCGCCGCGCGCCGCGGCGCGAACCATGCTGGTGATGAGCGCGTCGTCGGCCGTGTGCTCGACCTTGAGGTGCTGCTTGGCCGTGGCCAGGCTGACCGGCAGCGCGGTGGCGGGGGTGATGAGGCGGAGGGCCATGGGGTTCAGCTCCGGGCCAGGTTGGCAGGGCGGCGGGCGGAGACGACGTTGCGGCTGGTGGTGCGGGCGCCGGCCACGAGCGGGCCCACCATCGTGAAGATGGTGGCCTCGCCCACCACGGGCGCGCCGGCGGCCGGCATGGCCAGCAGCCGGTACAGCTGCACCCAGGTGCCGGCACCGGGCTCGAGCAGCCAGTAGCGGCCCGCGTCGCTGACCACCGTGGTGCCCGTGGGCACCAGCGGCGGCAGCAGCGCCCACAGCAGCTGCGTGGCGGCGTCGGCGGGGTCGAAGTCGTTGAGCAGGGGCGACGGCGATGCGCCGCCGCTGGCCAGCTGCGCGGGCGTGATGCCATGGCCCAGCCCGGGGCCGGGCTTGGCGATGACGCCGGGGATGCCGCCCTTGAGGATCATGCGGTGGCCGCCATGCTGATGGCGTACTCGGCGCCGTCGGGCCACACGAACACGATGCGGTAGGTGGTGCCGGCCGACAGCGAGGCGCTGGTCAGGCGCGGCAGGCGGCCATCGCTGCCCGTGGCGGTGGCGGGCAGCGTGGCCACCAGGCCGTAGGGCGCGGTGCGGCTGTACACCAGCGGCAGGATGCTGACGCCCACCTCGCGTGCCAGGCCCACGAGCGAGCCCGAGACGGCGCCGAAGATGCAGCCGGGCGCGGTGTGGAAGTCGAAGCCGGCGGCGGGCGCCGGCGGGGGCGGGGGCGGTGGCGGGGGCGTCGGCCCGGGCGGCGGGGCGCTCACCACAATGCTCTGCGGCGAGCCGCTGACCGAGGCGGCGCTGCTCAGCGACAGGGCGAACGTGGCGGCGCTGGCGTAGGCCAGGCTGATGTTGGTGCTGGCGCCGGCCGCGGTAGTGCCGCTCGAGGGCGTGGCCGTCAGGCCGGCGGGCGTGGACGACAGCGTCCAGCTCGCCGACACGCCGCCGCTGTTGGTGACGGTGGCCGAGCCCGCCACGCCCACGGTGCCGGTGTCATCGGCGGCCAGGTTGAGCGCGGCGGGCGGCGGGGGCGGCGGCGGGGGCGGGCTGCCGGCGGCAGGCGTGACGCTGTTGGACGCGGCGCTGGGCGGGCCGGTGCCTTCGTCGTTGGTGGCGGTGACGGTGCCGCTGTAGGCCGTGCCGTTGACCACGCCGTCGGCCGCCGTGAACACGATGGGGCTGCTGGCCCCCGGCTTGGTGATGCCGCCGGTGATGGTGGCCGTGTACCCGGTGATGCTGGGCCGGCCGGCGTTGTTGGGCGGCGTGAATGCTATGGACACCGTGGCGTCGCCCGCCGTGGCCGTGCCGATGGTGGGCGCGAGCGGGGGCTCTGCGACGTCGGCCACGCTCAGCGTGACGGCCTGGGCCACCGCATCGCGCAGCACGTTGAAGCTGTAGCTGGCCTTGGCTTCGTGGTCGAAGTTGCCCGAGACCAGGGTGACCACGCCACCGGCCGAGATGGCGAGCAAGGCCGCGTCGGTGCCGCTCAGGCTCCAGCTCGTGCCGCCGCTGGCGGACCAGGCGCCGGCGCTGTTCTGGTTTTCGCTGACGCTGTGGGTGATGCTGGCGGCGCCGGGGGCGCCGGTGGGGCCGGTGATGACGGGGCCGGCTGCGCCCTGCGGCACAACCACCGTCACCGCGGCAAGCTGTGTGTTTGAGGGGTAGGTTCGGTTCGGGGCGACGCCCGTGGCAATCACCCCATCGGCCGCACCAACAGTGCTGAACGGACTCGTGCCCCCGTTTGATGACACAAGCCCATGAGCGATCATGAACGCGATGCTCGAAGCCGGAACCACCGCGGCGGGGTTGGCGTTGTTGTCTGATGCGCTTTCGTCGACCGCAAAGGTAACCGCCCCCGTCGACTCGTCGACGACGACCCAAAACCATACGCCGTCGTTGCGGTTGACGTTGTTGGTCACTTCCAGCAGACCCGTCCCGACCGCCGGTTCATCCCAGCGCCAAATGTGGACCCGCGGTGCAGGGCCGGTGGTTGTCTCGGCCACCAGCGTGCCGGCTACGCCGTTGAAGGTAATCGAGAGCTGCGTGTCGATGTAGAACCGTTGGCCGGCAATCCCGATGAAGATCCGCCGGTTCGCACCCGCGCTGATATCGATGTTTCGCTGATAGACGGTGCTCGGAACAAGCAGCTCGCGATTGTGTGATCCGGTGCGTTGTAGTGCCACGCTAGCCCCTGACGCTCATGTTGCGGAATGCCACCTTGCCCATCGGGCCGGAGGCGTTGTTCACGCCCTGGAGCGTGATGTAGCCCTGCGGAGTGCCGCCCGCAGTGCTGCCGAACCGGTAGAACTTCTGGCGCAGAACCACCGTCCCGCTGACACCGCCCGGCGAGTTGGCGTCGAGCTTGAGGTACGCCGGCTGCGTGAACTTCGCCCCCGCGTTGTTTGACAGGAACGTCTCAAGCTGCTCGAAGTTGCGCAGATTGGTGAAGCGCACTTCGAGAAGCTGCTCGGTGGTGCCCGGATCAATGGCTGTGATTGCCCGCCCCGAGACTGCTGGCGTGATCCACAACGAGGCCCAAGCGCACGTCGTCGGCGTGACTTCAAGCCACGGCGTCTGGTTGGGATCTTCTGCCGCGGCGGGCACGATGGCGACGGTGCCGCCGATGCCGCTGCCGTTCGTGCTGACGCCCCATCCAGCCGGGCATTGGCCGGTCCAGCCGCCGCCCAGGAAGCCGCCCGTCCCCGACATGGTCGGGTTGTTGACCCACTGCGGCTGCGCGGGGTACACGTCGGCCGGGTTCGTCACGAGCGGTGCGCGAGGGTATCCCTGGTGCTTCAGCAGCTCCGCTCGCTGCCAGCGCGAAGCTACAGCCATGCGCCGAGGGCCGTCGCGGTCCGTGTGGTACTCATCGACCATGTAGCAGGACGGGTCGATGTTGCCCCGGGCATCGACCAGGTCGCGGGTGTCGTCGATCCAGTGCACCCGGCCCGTGGTGTCTTCCGCCACCACCCGCTTCATGAACTCGTTCCAGACCTGAACCTGCGGAGAGCGCGCCCGGCCGCCAGCGCCGCCGACGGGAGGCAGAGCCCTCACGATCACCTCGTCCACGTAGGTCAAGGCCTTGGCCACGATGTTCCTGAAGTGGCCTTGGTTGTCGGCTCCAATCGAGAAGATTTCTTCCGCACCGCGGTAGAAGTTCATCCCGATGGTCAGCTCTCCCCAACCGCCAGTCGGCAGGCCCGCCCAGCCCGGCGGGCTGGCGCGATAGTCGTTGTCGAGCTGCGAGACCAACCCGACGATGCTCTGACCAGAGAAGCCGCAGTTCGCGATGAGTTCAAGCGGCGCACCCAGCAGGCCCTGTGACCAATAGGTCGGCGTTGATCTGAAGAAGTGCTCTTCCATGGAATCGCCAGCGGTTCGCAGGGTCGCGGGTACGCTGCGGGTCGGCGCGCGGATGAGGTCGGGAGGGGGCGTGTGCCCCATCTCGGTCAGGTAGTAGTTCAGCGCGTCGGACTGATTCCACGGCAGCTCTTGTCCGAAGGTGCCAAAGCCGCCGTCTCCGAACCGCAGCTTGCCGTACATGCGCTTGAACTCGCTTAGGCCAGCGCCAAACAAGGCGTCGTTGGCCCGGGGCGCCTGGCGGATCTCCCACACCCCGTAGTCGCTGATGCCGAAGACCATGCGGCCGTCGCCCACAGCCACGGCCGCGCCGTACCCCTGGGCGTCCATGGCGCCAATGCCAGCGATGAGGTTCCAGCGACCTCCGCCTGGGAGGAAGCCGCCGAGAAGCGGGGGCGTGGTCACAGCCCAGCTCGCCACGAAGACCGTGTGACGCGGACCGAACGTGCCATCGCTGACGGCGATCTTCACGTAGGCGCTGTTGCCATCCAGGTGCGGATCGAGGTCGCAGAAGACCTCGACCACGCCGGTGACGAGATCGACGCGCCGCACCTGGCGCTGCGCGTAGCTGCCCCAGTAGAGCCAGTTGTCCATGACGACGAGGTCTTCCGGCCCGAGACACGGCTGCGCCCTGGCCTCGGTGAGCGATCCGCTGATGATGGCCTTGCGTAAGCCGTCGAGCGTGATCGTCCCGGGCAAAAGCGGGTTGCGCTCCACGACGGTGCGGATCAACACGCCTTCCTCGGTGTAGGCCCGGATGCGGTTGTTCGTCCTCTCGCTCACGAGGATCTCGTATTGCTCAGTCGCGGGGTTGAACCATTGCGCGATGCCCCACGGGTCGCCCAGGCCCGTAAGCCACTCGGTGACCGTGGCGTCCCTCGTCCGATCCGTTGGGTGGAAGGTAACGCGAGCCACGCGGTTGTTCTGCGTGTCGGTCAGCAGCGCGCTAGGACCGACGGGATGCTGCTCGCGCAGAACGCCGTCGTCATCGACCAGCGGGAGAGCAGGGTCGACTTCTACCGTGCTGGGCAGCCAGACCATGCCCCAAAGCTCATGGAAGCCGTGGCGCTCCTCGGGGATGGCGGACCAGTCGCCGACGAGCTCCAGGGTGGGCTGCAGGTTTGGCGCAGAGCTGAACTTCGGCGCCTCCCCCCAGTAGCTGGCCACGGGCCGGTGCCTGAAGCCGGCCAAGGTCTTGATCGAGCCGTCTACGCCGAGGCGGCAGAAGCGCCAGGGATCGAGGGCATAGTAGTGGCCTGTGCGTGGGCTGCCCGCCGCGGAGCGAACGGTGGCTGTGGCCAGGCTGATGTGAGCACACATCGCCAGCGTGCCAACCCCGCGAGGGCCATCGAGCAGGATCGTGCGCGGCCACTTCTGGATGAAGTCATCCCAGAAGTAGGCCTGCATGTTGAAGGTGCTCACATCTCCGGCGCTGTCGACGTTGGGCAGGTGCAGCGGCCCATGACCAACCAGGGTGAGCGGGACAGCCCGCAGGTTGGCAGTCTCAGCGTTCGAGAAGTGCGGCCAAGTCCGCGGCGCCAAAGGTGCCGGCTTGGGCGCATAGGCCGCGGGCACGAAGCACCACGCATGGCGGTGATCCCACGGCCGCTGCTCCACGTCATAGGACGACAGAGCGGCGGGCACCCGCTTGGGCTTCGGGTCTCCGGGGCGCTTCATGAGCACCCACAGACTCGGGCACGTTTCCCCGTCGGAGAGGTTGCCGATCGTCAAGCGCCGCCAACCGGACGCGACAGAGGTCGTCGTGAACGTGAAGTTGACGGCGCCCGCGCCTTCAGCGGCAGCAGCCGATGCCAGCTCCACTCCGTCTACGAGGAGCGTGTACGTCTTCGCAGGTCGGAACTGCACAGGCGTGACCGCGCCGCTGATGTCGCCGCGCAGCATGCGAATAGAGGTGGTCGAAGGGTCCCACTTGATGAGCACCTGGTAGCGCATGTAGGAGCCGCCGCCGTACAGCCAGGGCTCCACCCACACGAGTCGGGCCAGGTTCAGCTCCTCCTCGACGATGTCGACCTTGGGCTGCACAAGGCAGTGCACCGTCGCTGGGCGGCCAGCGCGGGTCAGCGACGGTGACACGTTGAAGTCAACCTGCAGATCGCCCTCGGCGTACTTGCGAACGGCGAAGGTGACGGACCGCTGACCGATGGCAATGGTCTTGGAGGTTTCCCCTTCGATGGCTGCGCCAGTCAGAGAAGGCGTCACCACATAGGCCCTGTCCGCTGGTGCATCCAGGGTGTAGGTGACAGGGACCGGCGTGTTGGTCGTCCAGTCGGCAGGCGCAGACTGGGTGATGAGCGTGGGGGCGGCACCGGGCGGGGGTGCGGGCGGGGGCGGGGGCGGGGGCGGGGGCGGCGCCGACACGCCCGTGAACGTGCCCGGGCTGCCGCTGATGACCGCGCCCGGGGTGCTGCTGCTGAGCGCCACGCTGCGCGCGCCGGCCACCAGCGCGGTGAGCGTGAAGGCCACGCTGGCGCCGGCGGCGATGGTCTGCCCGTTGGTGAAGTTGCTGCCCAGCTCGCCCGGCACGCTGATGCTCGCCGTGGCCGGCACCGAGCCGGTGTTGTCCACGCGCCAGCCCGTGGCGGCCACACCCACGGTGGCGCTGGCAGCCCCCGCCACCAGGGTCAGAGCCGGCGCGGCCGGGGGTGGCGGCGGAGGGGGCGGCGGCGGCGGCGCAGGAGGTGGCGGCGCCGGGGCAGGCACGGCATCCCCCGCATACAGGCTCGCGCCCAGCGCGATGGCGTAGCTGTCGGTGCGGGGGGTGACCATGGGGTGTGCAGGCGTCTGCGATCAGCCCAGATCGGCGAGCTCGGCCTGCTTGGCCTTGAGCTCCCCGGCCAGCGCGGCCTTGGTGGCCGGGTCTTCGGCCTTGGCCTCGAGTGCCTCCAGCTCGGCGATTCGCACACGCAGCGCGTCGGCCTTGGCGGCAAGCGCTTCCGCCGCGGCTTCGATGGCGCTGCGCACGGGCTTCTGGCCTTGGTCGCGCGCGTGGGCGACCGCGTCCTTGTGGGGGTCGACCTGGCCCTGCTTCTCCAGGGCCTTGATGGTGTCGGGCTGGGCCTCGAGCAGCTGGCCGGCCTTCACGCCGTGCGCCGCGATGTCGATGAGCGCCAGCGCCACGATGAGCTTGGTCATGTGGTGTAGTCCTTCGGTGTGGTTGGGGAGCGCCCCGCGGCAGGGCAAGCGCCGGCCGCAGGGCTGCGCGCGCTCAGGTGGCGCTGTTGGCGTAGTACTTGACCGCGCCGCCCGCGTCGACCAGGTTGCCGCCCATGCGCTGGAAGGCCACGAAGCCCACCTGACCGTTCAGCGTGAACGCGCTGTCGGTCATGCGGAAGATCGTGAGGTCCATGACCTGGCGGATCTTGTACTTGCGGAAGTCGCCGGCCAGGATGCTGCGCGCGTTGGCGGCCATCGCCGGCAAGTCGTCGTTGATGGTGACGGGTCGGTTGAGCAGCCGGTCGGGCGCGCCGCCCGGGTTGCCCTGCTCGTAACCGGGCACGAAGATCGGGCGGCCGTTGGAGTCCTTGATCTTGCGCACCACGCGCAGCGAGGTGTCGGCCATCATGAAGCCGAAGCCCGGGCTGGAGCGGTAGGCGCGGTTGATGCTGTGCTCGAGGTCGACCAGGTCGTCGTAGGTCACCGTCAGGGTCTGGCCGGTGACGCCCGTCTTGCCCAGCGCCGCAGCCGGCACGATGCCCCGCGGCTGGGCCGTACCCGTGCCGTTGGTGGCGTGCTTGTTGAGGATGCGGCCCAGGCGGATGGCGAGCAGGCCCTGGATGTAGCCCTCGATGTCCAGGAACGAGTCCTGGATCAGCTCCCACGGCAGCGCGATCTTCTTGGAGCTGTACTTGTAGACCACCAGCGAGGTGTTGCCGAAGGTCGTCTCGCCCGGGGTGGCCGCGGCGTTTTCGCCGACGATCTCGCCCTCTTCCGCGGTGGCATCGGCCGTCGGGAAGTTCATGGCCGCACCGGTGGCGGTGCGCAGGATCTCGGCCACCTCCAGCATGCCGCTGTAGGCCTTCATGGCGGCTTCGAGCGAACGCGCGTACTCGGTGGCCACCGTGAAGCCGCCTTCGCTGTTGGTGGTGGTGCTCATGGCCGCGCGGATGTCGGGCGTCTGGCGGGCCTGCAGCTCGGCGCGGTGCTGCTCCGACAGGGCCGCGATGCCGCCGCTGAGGTAGGCGCGCAGCGCCTTGGCCACCTCGGTCTGCTTGCCGGGCTCGATGGTGTGGCGGTTGCGCAGGTCGTCGAGCAGGTTGTCGGTCTGCTCGGCGGCCAGCTTGGCCAGGCGCGACTCGCGCGCGATGTCGCCGTCGATGGCCTCGATCTCGGCCAGCAGCGCATCGAGCTTGCCGGCGTCGTCCTGCGGCATGCGCTGGTCGGCGGGGTACTTGGCGTTGAGCGCGTTGGCTTCCTGGGCCTTGGCATTGCGGCGCTCGCGCAGTTGAGCGAGTTTGCTCATGGGTTTCTCCGGTTGGGGAATGGAAAAGGCCCACCGAAGTGGGCCCGGGCTCGGGTGCGCGGCGCGCTACTCGACGGGTTGGCAGGCCTGCGCACGACGCAGGCGCTGCTCGATTCGGTGCCGGTGGTCGGCGCTGGCGTAGCCAGGGATCTGGGGCAGCCGTGCAGACGACTGCATGCGGGCGGGGGCGCGGTCGTAGGCGCGCAGGTTCCAGGCGCCACGGGCCTGAGCGTCGTCGTCTTCGTCGGGCTGGGCCGAGCCGGCGATGGCCTTCACGAAGCCGGCCTTCACCGCCTCCTCGGCGGTGAACCAGGTCTCGGCCTTCATCCAGGCCTGCACCTGCTCGACGTCTTGGCCGGAGGTGGCCACGTACTGGCCCGCCAGCACGCTGTCGACCTTGCGCAGCAGCGCCACGGTGGCCTCCAGCTCTTCGGCGTTGCCCCAGGCGAAGGTCCACGACTGGTGGATCATGTACATGGCGCCGCTGGCCATGACGGTGTCGTCGCAGGCGCAGGCAATGGCGGTGGCGGCGCTGGCCGCCACGCCGTCGATGTGGCCGACGATGCGCGCCGGGTGCTCGCGCAGGGCCTGGCACATGGCCTCGGACGCAAACACGTCGCCACCCGGGGAGTTGATGCGCAGGTGAATGGTCTCCACGTCGAGCGCGGCCAGGGCCGGCACGAAGTCCTGCGGGCACACGCCGCCCCACCACTCGGCCGTGGCGCGGTCGGAGACGATGGCGTCGTACAGGTAGATCGTGGCCTCGTTGGCGGCGGCACGGATGTGCGATGCCATGGGCACGAACGGCCGCCGGTTGTCACTCAGCAGCTGGATCAGGCGGCGGCTCATTGGCAGAGCTCCCTTGGTTGCGGGCCAGGTTGGGGTTGGGCGGCATGTTCTCGAGGCGGCGCACCTCGTCGACGTCCATCCACGGTTGCTCGCCCGCGCGGCCCATGGCGATGCGGTAAGCCTCGAAGCGCGTCTTGAGGTTCCCGCGCTCGAGCGCGGCCGTGACCGGCTCGACGAAGTAGCGCGCACGCGTGGGCCACAGCTTTCGGTTCAGCTCCTGGGCCAGCGGAGTGAGATGCCGCTGCAGGGCGTAGCGCACGAAGCTGGCGCCCTGCTCTTCGAGCCCGGTGCCCCAGCTGGTGGCCTTGGCGGTGTGGGCCACCAGGTGCGGGGGCACGCCCAGGATGCGGCAGATGTCCTCCACGCCGAACAAGCGGGTGTTCAGGATCTCGGCGTCCTTCGGGTTGACGCTGAGCTGCGCGGGCTCAAGGCCGCCGCTGAGGATCATCGGAGCGCGGCCGCCGAGACGAGCCCGCGCTGCCAGCGAGCCCTGCAGGGCCTCGAGCTGGTCCTTGTTCAGGTTGGAGCTGGTCTTGAGGGCGTAGTCGAAGGTGGCGCCACCGTTGAAGAACCGGGCGGTGTAGCCCTCGGCGGCCAGGGCGGTGCCCACCACCTCGCGCGCGGCGTAGGTGATGGGGCTGGGGCTGGTCAGGCCATCGAAGCCCAGGCTGGGCAGGTGCAGCATGTCCACCGCGTCCAGCACGTAGGGCTCGCCCAGCGCCGGCGTGACGCGGTAGTACAGGCGGCCGCGGGTCTCGGCCTGTGTGCTGACGAACGGCTGCACGCGCAACGGGTGCAACGGCTTGAAGCCGATGACGCGCGAGCTGCTCACGCTGGGGCGCAGCAGTTCGGCAAAGCCGTCGCCGTACAGCAGCTTGGCGCTGATGACGTACTGCCAAGCGACGAACGCACTCATGTCGGCGTTGGCCTGCTCGTTGAGGAACCACCAGTACTCGTGGTTGGCCTTCTTGCGGTCGTTGCCCTCGCGCTCGTACACGCCGATCGGCAGGCTGGCCACAGCGCCGGCGAGAAGGTCGACGCAGGCGTACACGGTCGAGACGCGAAGCGCGGTCTCGGCGGTGACGGCGGCGCCGGCCTGGGTGGCCGCACCCGCGCCGAGCGCGTTCATCAGCTGCTGCGCGGTGAGGCCCGTGGTGCTGACGTTCTCGCCCGCAGCCTGCACAGGCTGCACGCCAGCGCGCTCCATCGCTCCGGGGCTCTGCTCGAGCCAGCGCATGAGCGACTCGGCCCGGTGCGGGCGAGCCTGCAGGTTGAAGGCGGCGCTCATGCGGATGCCCCGCTGTCGAGCCACAGGATCTGCGGCACGGGGTCAGCCGCAGCCTCGCCCAGCATCGCCCGCGACATCGCCAGCACCGTGGCCACCGCCGCGTCGATCTTCTTCTCCGCGCTGCCCTTGCGCGGGAAGATGTTCTCGTTGCGGTCTTCGAACACCTCCACGTTGCTGAACATCCACACCGTGGCGGGGTTGCCGTCGTGGTGGAAGCGGCCCGCGTCGATGAGCGCGGCGATCAGCTTCATGGGCTCGCTCAGGTTGCGCGTGGTCATGGGCACGTCGACCACGGTGAAGCCGCTCTCCTGCAGGCTGGGCGCGATCTCGCGCGAGCCCCACGCGTCCATCGCGATCTCGGCCACCACGTGCTGCTCGGCCGAGGCCTCCACGTCTTCCTGGATCTGCCGCAGGTTGATCATGTTTCCAGGCGTCTGCACCAGGTGGCCGGCGGCCACCCAGGCCTGGTAGTGCTGGTTCTCGGGCTTCTGCACCGCAGCGGCTGGCAGCCAGTGGCGCGTGAAGAGGTAGTAGTGCCACTCGCCCGCCACCTCGCGCCGGAAGAGCGTGGCGCGGCTGGCGATGTCGTTCTTGCTGGCGAGATCCAGGCCTTCCCAGCAGGTCTCGCCACGGAAGTCTTCGCGGCTGAGCTTCTCGTCGCCGCCCTTGGCCAGCTGCTCGAGGTTGAGCCACGGGCTGGCGGCGTTGACCCACACGTTCAGGTGCTTCGTCTTGAAGACGGCCTGCTTGCGGGGGTCGCGCACGGCCTCGGCCTGGTCGGCGATGAGCTTCTCGGCGTCGATCGACACGCCCAGGTTGGGGTTGGCCTTGTAGAGCACGGCCGGGTCGGTCCAGTCGTCGCCCTTGTCGATGGTGTAGATCAGGCCGAAGCGGCGCTCGTCGACCACGCCGCCCTCCAGCACCTTCTGCAGCTCGAGCTGGTGCTGGAAGCACGGGCCGCCGATGTTGCTGCCGGCGGTGGTGATGACGAGCAGCAGCGGCTGGCTGCGGGCGCCCATGCCCGTCCACATGGTGTCGTACAGCTCGCTGGTGGCGTGCTCGTGGTACTCGTCCACGATGGCCACGCTGGGGCTGGCGCCGTCGCCGGGCTTGCCGATGACGGGCTCGAACTTGCTGTTGGTGTCGATCACCGCCAGGTTGCTGACGTTGGGGATGACGCCGAAGCGGGCGCGGAAGTCCTGGCTGCCCATGGCCATCAGGCGCGCGGGGCGGAAGACCTCGAGCGCTTGGTCGCGGCTGGTGGCGCCGCTGTACACCTCGGCGCCGAACTCGCCGTCGAGCGCTAGGCCGTGCAGGCCCAGCACCGCGGCGATGGTGCTCTTGGCGTTCTTGCGCGGCACGATGAGGTCGACCTTCTGAAACCGGCGCTTGCCGGTCTCGCGGTGCACCCAGCCATACACGCTGGCCAGGAAGAACACCTGCCACGGCTCCAGGCGGATGCGCTCGCCGCGGGCGGCCCAGTCGCCCTTGATGTGCGGCATGAGCTCGGCGAAGCCGCACACGCGCTGCGCCGGGCGGAACTTCTTCTTGGCCTTGGCGTCGTCGAGCTCGGGGTTGAAGACGTAGGGCAGCTCGCCGGACTCGCTGCGCGCCAGGTCGCGCTGGTGGCGCTCGCAGGCCAGGCGGATCCAGCGGCAGGCGGCGATGCGGCCGGCCAGCACGTCGGCCGCGTAGGCGTGGGCGATGGCGGCGTAGTCTTTCATCAGAGGCCGCCGAAGCCCTGCTCGTCGCCGTCGTCGTCGCCCATGCCGGGCAGCGGGCGCTGCAGGTGGTTGCTGGGGTTGACGCGACCACGGCTGGCGGGGTCCAGGCCGAAGCTGGCCAGGTACTTGTTCACCTGCTCCATGGCCTTGTTGGCGATGACCCAGTGCGGGCTGTACGTCATTTGGCCG